>TARA_B100000686_G_scaffold192242_1_pt1 | contig 19562 bp, 17 predicted proteins | sample TARA_B100000686 | Tara Oceans TARA_B100000686 (sample SAMEA2622733) | marine metagenome | biome: marine biome (ENVO:00000447); feature: marine epipelagic mixed layer (ENVO:xxxxxxxxx); material: "saline water (ENVO:00002010), including plankton (ENVO:xxxxxxxx)" | depth 150 m
AAAATATGAGATTTTATCATGCGAATCTCAGTCATAATCCGAATTGGTGCTATAAAGTAAAGGAGAAATTATGTTAAACCAAAAAATACTGGATGAAATAAGTACAAAAGTAAATGATTTAGTAGCACAGAGCCCCGTAAAGGATGTAGAGCAAAATATGCGTGTTTTGTTATCCGGGGTATTTTCTAAATTAGATCTGGTAACACGAGATGAATTTGACGTGCAACAAGAGATGTTAATGCGTGCACGTGAGCAGTTAAATAAATTGGAAGAAAGAGTTAATGAGCTAGAGAAAAAATTAAAGACAAGTAAAACAAGAAATCCCAAAAAAACCTAATCTTTTAAAAAATAGTAGTAATATTTTCTATGCTAATTCCTTACTCTAAATGAGTGCGGAATTATGTCATCATAACAAATGATTACTCTATGTTTTTGGAATATAAGAAACCGATCCATTGACTTTAATTATCGGATTAAACTTTTTTACCATCAAAGATTAATTTAGTAAATTACAGTACTGCTTCCATATAACATCCCATTCTCTTTCCTAGGAAATTCCGCTCCAGTTAATTAAATTAGATACATCATTTTTAACTTAAATTCACAAATATAATATTATAGGGATAGACTATGATCTGTATGGGGATGATAACCTAAACTAATAATTATTTTCATAATAAACCCCAGTATCAGCTTAATTTATGGGACATGATAAAATTCTATATATCTCTGAATCCATAAATGCAACTCAAACATGAATAACCAACAACGTACCAAGCTATTACATAAATTTCTTGCTCAAAGAATCTTGTTACTGGATGGTGCTATGGGAACCATGATTCAGAGCTATAAGCTTAATGAAGAAGATTACCGTGGTACACGTTTCAAAGATTACCCTTATGATCTCAAGGGAAACAATGATCTTTTAACACTTACTCAACCACAAATCATCCATGCAATTCATACTAGTTATTTAGAAGCTGGAGCTGACATTATTGAAACTAATACTTTTAATTCTAATGCTCCCTCAATGGCAGATTATCATATGCAGGACCTGGTATATGAATTAAATTTTTCAAGTGCAAAATTAGCACATGAGGCAGTAAAAAAAATAGAAGAAAAAATCCCAAACAGGCCACGCTTTATTGCTGGCATATTAGGCCCAACAACTAAAACCAGCTCTATTTCACCAGATGTAAGTGACCCTGGATTTCGTAACATCACTTTTGATGAATTAGTAAGTAATTACTTAGAATCAATTCGAGGTTTGATAGACGGTGGCGTAAATATTCTGTTAGTGGAAACTATCTTTGATACGCTTAATGCAAAAGCAGCTCTATTCGCAATAAATGAGTACTTTGAAACTTCTAATACTAGTGTTCCTGTTATGGTATCAGCAACCATAACAGATGCCTCTGGCCGAACACTTTCCGGACAAACACCAGAGGCATTCTGGAATTCAGTAAGTCATATACAGCCATTGTCAGTAGGGTTTAACTGCGCACTTGGTGCTGAATTAATGAGGCCTTATATAGAGGAGCTTTCCAACGTCTCTGGCGTATATATCAGTGCCCATCCTAATGCTGGTTTACCAAATCCACTTGCAGACACAGGCTATGATGAATCACCTGAATATACAGCAAAACTAATTAAGGATTTTGCGCAGTCTGGTTTTGTTAATATTGTGGGGGGATGCTGTGGTACGACACCCGCGCATATCAAAGCTATCTCAAAAGCAATAAATGGAGTTACTCCACGTACAATCCCTAATATAAAAAAGGAATTAAGGCTTTCTGGTCTTGAACCCTTAAACATTAGTGAAAATTCATTATTTGTAAATGTAGGTGAACGTACGAATGTCACAGGATCAAAAGCATTCTCACGTTTAATATTAAATAATGACTATACGGAAGCACTAAATATTGCACGTGCCCAGGTAGAAAATGGTGCGCAAATTATTGATATTAATATGGATGAAGCCATGCTTGATTCAGAAAAAGCTATGGTGACATTCCTTAACTTAATTGCGTCTGAACCAGATATTAGCCGTGTTCCAATTATGATTGATTCAAGTAAATGGTCTGTGATTGAATCTGGTTTAAAAAGAGTACAAGGAAAAGCTATAATCAATTCAATTAGCATGAAGGAAGGCGAGGCAGAGTTTATAAGACACGCTAAACTTGCACGTCGATATGGAGCAGCTGTAATAGTAATGGCTTTTGATGAATTGGGGCAAGCAGACTCGCAGGAGCGAAAAATAGAAATATGCTCTCGCTGTTACCAAATCTTGGTCAATCAAATAGCTTTTCCCCCAGAAGATATCATATTTGACCCAAATATTTTCGCAGTAGCTACAGGTATTGAGGAGCATAATAATTATGGCATAGATTTTATTGAAGCCACACGAGCCATTAAAAAATCTTTACCATATGCCAAAATAAGTGGTGGCGTATCTAACATTTCATTTTCATTTCGTGGTCAAGACGCAATCCGTGAAGCAATTCATACAGCTTTTTTATATCATGCTGTCCGCTCAGGAATGACAATGGGCATTGTTAATGCAGGACAATTGGGTGTTTATTCTGACATACCAAATGATTTATTAGAGTATGTGGAAGATGTACTATTTAATCGGAGAACAGATGCAACTGAAAGACTAGTTAATTTTGCTGAAAATTTTAGGGGACAAAAGAAAGAAAATATTGAAGATTTAACCTGGCGACATGAACCAGTTCAACAAAGGCTTACACATGCCTTAGTTAAAGGTATTAATACCTACATAATAGAAGACACGGAGGCAGCAAGAACTGAAATAAATGACCAAGGAGGAAAACCAATTCAAGTTATTGAAGGGCCATTAATGAATGGAATGAATGTGGTTGGTGATTTATTTGGGTCAGGAAAAATGTTCCTGCCGCAGGTAGTAAAATCAGCACGAGTAATGAAGCAAGCTGTCGCCTATCTCTTACCTTTTATTGAGAAAGAAAAAAAAGAATCTGGTGATTCAGAAACAAAGGGGAAAATTATTATTGCTACAGTTAAAGGTGATGTACATGATATTGGTAAAAATATTGTTACAGTAGTACTGCAATGTAATAACTATGAAGTAATAAATATGGGCGTGATGGTTCCTTGTGCGCAAATTTTAGAGACTGCGAGACGCGAGCAGGCTGATATGATTGGCTTATCAGGATTAATAACTCCCTCATTAGAAGAAATGTCATATGTAGCTAAAGAGATGCAACGCGAAGGCTTTACTATTCCTTTATTAATTGGTGGGGCAACTACTTCTCGTGTACATACGGCAGTAAAAATAGCTCCTTATTATGATGGAGTGACTGTATGGGTGCCAGATGCTAGCAGGGCGGTTGGAGTATGTAGTAAATTACTATCAAAGAATTTAAAAGAAAATTATATTCATGAAGTCAGATCCGAGTATGAAAAAGTCAGAGTTCGACACAAAAATAAAAAAGGCCAAGGCAAGATGCTACCAATAGAGGAGGCCAGAAGCAACGCGCTTAAAACTGACTGGAAAAACTACTCCTCTTTCTCACCAAATTTCATTGGGGTTCGCACTTTAAAAAACTACCCTATTGAAAGAATTATACCCTATATTGACTGGACTCCATTTTTTCAAGCTTGGGAGCTAGCCGGACGGTACCCTGCTATTCTCAATGATAGCGTAGTAGGTGAAACTGCTAGAAATTTATTCAGTGATGCACAAATAATGCTAAAGAAAATTATCAACCAGAAATGGCTATCTGCCAATGCTGTATATGGATTATTCCCTGCCAATTCCGTAAATAATGATGACATTGAGATATATACAGATGAAACAAAAACTAAAGTTGCTATGAAGTACCATACGCTTCGACAACAGACCAAAAAGCCATCAGAACGACCTAATTTATCACTTGCTGATTTTATTGCCCCAAAAGAATCTGGCATCAATGATTATATTGGAACTTTTGCATTATCTACAGGTTTCGGCATCGATGCCAGAGTAAAAGATTATGAAGATGCACATGATGACTATAATGGAATTATACTAAAAGCGCTTGCTGATCGTTTAGCTGAGGCCTTTGCAGAACATTTACATTCTAGAATAAGATGTGAATTCTGGGGCTATGCTAAAGATGAAGCTCTAGATAATGAAGAGCTTATTTCTGAAAAATATCGCGGTATTCGCCCAGCACCTGGATACCCAGCGTGTCCTGATCATACAGAGAAAGGGCCATTGTTTGAATTGTTAAAAGCTCAAAATAATGCAGGCATCTCCATTACAGAATCTTATGCTATGGTCCCAACGGCCGCAGTATCTGGATTCTATTTTTCTCACCCTAATGCTAAATATTTTGCTGTTGGTAAAATAGATAAAGACCAAGTAAAGGACTATGCAAAGAGAAAAAAATGGACCCTAAAACAGGCTGAACAATGGCTTGCTCCAATCTTAGCCTATGAGAAATAATTTTAATAAACTCTCTATATCAAATTACCCTTTCACCCTGTAGATTCTAGTAACTTCACGAATATGCCTGAGCCCACGCATTAACTGAGCAAGATGCTTGCGATTACTAACCTGCAGAGTAAATTTTATATTTGAATGAGCACCATCACCCTCCATAGAAATATTATCAATATTAGAGTCAGCCTCAGCAATACTTTCAGCCACCCTAGCTAATACACCGCGTTGATTTGCAACTACCATATTGATATTAGCTTCAAAAAGCCTAGCTATATCTTGACTCCATGTTACATCTAACCAGCTATTTTTATTATTTCTATTCTTAGCAATTAATGGACAGTCATGTATATGGATTACAAGCCCTTGATTTTTCTTTATAAAACCAACTATATGATCTCCTGGAATGGGGCGACAGCATTTTGCAAACTGAACTACCATGCCCTCTGTCCCAAGAATAGCAATAGCATCATTTTTCGTACTTTGCCAAACAGCAGCCTCTCCAGGTTTCGCAAATCGCTTTGCTACAACAGCTGGCAAATGTTTGCCTAGACCCATGTCGGTTAATAACTCTTTCTTTGATTTAGCACCACTTTCACGCGCAAGTTTCTGCCATTGAGCAGCATTTATTTTTTTTGGATTAACATTAAAAGATAATAAAGCCTGATTTAATAAACGTTTCCCAAATTCAGCTGATTCTTCAGCCTGCATAGCTTTTAAAAAATGACGAATATGAGATCTTGCCTTGCCAGTAGACACATAAGTAAGCCAAGCAGGATTAGGCTCAGCATGGACTGATGTCATGATCTCTACACGGTCTCCACTCCTTAATTTTGTTCGCAAAGAAGCGTTCTCTCCATTAATTTTCACTGCTACGCAGCTATTACCAATATCTGTATGAACCGCATATGCAAAATCAACAGCTGTTGAATCTTTTGGTAATGCTAGAACTTTCCCCTGAGGGGTGCATACATAAATTTCACCTGGAAACAAATCAACTCTAAGGTGCTCTAGAAATTCTAAAGAATCATCAGAATCACTCAGAGTTTCTAATAAACTTTGTAGCCACTGATGCGTCCTAAGGTGCATATCATTTAGACCAGAGTTCAAATCAGAATCAGAGCTCTTGTATAACCAGTGTGAAGCAACCCCAGATTCTGCAATCTTGTGCATTTCATCTGTTCGAATCTGCATTTCAATTGGCGTACCATATGGACCTAATAAAGTACTATGCAATGACTGATAGCCATTCTCCTTTGGTATAGCAATATAATCCTTAAATTTTCCAGGAACAGGGTTGTATAAGCCATGCAGCGCTCCCAGTGCAACATAGCATGAAGGTATGTCTTTTACGACAATACGGAATCCATAGATATCAAATATTTCAGAAAATGTAAGGTGTTTCTCCACCATCTTTTTATAAATACTATACAGTTGTTTCTCTCGCCCATTTACCTTTGTATTGAGACCTGCATCTTGCAAGCACTTCCTAATCGCATCAAGAATTTTCTTTAGCACTTCTCTCCGGTTACCTCTAATCGCTTTCGTTGCTTTAGTCAAAACTTTATAGCGCGTTGGAAAGAGATAACGAAAACTAAGTTCCTGTAATTCCTGATAGATATTATTAAGACCTAACCGATTAGCAATAGGTGCATAAATCTCCATTGTTTCACGTGCAGTACGGCGTCTTTTTTCAGGCCTCCTCGCCTCAAGTGTACGCATATTATGAAGTCGATCTGCTAGCTTTATAAGAATGATACGTACATCACGTGCCATTGCTAGTAACATCTTACGAAAATTTTCTGCCTGAGCATCTGCATGTGTTTGAAACTCGATTTTATCTAACTTAGATACACCATCTACTAGTTCAGCAACTTCTTTCCCAAACTGCTTTCTAATCTCTGGTTTAGAAACATGAGTATCTTCCATCACATCATGAAGAAACGCTGCAGTTAACGTCTGAGTATCTAGATGCATCTTACTAAGTATGCTAGCTACCGCTAAAGGGTGAGAAATATAAGGTTCGCCAGATTCACGATATTGACCAGAATGGGCATTTTGACTAAAAAGATAAGCACTTCTAAGCTGAGAAACATCTTTCGGTTTTAAATAGCCAGCTAATTCATGAAATAATACATCTTCTCCAGAAATATAAGAAGATGCATTAGGCAGGACTTCTGCTAATAAAGTACTCTCCTTATTTTTCTGTCGCTCTAATTGACTCATAGTATAGTCTAACGAGACAGGGAAATTTTTTAAACTTCTCTATAATCTTAAATAAAATATTTGTACCCAATTAAATAACAGGGGGAAATAATTTTATAAGTAACTGTATAATGCAACTTCAAGCAGGATCCAATTTTATGATTTCTTCTCCTATTTCCCCTTGAGCCAATTCACGTAATGCGATAACTGTTGGTTTATCTCTATTTACCTCTACCATAGGGGGACTACCAATTGAAATTTGCCTTGCCCTGATTGTAGCAGCTAAAGTCATATCAAATCGGTTATGTATTCTTATTAAACAATCTTCTACTGTAATCCGTGCCACACCAATCCTCCTAATAAAACGATATTAAAATCATATTTATAAAAACTGTGCTACCAAATCTTTATAACGAGCAATCTGTACTAGCATTCTTAGCCGTTCAGACTGCACAATAGAGACTAATTCTCTTAAGGCTATGTCTATATTGTCATTGATAATAACATAGTCATATTCACTAATATGGCTGATTTCATTTTTTGCCGCATCCATTCTCTTAGCAATTACATCTTTACTATCCTGATTACGATTTTTTAAGCGCCCTTCCAATACTTCCAATGAAGGTGGCAATATAAAAATACTCACCACATTAGGGAAAATTTTACGCACTTGTTGTGCCCCTTGTCCATCAATTTCTAATAAAACGTCTTTTCCAGAATTTATTGTCTCATTTATCCACTTTTGAGAGCTACCATATAAATTGCCATAAATCTCAGCACTTTCTAAAAATTCTCCATTTTCTAGCATTTTTTCAAAAGTTTTACGCTCTACAAAATGATAATCTTGACCTTCTACTTCATTAGAGCGTTTTAATCTTGAAGTATATGAAATTGATAAGCATAAATTTATATTCCTCTGAAGCAGTGACTTAGTCAAGCTAGTTTTTCCAGTTCCAGAGGGCGCGCTAAGAATAAATAAATTACCTAATACTCTCTCCATATTAGATCCTCTGATTTTGAATATTCTCGATTTCTATCTGATAGAACATCTGTAATTACCATACAGTAAGATACAAGTGGTCTATTAATTTAAATCTTATAATAAAAGAAATACTTACCTTGAACCAAAAATAAATAAGCATTAAATATTTAAAGCTTCAAGCACGCATCACTAGCGTCAAGAATTCTCTTATATCGAATCATCCACTCAAGTGGAATAGGGAAAATAGATCTCTTCTGCTGCACCATATGTGCGGCAAGAATAGAACCCAGTATAATTGCACGACCACAATTGTCCCCTCCAGTACGAATATTAACCTCTATTGCTGTTTGATAATCTGGAATACATTTAGCAATATGGAAAATTACAGGTAACCCTTCAGCCACATGGCAAGCAGAACCAAATTTCTCTGCAATTTTAATATTATCTAGTGTCTGTATAGCTAAAACTTGTTCAAGTAATGGTCTTAATTTATTACCAGCAAATTCTAAGGATCCATTTAATGCCGCCTCCATTGAGCTACCATTCAGTATTCTAAATAATACTGCTCCTGAACATCTTGCGGCTGCAACTGCTAAATCATTATTATTTGTCACACGTACTATTTCATCAATCTTACTCATCAATACTTCAAGATTATCTGTATTGGCTGCAACTACCGAAGGCAGTCCTGCTAATGATAAAAATTGGTCGTCATCAGCACCTGATTCTTTTGGAAAGCGCTTTGGTTCAAGCGGCAATAGTGTTTGCAGAGTCATGCGAGTAGGTGAATCTACATACCCTACATATGTACCACCCAAACCAAAATGCTCACGGAAATCTGTTTGATATTCGGTACGCCTGAACTCACCATATTTTACCAAATGCTGTAACATCAACAGACATACCTCACCATAACCTGTTGACTCTCCAGAATTCTTTGCGCTATGCGCAAAATAACCTTTTACGCCTTCATAGTGACTAGCATCAGGCTGCAAAAATACAAGCCCTTTTAATTTCTCAATTTCTGCAATACGGTTTGGATCATAAATCCAATGCAATCCAAGCGTAGCAGAATCAGCTATAAGCGCACCAAGTATGGCAGCAATTTTTGAGTTCATACACTATTTCTTACTTTACTAAATTTCTTCATCAGCAGGCAATTTACGAGCCTCATCTTCTAGCATGATGGGAATATCATCTTTTATATTAAAAGCTATCCTATCTATCTTACAAATCAATTCGCTATCAGGTTTTCTATATAATAGTGGCCCTTTACACAATGGACACACTAGGATGTCTAATAATTTTGTATCCATAAATTATATCCTCAATATTTTTAATACTAATTATTAAGCAAATATACAAATATTCCCTCTCTTTCTTGAATAGAATCAAATATCATAAATTTACTTTAGGGAGATGTATCAGTCCTTATTTTCTTTTCTCAGTCATAAAAGTTATATGATAGTACCCTGCATGATGAGCCGCCTCCATTACAGAAATAACAGATTGATGTGTCGCATTAGCATCAGCATTTATGACAATGACCGGATCTTTTTTCTTACCTGCAGCGACTCTTAGCTCATCACTAAACCCTTCCATACTACTATATCTTACAGGCACACGATTAATTACATAATCACCGACTGCATTTACAGATATATTAATAACACCAGGGTGGTTAGATGGTTCTTCCGATATAGCTTGAGGTAAAGTAATCTCCATTTCAGAAAATTTTGAATATGTAGTAGTAATCATCAAAAAGATTAAAATTACTAACAGCACATCAATCATTGGGATTAAATTAATCTCCGGTTCTTCTTTATCTCTTCCTCGTTGAAAATTCATTTAATAATTTAATTATTTACTAAAAGAATGGTATGGAGAACCTCTAATTTAGTCTTTACGCTCACCATAGATAGTTTCCACTAGCTTTAATGCTTGTAATTCCATCCCTACAACCATTGAGTCAACCTTAGCACGAAAATAACGATAAAAAATCATACTTGGTATGGCTACTAAAATACCAAATGCCGTATTGTAAAGTGCCACAGAGATACCATGCGCAAGTTGGGCAGGATTACTGTCACCTGTAGTAGGAGAATTTGAGCCAAAAATTTCAATCATACCGACTACAGTACCAAATAATCCCAGCAATGGGCTCATTGAAGCAATAGTACCAAGAGTAGTTAAATATCGATCAAGATCATGTGAAACAGCTCGGCCAGCCTCCTCTATAGATTCTTTCATAACCTCACGTGTACTTTTAATGTTTTTTAAGCCAGCTGCAAATATTTTACCTAACGGTGAATGTGAGTGTAAACGCATAAGCATATCTGAATTTACACCATGTTCTTGGTACTCCCTAACTACTCTTGTTAATAGTCCTTTGGGAGCAACAATATTAATCCGTAAAGCAAGAATTCGTTCGCCAATAATACCAACAGCGGTAACAGAAGCTATAATAATCAACCAGATTGGCCAACCAGCAGCTTGAATCAGTGAATACAAGTAATATCCTCCTAAAAAAGCTAGATGAAAATTGATATTGTAATGTATCTTGCTTATATATACTCAACAAGGTAAAAATATACTATTTTTTTGTATAAATATTTATAAATTTGGTTACCCTAAACTGTATATAGAAATAATTTAGTCTATTACACTAACACTATTCACCAGCATGATTAATCTTTTATAATCATATTAAAGAAAATTATCTGCAAATTTTAACAAAATTTATATTGTCTCGTTCAAAATATCCAATTTCATTTTATATATAGATTAATGTAGGACTTCAAAATGAAATCCCCTTTAAAGACAAGAAATAACCATACAATATTAACTGTAAGTGAATTAAACCATGCAGCTAAAGACCTTCTTGAGAATACACTCTCCTCTCTATGGGTTAGCGGCGAGATATCTAACCTTAAGCAACATGTTTCTGGGCATTGGTATTTCTCTTTAAAGGATGATAATGCACAAGTAGGGTGCGTATTCTTCCATAACAAAAATAGGCTGCTAGAATGGCAGCCTGAAGATGGCATGAAAGTAGAAGTACAAGCATTAGTGACACTTTTCAAGCTACGCGGCAATTTTCAATTAAATGTAGATACAATTCGTTTAGCAGGAAAAGGAAATTTATTTAAGGCATTTGAACTTCTAAAAATTAAGCTAGAAAAAGAAGGACTATTTGAGCCCATTCGCAAAAAACCCTTACCAACCTTTCCAAAGCAAATAGGAATCATAACCTCCCCATCAGGTGCAGCCCTTCTTGACATTCTATCTACACTAATGCACCGAATGCCTTCAATACCTATAATGATTTATCCTACGCAGGTACAGGGTGAGTGCGCCGCAGAAAAAATTGTAGAATCTATTCAAACTGCAGAAAGCCGAAATGAATGTGATGTACTAATGCTATGTCGAGGTGGCGGCTCTATTGAAGATCTATGGTCATTTAATGAAGAAATCGTAGCTAGAACAATAGCTTCATGCCCTATCCCCATTATTTGTGGAATAGGGCATGAAACTGATTTTACTATTGCAGATTTTGTTTCAGATGTCCGAGCACCAACTCCAACTGGTGCAGCACATCTTATTTCTCCTGATAAAAAAGAGCTATTACAAAGAATAAGATCTATAAATGAGGATATCCTAAAAACAATGCAGAACCTCCTTGATATCCACATGCAACATATTGATATGCTTGCACATCTCCTCATACACCCAAACAAGCAAATTCATTTACAATTTATACAACTCCAACAACTTAGTGATAAATTTACAAATACTTGGATGAGGTATTTTGAAAACCGACTTTGGTCATTACGTGAACTAAACCAGCGCATTAAATTAACAAAGCCAGATATCAGCCCTCTAACTACAAAGCTGAGAGAATTAGATCAACGGCTATACAGAGCAATAATTCATTATTTCGATACATTAATGGTGCCACTGGAACGACAACAAGCACAGCTTAATCTTCTTAACCCAGAATCTATTCTAGGGCGAGGCTACAGTATTATTTACGACAAAGATAACCAAATACTACGGAAAAATGATCAGATCAATGTTGGAGATACTATCCAAGTCACCTTTGCCAAAGGGTGGAGTAAAGCTAAAATATTAGAGAAAGGAAAAAGAAAGAACTAATTCTGGTATTCTGGGGAATAATAAAATTAATTATGAGATGACCACCAGAGATTATCTAATTTTTTTCCAAATATGCCAGTTATGAAATAGTATTTTATTATATTTAGCCATATCTTATATAATATCTAATCAAACATGTTTGTAGCCCAAATCCAATATGCTAAAATGCGATACAATTGATGGCTTAATTTTAGCAATTAAACAATATTACATAGCTTAAAAGCTATCTAATAGAAGCTACAACTCTTTAAATAAATGAATAATACCAAATGCCAAGAATCTTTCTAATGCTTGGTGCTATCAATGCATTTCTTTGTGTTGGCTTTGGCGCTTTTGGTGCGCATAGCTTAAAACAGCTATTATCTACAGAGATGATTGCGGTGTATCAAACAGGAGTGCAATATCATTTCTACCATTCTCTAGGCCTAATTATTATTGGTCTAGTGTTGTCACATGCCCCTAAATCTAAATCTATACTATTATCGGGCTGGCTAATGCTTGGAGGAATTATATTATTCTCTATCAGTCTCTACGCATTAAGTATTACAGGAATCCGTATTCTGGGAGCAATCACCCCAATTGGTGGCGTAGCATTTCTAAGCGCATGGTTATTGCTCGCATATGGCGCAAGAAACATCAAGTAGCCTCCTTAAACTGTATATGATATTAGGTAAAAGATTAGCTTTATTGTTAATATTTATTATATGCGCAAATGTAATTGGATATGCGTTATACCTTCAATTAGTAATCAACCTTCTACCATGCCCACTTTGTATAGCACAACGCATTGCATATTGGCTCATTGGATTAACAGCCCTTTTCTATTTTATCCACTATCCTCAAAATCTATGCCAAAAAATATACTCTATTTTTATGGTGATTTTCTCACTACTTGGATTACTACTGGCATTACATCATTCCTGGCTAATCGCATACTCAGAAAATTTTGAGTGTGGGATTAGTGCGGAAGAAGAATTCATAAACAACATATTAATAGCCAAATGGTGGCCCATTATGTTTGAGGCTAATGGGGATTGTGCAGATATAGAATGGGAATTCATATTCTTAACTATACCTAATTGGTCAGCTATCTTTTTTCTAGTTTTTAGTATTTTTTCAGTGTATATTTTATTCGCTAACAATAATTAAAAAAAGTTAGTGTCAATATAAGAACCTTAATTAAGCACTAAACTTCAAGCCATAATAATCAAATTTTATTATTAGTAATTATCATACTATCTCTTCTTGAGCTAACCCTTTTTAATGCTCAGAATCATGTATTGGTTGCCATGGCTCTGGATCAATATACTCTATTATAACATCACGCTTCTTTTCCTCAGGAGAGGACTCCTCAACAGTTGCTTCCTTTTCATCATCTACAGAATTTGGAGGAGAACCATCAAATATTAAATTCTTTCGATGCTGTAAATATGCATCACGTAAAAACTCATATTTATCTAATGCTGCCTCATTTACAATTTCTTCTTTATCTAACACTTGTTTACGTTCATCAACAAACTTGCCAGCCCCTATTGTTGGTGAAACAAAGGGAGCCATAAAAGGTGCTGCGTAAAAAACTGGATTAGTAGCTATATCAACGATACCTCCAATTCCATCTCGTACCGTATAACCACCAAAAAATGGAACAACTATGTATGGCCCACTGGATACCCCATAGTGAGCTAAAGTTTGACCAAAATCTTCATGACGCTTAGGAAATCCATAATCACTTCCGAAATCTACTAAGCCACCAATCCCCAGAAATGTATTAATTAATAGGCGAGACCCATCTGATCTTGCCTCACTAAATTTTAGTTGAAGAATATCGTTAACGACCACTACAAAATCGTCTAAATTAGAAAAGAAATTTCCTGCCCCTACTTGCACAGGCTCTGGCGCAATGAACTTATAACTTTCAGCTACAGGCTTAAATACATATTTATCTGCTTGCTCATTAAAAGAAAAGATAGAACGATTTATGGATTCATATGGATCATGCTGATTTTCAGTGGTGGCACATCCTGAAAATAAGAGCCCAGATAATAACAGAATTGAAAATTTAGGTACTCTAAAATGTGTTGTTTTCATAATGCTCCCTTTCATTAGACTGATGGAGTCTGCCATAAATATATATCTGATTCAATGTGTTTATGGGAATCTAATACATTTTAAATCTCTTTTGAAGCCTTATTTATTTAATTTTTCATAGAAATAAGTTTATTACTCTCTATAAATTATTAATATTTAACTAAATTTCATCCACTTTACGTTTAGAAAAATCTTTTAGGCGGATACCTAAAATCCATAAAGATAAGAAATAGCTTGCACCCCCCAATACCACAACCCCTATTAATCTCATTATTCGCTCTTTTATCGTATACTCAAGCCACAATGTAGTCTCTCCCATAGTAAACCAGAGCATTACTGACATCATAAATAATGATATTAATACCTTAACAAAAAAGACCAACCACCCTGCTTGTGGTTGATAAATTTCGTGGCTTACTAATTTATAATAAAGAAAACCTGCATTGAAACATGCGCCCAAACTGATTGACAACGCTAATCCAACGTGCTGGAGTGGGTCAATAAGAATAAAATTTAATAATTGTGTAATAACAATTGTTGCAGCAGCAATTTTTACTGGGGTTTTAATATTTTGACGCGCATAAAATGCTGGCGCCAATACTTTAATCAAAATTAAACTCAATAATCCTACACTATAGGCAACTAACGCATCACGTGTCATAAAAACATCATTAGCAGAAAACTCTCCATAGTGAAACAATGTGGTAATTAATGGGATTGCAAGTAATGCTAGCGCCATTGCAGCAGGCAAAGACAAAATCACTGCAAACCTTAAACCCCAATCAAGTAATTGAGAATATTCTATTTTATTATTACTTGTATGATGACGGGAAAGAGATGGAAGCAATACTGTCCCTAATGCAACACCTAACAAGCCAGCAGGAAACTCCATCAGGCGGTCAGCATAATATAACCATGAAACACTACCAGTGATAAGAAAGGAGGCAAAAATAGTACTTATTAATAAACTAATTTGGCCGGCAGATGCGCCAAACACTGCTGGCCCCATTTTCTTTACAACACGCCAAGCCCCTGAATCATTTGGAATAAAATGAGGGCATGGCAATAATCTCATCCGCATTAAAAACGGCAGCTGAAAGGCAAGCTGCAAAACTCCCCCAATAAATACTGCCCATGCTAAAGCTAATATAGGCGGATTAAGGAGCGGCGAAAGCCACAATGCACAGCCAATAAAAGATAAATTTAAAAGCGCAGGAGTAAATGCAGGGACAGAAAACTTCCCAAATGTATTAAGAATTCCTCCAGCAATAGAAACTAAAGAAATAAATAATATATAAGGAAATGTAATTTTTAAAAGCTCAACTGTTAATAAAAATTTTTGTGGATTATCTGAAAACCCAGGAGCACTTATATAGATTATGTATGGTGATGCAACTACACCAACAAGTGTCACAATAAATAATACAATCCCCATTAATGTTGTAACATGATTGATTAAATCTTGTGTTTCATCAAGCGAGCGAGTATTTTTGTATTCTGTAAGAATGGGAACAAATGCTGATGAAAATGCACCTTCCGCAAATAAGCGTCGCAAAAGATTAGGAACACGAAATGCAACAAAAAAAGCATCTGTTGCCATACCTGCACCAAAAATTCGAGCAATTAACATATCTCTTATGAATCCTAAAATACGGGATACTAGAGTCATGCTACTTACTGCAGCAAAAGATTTAAACAAATTCATGAGAACATATATAAGCTTGGTTTCATAATTACTTTCTATCAGTTATGATATTCCTACTAAAGATATAATATACCTATGAGTAGATAATCATTTAATAATAATGCTCAAACATTATCAATTTCAAAAGCATTATTCACTGACATTATAGGCAAATAGAAATGTTCCTATAACTTCTTGTAATATTACATAAATGGTTTTAAAATATCAGATTATATTCAAATGCAGGATTGGAAATCTATCTAATGGCTAATACCGCACAAACCAGAAAACGAGCAAGACAAAATATAAAACAAAATATTCATAACCATAGCCTACGAGCCAAATTACGTACTGCTATCAAACTTGTAACTAAGGCTATTAAATCTGGTGATAAACAATCCGCTCAGGCTATATTCAGAGTGTCTTGTGCCACAGTAGATTCAATTGCGGATAAAAAAATAATTCACAAAAACAAGGCTGCTAGGCATAAAAGCCGCCTATCTGCAGCTATTAAAGCAATGAACTAAAATTAAATTTATAAAAAAACTGTTTAATTAAAGTTTTTTGTAGCTATTCTATTTATTATAACCCATCTCGTTTATATCACTCCACTATACAGAAATAAGGTTACTATGCTTTACTCAATAGCTTCTAGCTAAATAAAGTCAATTATACTGACCCAAAAATAAACATAGCTATCTAATATTAAGTAATTTTATATTTTTAATCTCTTACCAGTACTATCGAAAAAATATTGAAAAATTTAATCAAATAGGTAATGATATTTATTAGCAATATAATTGAATTTATACAATACGGCGGCTTCTGTCGCCGTATTACATACTAATACTAAGAATCTTAATATCTATGAAAAACTTGATGAACACCTATTCCCCATTGCCAATTACCTTTATAAAAGGAGAGGGGGTATGGCTATGGGATGATAAAGGAAATAAATACCTTGATGCCCTTGCAGGTATCGCTGTATGTAGCATAGGTCATTGTCACCCTAAACTAGTAAAAACAATCTCAGAGCAAGCTGGAACATTAATTCATACCTCAAATTTATATCATATAGATAAGCAAGAAAAATTAGCTAAGAAATTAGCTTCTTTATCTGGATTAAATAAATCATTTTTTTGTAATTCTGGCGCAGAAGCAAATGAGACTGCTATTAAATTAGCTCGATTATACGGCCACAACAAAGGAATTGACTTGCCTACTATAATAGTAATGGAGAACTCATTTCATGGTCGTACTATGGCCACCCTGACGGCAAGTGGAAGTCGCAAGGTTCAGGCTGGATTTGAACCCCTACTAACAGGCTTCTCTCGTGTACCGTTTAATGATCTTGAAGCAATAAACCAAGTATCAATTCATAATAAAAATATAGTAGCCGTCCTAGTTGAGCCATATCAAGGAGAAGGTGGTGTCAATGTCCCACAAGCAGATTATTTAAAAGGACTACGCAAATTATGCGATAAAAATAACTGGCTACTCATGCTAGATGAGGTGCAATGTGGCATTGGTAGAAACGGAAAATTATTTTCTTTCCAAAGTAGCGAAATAATCCCAGATGTAATCACTCTAGCCAAAGGTCTTGGCTCAGGTATCCCGATTGGCGCATGTGTTGCAGGTAACACTGCTGGAAAAGTATTCAAACCAGGGAATCATGCATCTACTTTTGGTGGCAACCCGCTAGCTTGTGCTGCAGCAATCACCACTTTAGATATTATTGAAGAAGAAGATTTAATATCAAATGCATTAAAACAAGGTAACTTTATACGGAAAAGCTTCCAAGATCGATTAAATGGAATAAGCCATGTTGCTCAAATACGTGGACAGGGGTTAATGATTGGTATAGAACTTACAGAACCCTGCGGTACACTTGTAAAAGATGCTCTAAAACATGGCCTGCTGCTAAATGTTACTTCAGACAAAGTAGTGCGTCTATTACCACCACTAATAATAACCAAGAATGAAGCCAAAAAAATAGTGGATATCGTATCTACTTTAATAGAAAAATTTTAAAGCATTACAAGACATGAAAGATGAAATAACCAATTATTAATAACTTAAAAATATCATGCAACTTAAACATTTTCTACAATTCAATGATTTATCCCGTGACGAGTTTGATTACCTATTCGAGCGTACCCATTGGATTAAAAAAAAATTTAAACAATACCAGCGTTATTGGCCATTAAAAGATCGCACTCTTGCAATGATCTTTGATAAAAGTTCAACACGCACAAGACTATCATTTGAGGCTGGCATGCACCAAATGGGTGGAGATGCAATCTATCTTTCAACAAAAGATACACAGCTCGGACGAGGAGAATCAGTAGAAGATGCTGCACGAGTAATCTCTCGTATGGTTGATATAGTAATGATCCGCACTCATGAACATGAAATAATTAAGAGGTTTACAGCACACTCAAGAGTGCCTGTAATTAACGGCCTCACAGATGAGTATCATCCCTGCCAAATAGTTGGTGACATTTTTACCTTCATCGAGCAACGTGGTAGTATTTCTGGCAAAACAGTAGCCTGGATAGGAGATTCAAATAATGTATGCAACACGTGGCTCCAAGCAGCAGAAATTCTTAATTTCAATGTGCATGTTTCTACCCCTCCAGGTTATGAGATAAAACCTGAGCTGGCAGGACTTAATGGTACAAATCATTATGAAGAATTTTCAGACCCGAATGATGCAATAAAAAATGTTGATCTTGTAACAACTGACGTCTGGACAAGCATGGGATTTGAAGCTGAAACTGAAAGAAGAAAAAAAGACTTTGCTAATTTTCTTGTGGATAAAAGAATGATGTCGTATGCAAAAAAAGAAGCTCTCTTTATGCATTGCCTTCCTGCTCATAGAGGTGAAGAAGTATCTTCAGAAGTTATTGAAGGACCTCAATCCGTTGTTTGGGATGAAGCAGAAAATAGGCTACATACACAAAAAGCTCTGATGGAATATATGCTACTAGGAGAAATAAATCCAGAATCTTCTATATAAAAATAAATTAATGCTTGTAGGTTAAACATGAAGAATATGAACAAAATTAATAAGGTAGTCCTAGCTTTCTCTGGTGGGCTGGATACATCAGTAATTCTTAAGTGGCTGCAGGATTCTTACCAGTGTGAAATCGTTACTTTTACTGCAGATATTGGACAGGGTGAAGAAATAGAGCCTGCACGCACTAAAGCTGAGAAGCTAGGAATAAAAGAGATATTCATTGAGGATTTACGTGAAGAATTTGTACGTGATTTTGTTTTCCCAATGTTTAGAGCTAATACAATTTATGAGGGAGAATATTTACTTGGCACCAGTATCGCAAGACCATTAATAGCAAAAAGACAAATAGAAATTGCTAAGTTAACAAAATCTGATGCGGTCTCTCATGGATCAACTGGAAAAGGTAACGATCAGGTTCGTTTTGAACTTGGCTATTATGCTCTACAACCTGACATACATGTAATAGCACCATGGCGCGAATGGGATCTCACATCACGTGAGAAACTTTTACAATATGCAAAAGAAAATAACATCCCAATTGAAATGAAAAAGAAAAATGGCTCTCCATATAGCATGGATGCAAATCTATTACATATATCCTATGAGGGCCGCATACTAGAAGACCCTTCTATCGAGCCAGATGAGGCCATGTGGCGCTGGAGTGTATCACCTGAGAATGCCCCTAACGAAGCAGAATATATTGATATTGAATTTAACCGAGGCGACATTATTGCATTGAATGGGGAAAAATACTCGCCAGCAGAAATATTGACTAAGCTTAATATGATAGGAGGCAAACATGGCATTGGGAGACTGGACTTAGTAGAAAATCGCTATGTAGGGATGAAATCAAGAGGCTGCTATGAAACACCTGGCGGATCAATTATGTTACGAGCACACCGTGCATTGGAATCTATCACTTTAGATAGAGAAGTTGCACACCTAAAAGATGAATTAATGCCTCGTT
>TARA_B100000686_G_scaffold339986_1_pt1 | contig 19560 bp, 16 predicted proteins | sample TARA_B100000686 | Tara Oceans TARA_B100000686 (sample SAMEA2622733) | marine metagenome | biome: marine biome (ENVO:00000447); feature: marine epipelagic mixed layer (ENVO:xxxxxxxxx); material: "saline water (ENVO:00002010), including plankton (ENVO:xxxxxxxx)" | depth 150 m
GGTTGCTCCTCAGAGTGAAGGTCAGCCAGATGAGGCTGCGACTGTAGCCGTAGCCGAGGAGAACGCTAATGGTTCGATTTCATTCACAGATGATCAGGCGGACGGCGGCCGAGAGGTTTTTCGCAGCCAATGCACTGAATGCCACGCCTCAAGTGAGTTCTCGGATTCGCAGTTCAAGTTCAAGTGGAGTCGTCGTCATGCGGGCTCGTTATATCAGATGATCCAGACACAGATGCCTGAAACTGCTCCGGGTAGCCTCACCGATGAAGAAGCCGTTGGCCTCGTGGCGTACATTCTGCGTATGAACGGCTTCGAGCCGGGAGAGAAGGAGCTATCTGCCGACCCGGAGGTTTTGGACGGTATTAGCCTCTCTTCTATCCGCAACTAAAAAAGTCCGGAGTGATGTCTTGTTGTGACCTCACAGCCTTGTTTACGGACTGTCTATCATGAGCGTACTCTACCTGAGGTGTTGAGGGTTCCAATCCTAGGCGCATGTGAAGAGGACTTCGATTTCGACTAGTTAGGCAAAGAATGGCGGACCGGAGATGAAGGATAAAAAGGGGTGGTATCCCTTTTCACGAATCGAGCCCCAAGTGCCCCGTCCGCCGTCAGCACGTGGGCTATGGGCACTAGGTTTTGTTACTCTGGCTTTGATCGCACTGATTGCTGTGCCCTCATACTTTGGTCAGCGGGTTGCAGCTGTTCAGGACATGATCATCAACGTCGGTGAGCCAGCAACGAGGCTAAGCGCGAAGCTGGGCCTTTTGAAGGCGAGACAGATGGCGCGGGTCGAGGGTTTTCTGCTCTCTCGCGATGGCTCATTCCGCGAATATTACAGGGCCGCAATCGTCGAAGAGGATGCGGTACTAGACTCGTTGGCTGCGTTCGCGAGAGAGTTGGATCAGGATGTACTCGGGGAGCTTGAGTCAGGCTCTTCTCACGCTCCCAACTATTTAGGGAGGACTGTTTTCCAGAGGGTAGCAGCACTGCGCAGTGAGTCATTTGATTGGCGTTTCAATAATATTCAGCTCTTCGAGCAAGGGCCGACAGGGGATGCGAGAGCTGAACTGCGTCAGGGGTATGAGGACCTGCAAAGAGCAACACGCGATCTCGATCTCATCATTGCGGAGCAGGTTAGTGCTAGTCGCAGCAGAGTAGTTACGGAACAGAGATTACAGGCACGTATAATGCTGGTACTGGCTCTCGTCGCTCTACTTGCCACTTTGATTATTGGTCGGGTGGCGTACCGTTATCGAACACTAACCGTAGAGAGGGAGAAACTACGGCGTGTCGCGGTTCAGCAGAGAAGAGAAGCCGACGCACTCCTGGAGGCCACCGATGATGGGGTGCTGGGTATGGACCTTGATGGACGATGTGTTTCGCTGAACCGGGCTGGTGCTCGCCTTCTCGGATACACTGTGTCCGAAATCCGTGGACGGGATGTGCATGCAACGATTTTTCATTCTGATAGAGAAAGAAGAGTAGAAGACCGGTCTTCGTCATCGTTACTCTCTGCTGCTGCGGAAGGTAAAGCACTAGAGTCGGAGGATGGAGCTGTCCTCTGGCACCGGAGGGGTGTCCCATTTCCAGCGCGTTGGTCTTTATTACCGATGATCGACGGAGCGGATTTGATCGGTGCCGTTCTCACGTTTACCGATATGACGGAAACTTTTGAGCGCGAGGCCGAACTTCGGAGGGCGGTGCGTCAGCGCGAAGATATTGTTTCCATAGTTTCGCATGACTTGCAAAATCCGTTGAGCGTTACGATTGCGGCGGCCGAAATCTTACTCGACCTCTCGCTTAACGAGAAGGAACGCAGACATCAGGCTGAGATGATTCACAGATCTGGGAAGCGCATGCAGAGCCTTATTGGAGACCTTCTCGACGCCTCCCGAATTGAAGCGGGGATCTTTGTTGTGAGGCCTTCTAAGGAAGATCTAGTGACGCTTTTGGATGAAGCCGTGTCAATGTTTGAAATGCGAGCATCATCACGATCTATCAATCTTAGCGTTGAGAAGAGTGGGTCTGTTGTGGCGCGAGTGGACCGAGACCGCATTATCCAGGCGGTGTCCAACTTGCTGGACAATGCAATCCGCCTGACCCCCGAAGGTGGCAGTGTCACGGCGTCCTGCACCTACGACGGTTCGTCGGTTCGGGTCACGGTAACAGATAACGGGCCGGGAGTCGCCCCGGATGTTGGAGGACGGATCTTTGATCGATTCTCTCAAGGTAGAAAGCGAGACGGGGGTTCTGCAGGACTGGGTCTGGCGATCGTCAAGGGAGTGGCTTCTGCGCATGGCGGTACCGCTGAAGTCGACTCGACTCTTGGTAAGGGAAGCACGTTCACGATGACCTTGCCGGTAGAAGGGCCTGTTACAGAGGGGGAACAGGTGGTCGATGTGTCCGACTGATTTGACCTGCAAAAATTGGGGTTGCAGATATGCCTAAAGTGTGCGAGCCCACGCTAGCATCCGCCCGACTTGGTTGGTGGTAATCCGACGGACTCCAAGATTCAGAAGCAGCTCTGCGTCTGCTATTTTATCCACGGTCCATACGGCGATCTCCATTCCATTTTGTTTTGCATAAAGCGCTATTTTTGGATCCTGCAGGAGAATACGTGCGTCGAAATCGAGAAGGCATCGGGGATCGTTAGTGAAACGAGTAAGGGCTCCTTGAGTCTGTTCCCGGCGCTCGACAATAGGGCCTATGAGAGCTTCGGGGGCATGTCGGCGGAGTTCGTCAAGCAGCGACCAATCTTTCGCGATAAATACGGTTTTTTCGAGGAGGCCGGCGGCGCGTGTTATCGAGACTACGTTCAGCAGGTTTTGGTTTTTACCTCCGCCCTTCAGCTCGGCGAAAATGGTTTTGACTTGGACCTTTAGACACTCAAGTGCCTCAGCAAGAGAAGGGACACGTTCTCCCTCGAAGGTAGAATTGAACCAAGAGCCTGCATCGAGCTGTGCAAGCTGTTCTAGGCTTAGCTCTTCCACGTTGCCGATACCATTTGTGGTTCGATTCAGTGTCTCGTCGTGCATGAGCACCGGGTTGCCGTCACCCGCGGTACGAAGGTCGAACTCGACAGCAGTAGCCCCCTCTTCGAGGGCGAGAGTAAGGGCTGCGATCGTGTTTTCAGGCGCGCGAGCGCTAAACCCACGATGTGCGATGATTTCGACTGCGCCACTCAGAGCAAGCGGATCGCTCGCCATCACCTATGTGTTCTTGAACTGAGGGGCACGAATTTGATCGCTCAGCGACGTGAGATGGGGAGGTCGAATGTCGCAAGTTCCCAAGCGAACGTGATCAGGCCGCTTAGGTCTGATCCCTGAAAACTGAATGTCATTGTTTCTACGTATTTGCTCGGTTCTTTCGGCGTAACTTTCATGCTCCCAAAATCAGATGAGCGCACGTCCGGACTTATAGGAATGCCCCAACGGTTGGTGTTTGTGTTCACGATCACAGTCCATTCGGTTTCTTCCGGGATTGCGTATAGCGAGTATTTGCCGGGTGGCAGGTCTATTGAGCCTAAGCGAGCGGGGAATGGGAGGTGGAGCGTTGTCGGCTCATTGGCACCCATGCGCCATGGCTGACCTAGGGGATCCTCCCCTCCTACCATAGTTCGTCCCCGTGCTGACGGCCGACCGTAACAGAGTTTGGCCTGCCCGCCTCCAAGAGTAATGGCCACAGAATCCAGCGGACTCATACGTTCCGCTAAAGCTTCAGGGGCTCCCCTGTAATGGCATTGCGCATCTTGTCCGAGTACTGGTGTGGTACTCAGAAAACTGATTATGATGGCGATGGAGTTGAGCAGGGTTCGAATCTGTGTACTCAGCATAGTGAGATTGGGGCAGGTCTCCGATCTATTGAATTTTTAGGGTTTTAAACTCATCCGTTTCGGCACTATTTGAACGCTGTTTCAGAAACACTGTATGTGTTTATCCTTAAAATGTTCATGGCACGTTGGCTTCGAATGCAGGTTCTACACGGAGCATGCTTAAGCGTTCACCAAAAGTGCCGGGTTATTGGCTAGAATGAAGCCGGTAGGATTCTGATGACTGAAGAAGTGAAGCACGATAGCGGCGAAAGTGATTCTGACTTCCGCTTTTGGCACTCTGTACCCATTCGGTTTCGTGATGTGGATGTGGGTGGGCACGTGCACCACGCCGATGCCCTTATTTATTTTGAAGAGGCTCGCTGGGCGTACTGGGAGCACGTGGTAGGTGATAGCCAGATTGCTGAGCTCCCCTACGTGCTAGCTGAGTGTAGCGTACGGTGGCACTCTAGAGTGTTTTGGCCTCAGACGGTCTCGGTGGGAGTGCGTGTATCTAGGATTGGCCGGAAGCACTTTGAGCTTCAGTACGAGGTTCGCGGAGAGAATGGGGACAAGCTTCAGAGCGGTTCAACCGTGCAAGTTATGTATGACTATTCAGTGGGGGCCTCCTCTCTAATGCCGGTTGATTTGCGCCGAACACTTGAGGCGTTCGATGGGCTTCTCGAATAAGATCTGAAATAATTTTCGGTACGGTGTAGCCCCGGTTAGAGTGCGCATATGGGTACCATGGGTTAGTCCGATATCCATTGATTCCATCCGTTTACCGAAAAATATGTTTGCCCACTTCAAGCTTTGTGAATAAATTCGCAAGCTATTCATGCCTGGATCCGTAGATTTTCGGATCTCCGGGTTTTTTGTGCGGTACTCAAGAATAGTCAACAGACGTGATTGAACCTGTTCGGATTCCGATCCGGATGAGCCCGCCTCGCTAGGGTGGGTAAAACCCAAGGAGATGAAGCAATGCTTGGACGGCTCAAGCTAACTTTCGCTTTGGCGCTTGCCGCTATCGTGATCGCCCCTGCTGCTCGGTTAGCGGCTCAGGACGGAGGGCGTTTCCGCGTCATTATTCCATATTTCGAGCCGCTTGAGGATGCGGATCGCGGATTCGGAAAAGATGTCTCTAAGGAACTGCGTGAGTTGCTGGAAGATTTCCCAACGCACGTATCCATGGAGGAAGGAGACATCAAGGACGAAGCTAAGCGCTTTGATATGAAGATTGATGACTTGAACTGTCTGTACACGCGTCAGCTTGCGTCTCAAGTCAACATTCCAGTCGCCATATGTGGGAGTTACACGGAGGTGTCTAAAGACAACTTCATGCTCTCAGCTGAGGTTTGGGATATCCAGGGTTCGGAGTCTTTCCCAATCGAAGCGTTTCCGGCTACTAAGGATGACAGAGAACTCGCAGCACAGAACATATATGAGCAGTTTGAGCGCTATTCCACTACGGTACGTTCGGCGGCCATTTGTAACGATTATTATGCATCGCAGCAGTGGGACAACGCTTTGCGCAACTGCGACGAGTCACTCTCTCTGAACCCGAACCAAATAGGAACTCGCTATCTGCGTGGTCGGATTCTTTACGAGATGGAGCGTATGGATGAGTCGCTCGGAGAACTGGAGACGGTTATTGAGGCCAATCCGTTTCACGAAGATGCCTTGCAGTTGGCTGGTTACATCGCAGCCGTAAGTGAGCAAGACGATAAAGCACGTGACTACTACTCGCGCTATCTTGATATCAACCCGGGGAATTCCGCTATTCGGATGCGAATAGCGTATGAGTTGGCTCAGGCGGGTGATCCAGTTGGAGCGATGGCTTTCATTCAGGTAGGTCTCGACGTTGATCCTGAGAACGTTGACCTGCACACACAGTATGGCGGATTTGCCTTCAGGGCTGCTAGTGACATCCAGCAAGAAGCGGCTCTCACTGCGCCAGCCGACAGTGAAGAGAGTTTGGCACCCGAGGCAGCCGGATATTATCGAGAGGCGATCGACTCGTACGTGAAGGTGTTCGAAGTTAAGGGCACCGAGACAGAGGTTCGATTGTTGGAGAACGTGGTGTCAGCTTATATCCAGCTCGAAGACCTAGATAACGCGATCATGATGAGCGAGCGTGTGCTGGAAACGCATCCGTCGGAGGACCGCCCTTGGCTTCTTTATGCCGATGCGCTTCAGAGGGCCGACCGGCTGGATGATGCGATCAGCGCACTAGACCGTGTCATGGAGATCAACCCTGAACATCCGAGTGCTGCACTCCGACAGGGGAACTGGTTAATCCAAGCTGGCCGCTTGCAAGATGCGGTAGTTGTCTTGTCTCGTGCAGCTGAAGGTAATCCGGCCCAGGCGGCGCAGGCTGGTACGATGGTGTTCGCGGAAGCGTATCAGAACGGCTACCAGCAGAACAGGTTTCAGTACACAGTTGACGGCATGGTTCTCGGTAAGCAGATCCCGAACCTTGGTGATGACATGCTAAACCAGATGAATTTCTGGCATGCCTTCAGTCTGTACCGTAAAGCTGTAGCCGACCAAGAGCCCAATACGCTCCAGTCTGCTCAGGCCACTCTGCCTGCTTTCCAGGAGGCTCTTAGGCTGCTGGGCCTCGCCGGTGAATACCCCGAGTCGGTGGGCGTAAACCTTTCTGAGATCCAGTCTAACGTCGGTACCTATATCGAGATCCAGGAAGCGATTATCAAGCGAGGTAGCTAGTACAGGCTTAAACTGGGTCGAGGTTTCGAGCCGAGAAAGAAAGCGCCGCGGGGAAAGTTTTCTCCGCGGCGCTTTCTTTTGTTTAACCACTTCACAGTTGGCCACATTATCAACCGATCCGGTGCAGTCGTACCCCCAAGTGGGCCTCCTGTGAGATTGACCATTCCGGTATTGGCTTAGATGCAATAAAGCCGGAGTTACCCATTTCTCCCCACTCTCTTGGCCGGGTCCTTCAACTGATCTTCGGTTTTTCTTCGTAATTTGGAAAAATTCGATTTACGAAGAAGTCGGTGATAATCCAGATGACAAAAGAAGAAATCCCCTACCAGCTAATGGTAGCACAGCAGAAAAAATCATAAAAAGTACCCCTTGACGCTCTCCTGCCTCTGGTCGTATTATGGCCCATTATTTACCACTTCATACCACTTTGTACCACCAGAGTGCACCGCGTGAACGGTTTCGTAGGGCAATACGAGCATCAGATGGATCAGAAGGGACGCGTCAGCCTCCCGTCGGCGTTCCGGCGTGAGGCAGATGGTGATCGCTTCGTCCTACTGCAATGGGAGTCGCGGTATTTGACCCTTTTTCCGGAGGCTAAGTGGCAGGATGTCCAGCAGGAGCTTCTCAAGTTCCGGCGCGCGGATCCGGCTGCCTGGAATCAAGTTCGTTTGGTTATAGGACAGGCGGTTGAGGTGTCACCTGATAAGCAAGGTAGAATCCTCGTCCCGGCGGCTCTTCAGGATGCTGCGAGTCTCTCGGGAACTGTTCTGCTCATCGGCAATCTCGACCGAGTAGAACTCTGGGACCCGACGACATACGGCGAACTGGTCAAAGAGCAGGCAGGAGACTTCCAGCACTTCGCCCACAAGCTCTTCGGCTAGCACGTATGTCCAGCTACCACGAACCGGTGATGGGTAAGGAGGTGCTGGACTTAATGTGTCCTGCCGAGGACGGGCTATATCTTGATGGCACTGTCGGCGGCGGTGGTCATTCTAGGATGATACTTGAGTCGTCCGAGAAGTGTCGTGTCATTGCAGTTGACCGTGACCCAGAAGCCTTGGATGAGGCACGACGGGTGCTTGCGGATCATAGAAGCCGGGTGCGATTCGTCTCGTCTCGGTTCGATCGTGCGGTACTTGACCCTGAGATTCGAGATAGAGGTCTAGACGGGGTCCTGCTTGATCTCGGTGTGAGCTCACATCAAATCGACTCCGATGACCGTGGCTTCACTTTTCGGCGTGGGGTGAAGCTTGATATGCGCATGGATGCTGAGGGTCCTGATGCCACAACCTTCCTAGCTGAAGCCAGCGAGGAAGAGTTGACCCATGTCTTCCGAGACTTTGGAGATGAGCCGCGGGCGCGCCGACTCGCACGAGAAATTGTGAAGCGGCGAGTCAAGGAGCCCCTGGAAAGCAGTGATGATCTAGTAGCGGCGATGACGGTTTCCCTTGGTCATTCGCCTAGTATCAAAAAAAAGGCACGAATCTTCCAGTCAGTTCGTATCGCAGTCAACGAAGAGATAGAAGCACTCGAGACAGGATTACCTGCACTCCGGGATGTCATGAAAGCTGGTGGAGTGATGACAGTGATAGCGTATCACTCAGTTGAAGATCGGGCGGTGAAAAGCGCGTTCCGTGAGTGGAGCAGGGCATGCGTATGCCCTGCTGAGTTGCCCGCGTGCATGTGCCGAGGCCATGCGCTTGGGAAGACGCTAACACGCAAGGTCATCCGACCAACTGATGAGGAAGTGAAGAGTAACCCAAGAGCTAGAAGCGCTCGGCTCCGCGCTTGGCGGAGGGCCGCCTGATGGATGCGCGACTACTTTGGCGTGTTTCTCTAACATTCACCTTCTTTCTTCTGTCTCTGGGTGTGGTAACCTGGAGACAAAGCAGGGCCCTCGAAGCGAATCAAACCCTTGACCAGCTTCGCCGGCAGGTGTCTGTAGCTCAGGCAGAGCGGATTGAGCTCGAGCGAGACATCCAAGTCCGCAGAAGTATGACGCACATCGTCGAAGCAGCCGAAGGTTTAGGAATGGTTAGGCCGTCCGCCCAAGAAATGGTAGTTCTTGGGATTGAGGACAAGCCGTGAGTCGCCGCCGCCATGATGCAGTGCATCCCTGTGCTTGGCGCAGGCGAGCTATCCTGGCAGCGTGGCTGATTGGTGCGGTGGCTGTGATAGCGCGCGCGGGACAGATCCAGATTGTTCAAGCTTCGATGTGGGAGGGCATAGCCGTTCGCCAGCAGGAGGGTGGGGCCACTCTGCCCGCCCCGCGAGGGACTGTTCTTGTCGGGAATGGTGTCCCTTTATCGGTCACGCGTGAACGTGTGCGGGTCTCCATCGCACCGCGTGAGGTACGGGATCCGGTTGCAGTGAAGCAACGACTGACCGACGTACTCGGACTAAGCTCCTCACGTGCGGAGAGGCTCGTATCGGGTGAGTCTGTTTGGAACCAGGTCGGTCTGTACTCTATGGCCGTTCGGGATTCGTTGATGGGCCTCTCTGGTGTGCACTTCGCACCTCTATACCAGCGCTATTACCCCTACGGGGAGATTGCCCGAGGAGTGACCGGTGTTGTGATTGACGGGGAGGGGCGAGGCGGGGTCGAACAGCAATTCGACGAACACCTAAGTGGAACAACTGGTTCGCAGATATTCGCCCGCGATGCTCATGGGAACCCCCTGCCAGGACAGAGGGTCACCGTTGAAGAGCCGAGGGCAGGTGGAGAGGTCTTACTGACTCTGGATATGGAACTTCAGGAGATCGCTCAGTCTGCCTTGCTGGAGGCGATTGACGAGCATCAGGCGTTCGGCGGGGACATCCTGATCACCAATCCCCATACCGGAGAGATAAAGGCCTTATTCTCGATTCGCGACAAGAACATTGCCGCGCTCTCCGCAATTAATGCGCCGTTTGAGCCTGGATCTACTCTCAAAGTCTTCACAGTCGCTGCCCTGCTTGAAAATGGCCTAGCAGACTTGAACGACTCAATCGATATAGGCAATGGGCGTTGGACGATCAACGGTCGAACACTCAGTGATGTGCATGTCGAAAGTGATCAGGTCACGCTTAGAGAGGCCTTCTATGAGTCGTCCAATGTTGGTATAGCCAAAGCTGCGCTCGTCCTTCCGGAAGGACTTCATTACCAGAGTCTTCGTGACTTCGGTTTCGGCACCCGGACTGGTATAAAGCTACCAGGAGAGGTCGAGGGGGTGCTCCGCTCACCTGATCGTTGGAGTCGGCAGTCTCCCCAGTCTTTAGCGATTGGATACGAAATGTCTGCTACGCCACTACAGATGGCTATGGCGTATGGGGCGATCGCTAATGGTGGAACTCTGATGAGGCCAAGGTTGGTCCGCGAAATCCGAGACGCTAACGGTAGGACACTCGAGCGACTTGAGGCACAAGAGATCCGTCGAGTTGTCAGCCCACAGACCGCTGCTCAGGTGGGTCGTGCAATGGTCGACGTCGTAGAAACCGGAACTGGTGGAGCTGCGCGAATTGGTAGTTATCAAGTCGCAGGTAAGAGTGGGACAGCTCGTTTCGCTACCGGTGGCGTTTATCAGGGTGGTGACTATTCCTCATCATTCATAGGGTATTTCCCAGCGGATAATCCTCAGCTTGTCATCTTCGTCAAGCTTGATCGTCCGGAAGGCGGCGTCTATTACGGGGGTGCCGTAGCGGCTCCCGTGACGCGGTCTGTCATAGAGGCAGCATTAGCCGCGAACATTCTGGATATAGAAACGCTTGCTGAGTCGGCGAGAGATCCTGAAGTGGTTTCTCCTAAACTCTATGTTGAATTCACAGAAGAAATCTACGTTCCGATTCCGCTTTCTCCGGAACTGCCTGAGTCAGAAGGGGGAGCGGATGCAGTGGCGATTCCTGATGTGTCAGGTCTGCCAGTGCGCTTTGCGGTTCGAGAATTACATAAGCACGGTTTGCGTGTCGCCGAGATGGGGACGGGCGATGTCGTCCGTACGTATCCAACTGCTGGCTCAGTAGTCACTAGGGGAGAAGTGGTGCGCCTGCGTTCGGGAGGGCAGGACGATGAGTGAGGTGACCTGCGCGCTTCACGCGGTGCTAGACGTCCTCCGGACTGCCGGCCTCCTTACCGAGGTGCGCGGATCGGAGGACGTCGTCGTTCGGGGCGTGTCCCAAGATTCTCGAACGACTGTGAAAGACGATCTTTTTTTAGCCTGGAAAGGCACGCAGGATGATGCTCATGACTTCGTGCCAAGTGCGATTGGACGTGGTGCTTCGGCCGTGGTTGTGGAACGCTCACTGCAAGTCGACGTGCCCCAACTGGTAGTTCGAGACGGGCGTCAAGCGGCTGCCTTGGCGGCCGATGTCGTTCTTGGCTCCCCGAGCGCAAGGATGGCTGTTGTTGGTGTTACGGGCACGAACGGAAAGACGACGACGTCACTCCTTGTTCGACATCTGGTCGCTCCCGAAAAGCGGACGGCTGTGATAGGGACGCTTGGCTTGACCCTCCAAGATGGCGTTCGAGCAGCGAATGAAGACCTTACGACACCGGGGCCAGTCCAGCTTACCGAGTGGATGCGTGATCTCTCAGCCAAGAGTTACGAAACAGTAGTCATCGAAGCTTCTTCGCACGCGATAGAGCAGCATCGCCTGTACGGGATCTCCTTTGATGTCGCGGTCTTTACGAACCTTTCTCAGGATCACCTAGACTATCACGGCGATATGGAGGCATATCGCGCTGCAAAGCTCGGACTTGTTAGGCTCGTTTCTAAAGATGGAACGCTGATCGTCAACGCGGATGACGATGCATGGGAGGGCCTCGAGGGAGGAGGGCGCGAGGTCATATCGTATTCGCTAGCAAGGAAAGCTGACGTGCGGGCCCGAGACATACGGTTGAGCTCCACAGGGACTAGTTTCCTTATGACTGTAGCCGGCCAAGATTTAAACATCAGCATCCCTCTGATCGGACGTTATAACGTCGAGAACGCCCTCGCTGCATCCGCTGCGGCCATCGCGTTAGGGGTCTCGCTTGAGTGTATCGCTGAGAGGCTCGAAGTTGCGCCACAGGTGGCGGGTCGATTGGAAGCGGTGGTTGCTGAGCCATTCGGTGTCTTGATCGACTTTGCGCATACGCCTGCTGCTCTAGAAGGTGCACTAGAGGCTGTCCGTCCACTTACCGAAGGACGCCTGATCGTTTTGTTTGGAGCCGGTGGTGATCGAGACCGTTCCAAACGCAGGCGGATGGCTCAAGCGGTCGCTCGTTTAGCAGACGTTGCAGTTCTAACGTCGGATAATCCGCGCACCGAAGATCCGGATCTGATCATAGACGATCTCGTCGAGGGAATAGGTACTACGGACTTCATCCGGATGACTGACCGGCGAGATGCTATCAGAAAAGCCCTCGAGGTGGCACGTCCAGGCGACACGGTCGTGCTAGCAGGGAAGGGGCATGAGACATACCAGGTTGTCGGAAAAGAAAAACAGCCCTTTCTAGAAGCCGATATTGCCAGAGATGCTCTTCGCGAAATGGGGGTCCTCTGATGGCTTTCGACTGGAGTGACGTGACCGTTCGAAAGGCGCTTGGAATGCGGACTGATCTGGCTCAGGAAGAACTAGTCTATGAGGGAGTGTCTACGGATTCCCGCACGATATCAGAAGGTGATCTGTATGTGGCCCTAGTAGGAGAGCGTTTTGACGGTCACGATTTTGTTGCGGATGCGTTTGCAAGAGGAGCCGCTGGAGCTGTGGTATCCAGACCGGCAGCAGGTGATCCGGATGGGACGCTTTATCCAGTAGACGACACCCTTGATGCCCTAGGGCGTCTTGCTGCATGGCGTAGGCAGAGGATCAATGGCCCCGTAGTTGCGATTACGGGTTCGTCTGGAAAGACAACCACCAAGGAAATGACGAAGGCCGCACTAGCTGAAACCTATCGGGTCCATGCAACGCCTGGGAATCAGAACAATCGTATTGGGATGCCGTTGACGATTCTCTCAATGCCTGACGATGTGGAAGCGCTGGTGCTAGAGCTAGGCACCAATCAGCCAGGTGAGATTGAGGCACTCGCTCAGGTCGCTCGCCCGGATATTGCCGTAATAACAACTGTCGGTAAGAGCCACCTGGAGAAGCTGAAGACTTTCGATGGTGTCCTAGCAGAAAAGTTGCAGATTCTGCGAGGAATGGCTGAAGGTGGCCGGTGCGTGGTAGGTGATGATCCCCCGGTCCTAGCTGAACGCGCCCAAGCCATTTGCTCGTCCGTTCAGGTAGTTGGGTGGAGTCAGAATGCTGATCAGGACGCCCGTCCGGGGAACGCTGAAGTAGATGTATTCGGACGCTACAGCTTCGAATGGCGAGGACAGAAGGTTACGGCGCCCACAGCTGGCAAGCATGCTGCTTCAAATGCTCTCATAGCGCTTGCGGTGGCGAGTCTCCTTAACGTGCCGGTGAGGGATGCAGTTCGTGGGCTCGGTTCTTCTAAAATGGGTTCGATGCGAGGTGAGTTTCAGCGGATTGGAGATCTCACGGTCATCGTCGACTGTTATAACGCTAATCCACAGAGTGTGCGTGCATCTCTAGAAGTGCTTGAAAGTCAGGCTGTCACGGGAAACAAGGTGGCTGTTTTGGGCTCGATGCTGGAGCTCGGGAATGCGGCAACTGAACTGCATGCTGAGGTACTGAAAGATGCAGTAGCTCGGGATGTCGATCTGGTCATAGCCACCGGTCACTTTGCTGAAGTAGCGACTGATTTGGGATTTAGCGAAGAGCGCGTTGTTTCAGGTGAAAACTGGGAGGCGGTTTACTCAGGACTTGTCGCTCGTCTGAATGGAGGTGAGATCATTTTACTGAAGGCTTCGCGGAGCATCGCATTGGAGCGGATGTTGACCCGACTTGAGGAAGACTTCGGTCGAGAAGGCGCCCGGAAGGTTGGGATCTAATGTTTGCCCACTTGCTTCCAGAACTCTCAGAGCTATTCGGCCCGTTCAATGTGTTCGTGTATATCTCTTTTCGGACCGCGGGTGCGGTAGTTACGTCTCTGGTGCTAGCCTTCCTGCTAGGTCCAGTAGTGATTCGTCGCCTAAAACTGATGAATGTTGGTCAGGTTGTGAGGGAGATAGGGCCGGAGACTCATCTGGCGAAGTCAGGTACTCCCACGATGGGTGGAGTTATCATCATCCTCGCCACCACCATCTCAACCGTCCTCTGGGCTCGTTTAGACAACGCGTACACGATTGTTGCTCTTGTCTCGCTGATCTGGATGGGTGCGATAGGATTTCTTGACGACTACCTCAAAGTCGTCCAAGGTCAGACTCGAGGTTTAATAGCCCAGTACAAGATGATCGGCCAATGGAGCTTCGGGCTAGCGCTCGGCACCTACCTTATTTGGAATCCGATCTCGGGACACCCGACTACGTGGACCGCCGTTCCATTTTTTGCAGATGTGGCAGCAGTCTTCTCAGTTCCTGTATTCATCGTGTTTACTGGTGTTGTAGTATCAGGATCGTCGAATGCGGTGAATCTGACTGATGGGCTAGACGGTTTAGCCGCTGGCCTAATTGCGATCGCGTCAGCGACGATCGGAATTTTTGCTTACGTCGCGGGTCGGGTAGACACCTCGCAGTACCTCGGATTCTTCTATCTGCCCGGTGCGGGAGAGTTGACCATTTTCGCCCTCGCACTATCTGGAGCGGCATTGGGCTTCTTGTGGTTTAATGCTCCTCCTGCAGAGGTCTTTATGGGGGATACTGGATCTCTCGCACTTGGAGGAGCACTCGGGGTTATGGCCATTCTCCTAAAGGCTGAATTCCTGCTGGTAATCGTCGGTGGCGTATTCGTACTGGAGACCCTGTCGGTGATCGTGCAGAGGGGGTGGTTCAAATACACGAAGTGGCGGTTCGGTTTGGGCAGGCGCGTGTTCAGGATGGCTCCCGTCCATCACCACTTCGAGAAACTTGGTTGGTCTGAAACCACGGTTGTTATCCGCTTTTGGATCGTAGGAGTCCTTTTCGCGATGCTTGCGTTCAGCACGCTGAAGATCCGGTGAGTAGACCTACTCGAGTGGTGCGATCTGGAGATGATGTGGTTTGATGGATTTGTCTGGAATGAGTGTGGCTGTCATTGGCCTGGGTGTGAGCGGAGTCGCCGCGGCACGCTTAGCCGTTGAAAAAGGAGGAGAAGTATATGTCTCGGATTCTCGCACGGAGGATGCAGTTGCAGCTCGTGGAGCCGACCTCGGAGATGGAATCAAGGTCGACTTGGGAAGGCACGACATCGAACGAATGGTCGATGCCGACTTTGTCGTTGCGAGCCCAGGTATCCTACCGACTTCCCCAGTGCTCCAGGACCTCAGAAGACGGGGAGTTAAGTGGATATCAGAACCTGAATTTGCCTCACGGTTCCTCGATGCATCACTGATTGGGATAACCGGCACAAATGGCAAGACAACAACAACATTGTTAGTGAACCATCTACTTCATGCGTCCGGTGTTAGGTCAGCCGCTGGGGGCAACGTCGGCGGTGGACTTGCTCCTGCTGCCTCAGATCTCGCCCGGCTCAAGGAGAGACCAGAGTGGGTTGTGCTCGAGATGAGCTCGTTTCAACTGTCAGGGGTGGAAACGTTCCATCCCGATATCGGAGTGATAACGAACCTCTCAGCAGATCACCTAGATCGATACAGGTCAATCGATGCGTACTATAGCGATAAGTCGAAGCTATTTGAGAATGCTACGGAACAGAGCGTTTGGGTCTTCCCGGCAGATGATGATGAGGTGCGAAAGCTTTCCGATGGTGTTCCCGGTCGCCGGTATACGTTCGGATGCGGCACTGACAGCAGTGCTTTCCTGAGTGAAGGGCAACTGATACTGAACCTAGAGGGAGATATCGAGCCAGTCCTACAGCGCGATGAATTACCTCTTATCGGAGCTCATAACGTTACGAATGCTCTGGCTGCTGCGCTGACGGCTCGACTTGCTGGTGCTGGCTCAGGAGGTGTCATGGCAGGACTCGGTTCTGCGCGTGCGCTCCCACATCGTTTAGAACCTGTAGCAGATCGCGCCGGTGTCCTCTGGATCAATGACTCAAAGGCTACAAATGTTGCAGCGACTTGTAGTGCTCTCTCTAGTCTAGATCGCTCGGTTATTCTTCTCCTGGGTGGCAAAGATAAGGGTGAAGACTTTGGGCAGCTTGCCGAGACCATGCGTGGTCGCGCTCGTATAGTCGTCGGTTATGGTGCCGCAGGTTCTAGAGCGATCGATGAACTGAGAGAAGCCCTCCGTGTTAGCAGTAGTGAAGAGGATGAGTCTATTGGAGAACCCCCTGACAGCCCTTCGTTGCGGCTGATCGAAGGATCACTCGAAGATGTCGTAGTGAGTGCACGTAACTGGGCCGAGTCAGGTGATGTCGTACTTCTCTCACCAGCTTGCTCTAGCTTCGACATGTACGATAACTACGAGCACAGAGGCCAGCACTTCACACTTCTCGCGAGGGCTGAAGTGTGAGCATCATTCGGCCATTGGACATAGCTCCGGTTGGACCAGCTCGCCTTCCTGACTCAGGTTTGGGTCAGGGCTGGGAAGCTGCTGCGGTGTTCGGCCTCACACTGCTTGTACTGGCATTCGGACTAGTCACCCTATACAGCGCGTCTTCGGTGTTTGCGATTAACCAAGGGTTGTCGGACACCTTCTACGTCACCCGCCAAGGGGTGGGAGCACTCTTCGGACTAGTTGGTCTCATGTTCTGCGCCTGGATGCCTTACCGCTATTGGACAGTCTTAGCATGGCCTTTGATAGCGGTAAGTGTCCTGATGCTTTTGCTTTGCGTACTTCCGTGGACTCATGGGATCGCACCGGAGATCAATGGAGCTCGCCGATGGCTTCGAGTAGGTGTGACCATTCAGCCGTCCGAGGTAGCTAAAGTGGCCATTATTGTCTGGTCAGCCACTATGGCTGTTAAGAAGGCCCCGTACTTTCAGTCCCTGAGGCGTGGCCTTGGGCCGTTTCTTGCGGTTTGGGCTCTCGTCATCGGACTCGTAACGGCGGCACCTGACCTATCTACAGCGATCGTTATTACGGCGCTCGGTGTCCTAATTGTATTCGCTGCCGGAGCTCGGATCTCGCACTTCGTTTTCCTAGGGGTTCTTGTTTCACCGGCACTGTACTTTCTTCTCTTCGCCAGTTATCGCCGTCAGAGGCTTGAGGTTTTTCTGCAACAACTCTCGGACCCAACCGGAGCTGGTTACCAGGTACTGCAGTCACTTATCGGTTTCGGATCTGGTGGTGTGACTGGTGTAGGCTTTGGCGAGGGTCGGCAGAAGCACGGGTTTCTTCCGGAAGCTCACAACGACTTCATCTTCGCAATGATTGGGGAAGAGTGGGGCTTTTTAGGAATCACTGTTGTCGTTGTTTTTTATGTCGCCTTGGTCGTGATCGGATTCCGGATTGCTAGCAGGGCTCCGGATATGTTTGGAGGGCTGCTGGCGATCGGATGTACCAGTCTCATAGCAGTGCAGGCCATGCTCCATATGTCGGTGGGGCTGGCTCTTGCTCCCGCGACTGGACTTGCTTTGCCGCTAATCTCCTACGGGCGTTCGAACCTGATCGTTACTCTCGTGGCAATAGGAATCCTGATTTCGGTGGCGCGAACAACCTCCGATGGCAGGGCAGCCCATGCTTGATACGTTGAGAATGCGGGGACCACTTGTTGTTGTCTCGGGAGGTGGGACGGGCGGGCATCTCTATCCAGCACTAGCGATAGCGGATGCACTCAGAGAAGTGCGGCCAGACGTACACATCACTTTCGTCGGTGCCAGGCGCGGCCTTGAAGCAAGAGTCCTGCCAGAAAGGGCGGAAGACCATTTATTACTCCCGATAAGCGGTTTCAATCGTGGTCGTGCAATGAGTCTGTTCCCAGCACTCGTTGGGCTTCTTGTGGGACTCATCCGTGTCATTGACTTTTTCAGGCGCTACCAACCCGAGGTTGTAGTAGTGACCGGTGGTTATGCCGGAGCTCCCGCAGGAATAGCAGCGGGTCTTATGGGCGTCCCCCTAGTGCTTCAGGAGCAGAACTCAGTGCCTGGTATTGTCACGAAGCTTCTTACAAAAGTTGCTACTCGTGTCCACGTCGCGTATCCGGAAGTAGTTCACCGCTTGCCCCTTAGCGCAGAGCGTTGCGTTGTCAGCGGAAATCCAGTGCGGTCTCGATCGGGTTTGGGGCGCAACGAAGCGCGGCGCGCGTTCGGTATCCCTGAGCATGCAACCTTGGCGTTCGTGACCGGTGGAAGCCAGGGTTCCTCGGCTCTCAACGAAGTCTTCACAGCCTACGTGGCCGGTGTTTCCCGTGGCGACATCAAACGGCCTGAGGAGCTTCACCTCCTCTGGTCGACTGGCAGTGGACACTTCGCAGGCGTTGTTAGGAGTTTCGGAGAGTGTGGGGTTCCTAGGTGGGTCCATGCTCTTCCCTATATCGAAGACATGCCGGGTGCGCTTGTCGCGGCTGATCTCGCTGTGAGCCGCGCTGGCGCGATGACGATAGCGGAGTTTCTGAACCATGGTCTTCCTGCCGTACTTGTGCCTCTGCCCACCGCAACGCAAAACCATCAAGAGCATAATGCGCGCGCCTTGGAAGCTGCAGGAGCAGCTCGTGTCGTCCCACAGAGAGAATTGTCCCCCAGCCGGCTAGCGGAAGAGATCGCTTCGATGGCTATGGATCCTCTTAGCCTAGAGCAAATGGGTATGCGCGCCTCAGAGCGTGCGTATCCGAGGGCAACACAGGAGATCGCTGGTGACGTCACAACGATGCTGTCCCCGATAAGGAGCGCCGCTTGACCGAGCAGCCTGACCTCAGGGCACTTTCTGCCGGTGGTAGAGTCCATTTCATGGGCATAGGCGGAGCAGGTATGTACCCTCTCGCTGAATTGTTCTTGCGCAGCGGCGGCATGGTTACTGGGTGCGACTTGAAGGAAAGTGTCGCTCTCCGTGCTTTAGAAGCACTGGGGGCAAGGGTGTTTGTTGGACACGATGAAGCACATATCGCCGACGCTTCAGTTCTCGTGATGACCGCTGCAGTTCCCGAAGACCATCCTGAGGTGCTCGCAGCAAAACGAGCGGGGATCATCGTAATGAAGCGCTCTGAGGCGCTCGGAATGTGGGTGGCTTCGGGAAGAGTTATTGGAATAGCCGGTACGCATGGGAAGACGACAACTACCGCTATGGCTACGGAAATCTTGGCTGCGGCGGGAATGGACCCCACTGGACTGGTTGGTGGTCGAGTGAACGACTGGGATGGAAACCTGCGGTACGGGACGGGAGATGTTTTTGTAGTGGAAGCCGATGAATACGACCGTTCCTTTCTAACGCTCTCCCCAGACGTTGCTATAATCACAAACGTGGAGGCGGATCATCTTGATATCTATGGTGACCTTGACGGAGTCCGAAGCGCCTTCTTGGAGTTTGTGGCAGGAGTACGGGGTGGTGGCCGGGTCGTCGTCTGTGCCGACGATCATGGGGCTTCGTCGCTGCTTCCCGCGATAGGACCAAGCAGCTATACGTATGGAACTTCGGCCGGTTCAATGCTACGCGCGACGGATATTCGTGTTACTGAGGGCGTATGGTATGCGAGACTTTGGGAGGATGGGAAAGGTGTTGGAGAGCTCAAACTCAAGATGGGCGGCCGTCACAATCTCTTGAACGCACTCGGAGCCGCAGCTTCCGCTAGGGCCTTGGGTGCTGAGTGGGATCACATCAAGACGGGACTTTCCAATTTCCGTGGGGTTGAGCGTCGCTTCCAGCTCGTTGGCGAGGTAAACGGAGTTGTTGTCATCGACGACTACGCTCACCATCCCACTGAGCTTGCTGCTGCGCTGCGTGCAGCACGAAATATTTATGAAGGTCGTCGCTTGGTTGCGGTCTTTCAGCCTCATCTCTATTCGCGAACTCGAGATTTCGCCCGAGCGTTCGGCGAGGCACTCGCAGTGGCTGACAAGGTGTGGCTTACGGACATATTTCCGGCGCGCGAAGACCCGATCCCAGGGATAGACGGATACACTCTTGTAT
>TARA_B100000686_G_scaffold355327_1_pt1 | contig 19556 bp, 20 predicted proteins | sample TARA_B100000686 | Tara Oceans TARA_B100000686 (sample SAMEA2622733) | marine metagenome | biome: marine biome (ENVO:00000447); feature: marine epipelagic mixed layer (ENVO:xxxxxxxxx); material: "saline water (ENVO:00002010), including plankton (ENVO:xxxxxxxx)" | depth 150 m
TATTATAAGCTTAAACATTTTAAAGTTAAAAAATATTTAATAGAAGATAAAGCAGCTCTTGAAATAAAAGCAACAGCCGTTATATAATAATACTATTTGTGATAATAGTTTGAAATATTATTCATTTGAGTAAAAATAATGTCAGTCTTAAAAGAAATATGTGATAAAAAATTATTAGAGTTGAAGGATCTTAAAAAGAAAACCTCCGAATCAGAACTAATAAATTTAATTAAACTACAAAAAAATCCTATAGGTTTTAAAAAAGCTTTAGATCAATCTATATCTATAAATAAATATGGTTTAATTGCAGAAATTAAAAAAGCCAGTCCTTCCAAAGGAATAATTAAAAAAGATTTCAAACCTTTGGACATAGCTAAAGCATATAAAAATGGTGGAGCAACATGTTTAAGCATATTAACAGAAAAAAATTGGTTTAAAGGTAGTATTGACTATTTAACAGCAGTAAAAAAAAGTATAGATATCCCTATTCTAAGAAAAGACTTTATATTGGATCCATGGCAAGTTTTGGAAACTAGAAGTATCGGTGCAGATTGCATATTAATTATATTATCAGCAGTTGATGACTATTTAGCTGAAGAATTATATTCAGCATCAAAAGATATTTACCTAGATGTTTTAGTAGAGGCACATGATGAAATAGAAATAGAAAGAGCTTTAAAACTAAAACCAGATTTAATAGGAATAAATAATAGGAATTTAAAAACTTTAAAGATAGATCTCAACAATACAGTTAATCTTTCTAAGTTAATTCCAAATAAATGTGATATAGTATGTGAAAGCGGACTAAATACAAACAAAGATTTAAGAGAGATGGAAAAATTGGGTATTAATAGATTTTTGGTTGGTGAATCTTTAATGAAAAATACAGATATAGAAAATGCAACCAAAAACCTATTACAAAAATAAAATAATAAATACAAATGAGACTTTAAATGAAAAAAGATAAAAAACTAACGCACTTTGATAAAGACGGCGAAGCCATTATGGTTGACATCTCTGAAAAAAAATATACTGAAAGATTTGCCTCAGCTAAAGGCACAATAAAAATGAAAAAAGATACTTTTGAAATGATTAAAAAAGGAAATTCAAAGAAAGGTGATGTATTGGGAGTAGCAAGAATAGCTGGCATTACAGCAGCTAAGAAAACTTCAGAATTAATCCCCTTATGTCATCCTATATCAATTTCATCAATATCTGTAAATTTTGAATTATTAGAAAAAACAAACAAAATTACTATTACATCTAGTTGTAAAATTAATGCTAAAACCGGCTTAGAAATGGAAGCACTAACTGCAGTTTCAATTGCAGCTTTAACCATATACGATATGTGTAAAGCTATAGATAAAGCAATGACAATATCAGACATAAAACTTATATTTAAATCAGGTGGAAAATCAGGGACTTACAAAAGAAATGATTAGTGTAAATAATGCATTAAACACTATAGTTTCCAATGCAAAAAAGCTAAGAAATGAAAAAATACCTATTTTAGAAAGCTTAGGAAGAGTAGCTAGCGAAAATGTTTATGCAAAAATAAATAATCCTCCACAAAATGTTTCTTCAATGGACGGATATGCTGTTAGGTATTCAAATTTAAAAAATTTACACAAAAAACCAATAAAAATTATTGGAGAATCCTCTGCTGGTAAGCCCTATACAAAAAAAATTGATAATTATGAATGTATTAGAATATTTACTGGTGCTTCAGTTCCAAGTAATACAAACGTTATACTTCTTCAAGAAAAAGTTCTTATAAAAAAAAACTTTATAACTAACACAACTCAAAACTATAATAAAAATCAATATATAAGAAAAAAAGGATCAAATTTTAAAAAAAAATCACTAATTTTAAAAAAAAATAATTCAATTTCATCACGTAAGATTGGTTTGCTAATTTCTGCAAACCATACAGAAATCAAAGTATTCATTAAACCTAAAATAGCAATTTTAGCTACTGGAAATGAAATCAGAAAAAATAACAAAAATTTAAAGAACGGAATAATTTCATCGAATACTCCTCTACTTATATCATTACTTAAATCGTTAGGCTCTGATCCATATGATATAGGAATTGCTAAAGATTCAACTATATCTCTTAAAAATAAACTAATAAACATCAATGATTATAACATACTTATTACAACTGGGGGAGCATCTGTAGGCAGACATGATTTAGTTAAAGATGTGTTAATAGAATTAGGAATGAAATTAATATTTTGGAAAGTAGCTATGAGACCGGGTAAACCTTTAATATTTGGAAAAATTCGTAATACATTAGTCTTAGGTTTTCCAGGAAATCCTGTTTCTACATTTGTAAGTACATTAATTTTTGCCAAACCCTTAATTAATAAATATCTAAATTTAAATAGGCCACATAATATTAAAAAAGGAATTCTTTCTAAAAACCTGAAAAAAAATGATGAACGGCAAGAATACTTAAGAGCAAAAACTTTTTACAAAAATAATAATTATTATGTAACTCCATTTAACGTTCAAGATAGTTCTATGACATCTTATTTAAGCGAATCCAACAGTCTTATAATTAGAAAACCTTACGATAAAGCATTAAAAATTGGAAATAAAGTCTCAATTATTATTTTTTCCAATATAAATACTCACATCTAATAATATAAAACTTGACATAAAAGACATAATTTTAGATAAATGTTTATGTTTTGTTCTAAATAAAAGGAATTATAATGCTTACAAAAAAACAAGTAGAACTATTAGATTATATAACCAACTTTATAAAAAAGAATAAAATTTCTCCTTCATATGAAGAAATGAGAGATAATTTAAATCTCAAATCTAAATCTGGAATACATAGAATAATTTCTGCTTTAGAAGAAAGAGAGTTCATAAGAAGACTTCCAAATAGAGCAAGGGCCATTGAATTAGTCCGTAAACCAGAAGACATTATTAATAAAACAAGTATAAACCTAAATGAAACTATAGAGCTTCCTTTATATGGTAAAATAGCTGCAGGAACGCCAATAGAAGCAATATCTAATACAGATTCATCAATTACGATTCCTTCAAATATGATAAATAAAGGAGAATACTATGCATTAAAAATTTCTGGAGACTCTATGATTAATAAAGGCATAAATGATAATGATACCGCCATAATTAGAAAAACTAAACTCGCCAATAATGGAGAAATTGTTGTTGCTCTAATAGATAATGAAGAAGCTACTCTAAAAACCTTCAAAAAAACAAACACTAATATTGTACTTTATCCAGCAAATGATTTATATGAATCTAAATCATATAATTCTAGTCGTATACAAATTCAAGGAATACTGGTTGGAATAATAAGAAAATATTAGATTAAATATATTTAAAGAAATTACTTGGTAAATTATGAAAATAATAACTAGATTCGCTCCCTCTCCTACTGGATTTTTACATATTGGAGGTGTAAGAACTGCATTATTTAATTGGCTTTTCGCTAAAAAATATGGAGGCTTATTCAAATTAAGAATTGAAGACACAGATCTAAAAAGATCCACTGACGAAGCAAAAAAAGCAATTATAAATGGTTTAAAATGGATGAAATTAGATTGGGATGGAGATATAGTATACCAATCTAAAAGATTAAAACGACATAAAGAAATTGTAGAAATTTTATTAAAAAATGGACATGCTTATCATTGTTATTGCTCTCCCGAAGATTTAAAGGCTATGAGAGAAAAAGCTAAACTAGAAAAAAAAGCACCTAAATATAATGGTAACTGTCGAAATCTAACACCTAATTCTTTTCCTAAAGATATGGAACCTGCAATAAGAATAAAATGCCCACAAGAAGGCACGACTACTTTAAAAGACATTACTCAAGGTGAAATAAATATAAATAACTCTGAATTAGATGATTTTATTATAATGAGATCCGATAAAACTCCCACCTATATGCTTTCAGTTGTAGTAGACGACCATGATATGAAAATAAGTCACGTAATAAGAGGAGACGATCATTTAACTAACACAATTCGTCAACAACAAATATATAATGCCTTAGATTGGATAAAGCCTACATACGCTCATATACCTTTAATTCATGGAATGGATGGAGGAAAACTATCTAAAAGGCATGGTGCATTAGGAGTTAATAATTACGAAGAAATGGGTTATTTGACAGAAGCTATGCTAAATTACCTATTAAGATTAGGATGGTCACATGGAGATAAAGAAATATTTTCAAGAGAGGAAGCAATAAAATTATTTAACTTAGAATCAATAGGTAAAGCATCAGCTAAATTTGATATAGATAGACTCAATAGTTTAAATGCATCGTATATAAATAATATAAATAACAATGAGTTAATTAATTTAATTAATAAAATGTATAAAGAAGAATCTATAAGCCTTAAAGAAGATCAATTAAAAATAATAAAAAATGGATTAACTGGCATCAAAGCCAGAGCAAGAACATTAATAGAACTAAAAGAAATGACTAGTTTCTATACCTCCCCTATTCCTATTCCTTTAGATGAAAAATCAAAAAAGATACTTACTTCAGAAAATATTGAACTTTTAAGAGATTATTCATCCTTCCTTAAAAATATAAAGGTATGGAAACAGAGTAATATAGAAGATAATATAAAAGATTACTGCCATAATAAAAAAATTAATCTTGGAAAGTTAGCACAACCTTTAAGAGCTGCAATTACTGGAAAGTCTGTATCACCTGGGCTATATGAAGTTATAGAAGTTTTAGGCAAAGAAGAAATATTAAAAAGAGTATTAAATATTAATAATTAATTATATCAAAGATTGCATAGTTTTGTTTAGATAACTATAATGCAAACTCAATTTATTGATCAATGCAATTGGATAATATTAATGGCGGAAAAGAATAATAAAATAGCTAATCTAAAGCTTCCTAATGGAGAAAATTATGAATTTCCTATTCATTCTGGAACTATAGGACCCGATGTTATTGATGTTAAAAAGTTATATTCTGATTCAGAACACTTTACTTACGATCCAGGATTTACAAGCACAGGATCATGTAAGTCAAAAATTACTTATATAGATGGAGAAAAAGGTGTTCTTCTTCATAGGGGGTATAAAATTGAAGACTTAGCAGAAAACTGTGATTTTCTTGAAGTTGCATATCTCTTATTAAATGCTGATTTACCTAATAAAAAGCAAAAAAACTTATTTGATAATAAAATAACAACTCACACGATGATTCATGAACAATTATCTTTATTCTTTAGAGGTTTTAGAAGAGATGCACATGCTATGGCAGTTATGTGCGGTGTAGTAGGTGCTTTAAGTGCATTTTATCATGATAGCACCGATATAACTGATCCAAGTCAAAGGCTGGTAGCATCTCATAGATTAGTAGCTAAAATTCCTACTATAGCTGCTATGGCATATAAATTTTCTATAGGACAACCTTTTATATATCCCAGAAATGACCTTACTTATTCAGAAAACTTTCTAAATATGATGTTTGCAGTTCCAGCAGAAGAATATAAAATTGATCCTGTTCTATCTAAGGCAATGGATAAAATATTAATTTTACATGCAGATCATGAACAAAATGCTTCTACATCAACGGTTAGACTAGCTGGTTCTTCAGGTGCTAATCCTTTTGCTTGTATAGCAGCAGGTATTGCATCTTTATGGGGTCCAGCTCATGGTGGAGCCAATGAAGCCGTAATACATATGTTGAATGAAATTCAAAAAAATGGAAATGTTTATGATTATGTAAAACGTGCTAAAGACCCAAATGATCCCTTTAGATTGATGGGCTTTGGACACAGAGTTTATAAAAATTATGACCCAAGAGCTACAGTTATGAAGAAAACTGCTGACGCTGTTCTTGGTGCCGTTGGAAAAGATAATGAACCTATATTTATTTTAGCTCGAGAACTAGAGAAAATAGCTTTAGAAGATGATTACTTTGTTACAAAAAAATTATATCCAAATGTCGATTTTTATTCAGGAATAATATTACAAGCTATGGGTTTTCCTTCAAGTCTTTTTACAGTATTATTTGCTGTTGCAAGAACCGTAGGTTGGGTAGCACAATGGAATGAAATGATAGAAGATAAAGAACAAAGAATAGGCAGACCCAGACAATTATATATAGGCGAAAAACAACGTGATTTTGTTTCTTTAGAAAAAAGAAAAAGTTAATTCTTATTTAACATTTTTACAATAGAATTAACCGCTAAACTACTAGGGTCCATATTTAAATTCTTAATTTTACTTATTCCTAATCTCAATTGTTCTATCTGATATTTTTTTAATTTATCATCATTTAAATAATTATTTGCAATTCTAAAAATTTTTTCAACAGACACATCACTTTGAAATAATTCAGGAATTATATTATTACCTAATACCAAATTTAAAATTGTTGCTGTTCTAACTTTTGTCATAAATTTCACTATTAACCATGTCAAAGAATTTAATTTATAAACAACTAACATAGGAGTATAAGCCTTTGCTAACTCCATAGTTACAGTTCCAGAAGCACATAATGCGAAATCTACTTTAGAATAAATATTATATTTTTCATCTTCATTATCAGTAACATAGTAATCTAATTGTTCTTGTTTAAACATTTTTACAATATGTTTTTTATATTCCGATAAAGTAACAATATAAAATTTAATTTTATTATTTCTTTCTTTTAGCATTAAAGCCGTATCAATAAATATTGGCAAAAGTTTATTAATTTCAGATAATCTACTACCTGGAAGCAAAGCTACTTTCTTTAAATTTTTATCTAATAAAGATTTCTCGCATTTATATTTGTTTAAATAATATTTTTCATCAAATGCTATTGGGTGTCCTACAAATATCGTCTTTAGCCCAAACTTTGTAAAATATTTCTTTTCAAAAGGATATAATACAAGTAACAAATCTAAATAACTTGATATTTTCTTAGCTCTATAACTTTTCCAAGCCCATACGGAAGGTGCTACATAATGAACCTGCTTAATATTTAACCCTCTAACTCTGCTTTGTAATCTAAAATTAAAACCAGGAGAATCAATAGTTAACAACACATCTGGATTATAATCTATGATTTTTTTTTCTGTTAATTTTAATAAACTAAATATTCTTGGAATTTTTGTAACAATTTCTATTAATCCCATTATTGATATTAATTTCATATCAAATATGGGATTTAAACCTTGTGCTATCATCTTAGGCCCACCTACTCCCAAGATTTCAATATCATGATAAACTAATTTTAACTGCTTAAGCAAACCTCCCCCTAATTCATCGCCCGATTTTTCTCCTGCAACAACAAAAATTCGGAATTTTTTATCCATTATTTACTCTTATACTCCGATAATAAATAAATTATTATTATCTGCAAACTCAACAACTGAATTATAATTAAGTATAAATATAGAATTTGCCTCAAGAGCCAAACCGTCTAGACCAGAATTAAGTACAGCCTTTAAAGTATTAACACCTACTACCGGCCTATCCATTCTATTATCTTGGTTAGGTTTTAAAACTTTTATAAAAATACCACCCTTTTCTTCTATCTTAAGAGACTTGGACCTTAATATCATAGAATCTGTTCCCTCAGCTGCTTCTACAGCTAAAACCAAGCCATTTTGAATAACCAATGATTGACCTATATCATTTTCACCTATATTTTTTGCAATTTCAAAACCTATTTTTATATCCTTTTTATTATTATCATCAGGTTTAAATTTACCAATAACTCCTTTAGGACATATTAAATTAGGTAATATATCCTCTGCAGATAAAATATTAAAACCTTCACGTTCTAATTCTTTTGCTAAATTAGATAATATACTATTATCGCCTGATATTTTTGAGCCTATTTTAGCTAAAAATTTTGCAGTCCATAAATCTGGAATCATTTTTTTAAAAGAAGGTCTTTTAACACCTCCAACCATTATAATATCTGAAACTTTTGCCGATTTAGAGAATTTAATTGCTTTGCCTATTTTTGATAAGCTTACTACAAAATCTGGTTTATATAATTTCTTTAAATCTTTACCATGACCTTCTATTAATATTAAAACATAGTTTATATTTTTTTTTATACACTCTGCTACTAATTTTATAGGGATATCACCATCACCAGCAATTATAGCTAATTTACGAATTTTTGTTTCCATTTTTTGGTTGACAGATTGCACGATTAGCACTTCCTTCAATAAATTTAACTATATCCATAATAGGCTCATTATCTTTAAACTCATCAGAAACATCTCTTAATCTTTCTTGAATAGTGCCTTCTGGGGCAAATAATAATCTGTAAGCTTTTCTTAAATCGTGAATAACTTCTCTTGAAAAACCTCTTCTTTTTAAACCAATTATATTTAATCCTGATAAATAAGCCCTATTTCCAACAACTGAACCATAAGGAATTACATCACTTTCTATAGCAGACAAACCACCTACCATTGCATGACTTCCAATTCTACAAAATTGATGAACTCCACTTAAACCTCCTAAAATAGCAAAATCATTTATAGACACATGGCCTGCTAATGAAGCATTATTTGCTAAAATTACATTATTTCCAATTGTACAATCATGGGCTATATGTGCACCAACCATTATCAGACAATTATTACCCACTTTAGTAACTAATCCTCCCCCCTTAGTTCCTGGATTCATAGTTACATGCTCTCTAATGACATTAAAGTTACCTATAATTAAATCGGATTTTTCACCTCCAAATTTTAAATCTTGCGGTGGGTTACCTAAAACAGAAAATGGGTATATTACACAAGATTTTCCTATACTTGTGTGTCCAGAAACAATTACATTTGATTTTAATTCTGTATCTTGATCTATTTTTACATTTGGTCCTATTATTGAATATGGACCTATAATAACTGAAGAATGTATTTTTGCTGAAGGATTAACAATAGCTGTAGAGTGAATCTCAGTCATTTATTTTCAGCAATCATAGCTGTTATAGTTGCTTCTGATACTTTTTCACTTTCTACAAAACAAGTACAGGACAATTTCCATACATTACCTCTACTTTGCTCTTTGACAACTTTAATATTTAATTGATCACCTGGTACTACTGGTTTTCTAAATTTAGCTGCATCTACTGACATAAAATAAACTAAACTTTCTTCCGACATTTTACCTATTGTTTCTATAACTAAAACAGCGCAAGTTTGTGCCATTGCCTCTATCATTAACACGCCTGGCATAACCATTTTTTTAGGAAAATGTCCTACAAAATATTGTTCATTAGCAGTAACATTTTTTATACCAATTGCAGATTTATCTTTAACTATTTCTATAACTCTATCAATCATTAACATAGGGTACCTATGTGGTAACATCTTAATAATTTTCTCAATATCTACCGTATTAATTGATTTTAAATGATTGTTTAATGACATTTAATTTTTACCCTTATTCTTAATTAACCTTTTTAATAAAATTGACTGTCTATGATAATCATTTAAAGGAATAGCTGGAGTTCCACTAACTTTTGACCCTGATAATAAGCTTTTTGTAATACCTGCTTGTCCGCCAGCTTGAACTCCCTTACCAATATTAATATGCCCTCCAATTCCAACTTGACCTCCAAACATACAAAAATCATCAATTACAGAACTTCCTGCAATTCCTACTTGTCCTGCAATTGCACAATGTTTACCAATCTTAACATTATGAGCAATATGTACCAAATTATCAATATAAGTTCCCATTCCAATTATAGTATCTCCATAGCTCCCTCTATCTACACAAGTATTTGCCCCAATTTCAACATTATCTTGAACAACCACTCTTCCTACTTGTGCAATCTTAACATGACCACTTTTAGTAGGAGCAAATCCAAAGCCCCTTTGCCCAATTTTAACACCATGATAAATTAAAACATTTTTCCCTATTATAGCACACTCAATTGAACTATTAGACATAATTCTTGTATTCTCACCTATTTCAACTCCTTTACCAATATAACACCCGCTTCCTATCCAAACATTATCACCTATTTTTACACCTTCCTCAATAACACTATAAGAATCTACTCTTATTAATTTAGAACATTTACTTTTATCAGAAATTTCGCAATTCTTACTTATCAATGGTTCTACAAGAATATCAGGATAAAATTTTTGAGATATGAGACCAAATGCTGAATGAGGATCATCAACTTCTAAACAAATTAGATCCGAATGGAAATGTTTCACATTATATTTCTTAACTAAACAGACACTAGCTCTACTACTTTTAATTTTATGCAAAGTACTATCTACATTAACAAATGTTATAAAACCTTCTTGTGCATTATCAATATCTGCTGCATCATAAACTAATTTTTCTTCATCACTCTTTTTATAATTAAAAATTTTTGCACCAACCAATTCCGCTAATATAAATAAAGAAAAAGGACCTACAGGTTTATGAAATTTATTATTTTTCATTAATTGTGACCAAATATTAATATTATTTTAAAGGTTCCATAATTTTGTTCATATCTACTTCTGATAAATTAGTATTTAATCTATCAATAACATTTTCAGAAATATTTATCGTATCTGCAGCAATAACTACTGAACTAGTATCTAAAGCAAGAGCTAAACCTTTCTCTCTACCAATAGTAGTAATAATTTTAATTGCTTCAGTTTGAATAATTTGTACACTCTGAGAAAGTAGTTTTTCTAAAAGCTGATTTTTTTCCGCAACAATCTTTTGAAGATTTTCAACTTTTTTTCTAAAATCATTTTCAAGCATTGAAAATTCATCAGGAGGCAAAATTGAGCGCTGACTACTTAACTCTTCTTGCATTTGCTTTAAAGATTCTTCTTCATTCTTAATTTCTTCACCAAATTCAGCTTTCATATTTTCTAAATATTCTTTTACTTTAAAAGCTGCTGTTGATTTAGATACAATATACTGCATATCAACTACAGCTATAGGAAATGTTTCATTTACTATTGAAGTTTTTGTCTGAGGATCATTATTATCATTTTCTTCATTTTGTGCATTTGCAGCAAAACTAAATAATAAAATTAAGTTTATAAAATAAATAATTTTTAATAATATTTGCATTTTTTTTCCATTCTTTTTTGTTAAAATTGAGTTCCTATACCAAAAGAAACAGTCTCTGTTTTATCATAATCCTTTTTAAGTATAGCTTGTGACAGAATAACACTAATTGGACCAAATGGTGAAGTCCAAGATATCCCAACACCAGCAGATAGTCTTATAGCACTATCATCATTATATGTAACTGTAGTTTTATCTATACCAGTTAATGTTCCAAAAGTTGTAAACATATTTCCTCTTAATCCCAATTCAGGTGGAAGACCCAAACCAAAAGTGCCTTTTACACTTCCTGTATAATAAAAATTACCACCTAAAGAATCTCCAGTAATTGTATCTCTTGGACCCAAACCCGATTGAGAAAATCCTCTAAAACTATTTCCACCTAAAAAATATCGATCAGAAATCAGAACATCTTCTCCTAACCCAGTAACAAAGCCAAAATCATAACCCAAGTTTAATATAAAAAGTTTATCATTATAAGGTTTATAATAATCACCTTCATTAAATAAATTTAATAATTTTTTATCTCCTCCAATTCCAGCCAGTGAACTACCCCCACTAATTCGTAATCCTTCAGATGGATTCTGATTATTATCTAAAGTATTATATGTCAATGAAGAACTCACTTGAGAAATTGATGTTTCACCTTTTTCCGCAAATATTGATGCAGATGCACCTACCTCTGGTTCAACAACTCTTTCTTGTAAACTATAACTTACACTTTGATTAAAATACTCAGATAGATTAAAGGAAGTAGCAAATGAAAAACCTTCTCTTTTTAATACATAATTACTTTCTTTATAATCATGTTTGTTATTAAATAAATTAATTGAAGCATAGACATCCCTATCTAGAAAGAATGGTTCACTAAAACCTGCAGTATAATTTGTTTCTCTTTCAGAAAGTTTTGCATTTAAATTTAGTATTTGCGCTTTACCTAAAAAGTTTCTTTCTGAAATTCCCACATTTACAAGACCCCCAACTTGACTAGAAAATCCTCCACCTAACGATAATTCTCCCGTAGATTGTTCTACTACAGAAACATTAATATCTGAATAACTATATTTATCAGTTGGTACTTCTTTTACATCTACAGATGAAAAAAAACCTAAATTCCCGATTAAAGTCTTAGATCTTGCAATTAAACTTGGAACATAAGCATCTCCTTCAGATAAACGCATATTTCTTCTAATTACAGAATCTAAAGTTCTGCTATTGCCTAAAATATTAATTCTATTAATATATTTTTTAGGGGCCTCATTTACTCTAAAAATAAGAGAAATTTTATTAGTTCCATCTACTCTTTCAACTTCAGGAATAGTGTCTGTAAATGGAAAACCTTGGTTAGTAATATTCTTAGTAATTAATTTTACAGTATCTTCAATTTTATTAGCACTATAAATATCTCCTTCTTCAATTTTTATTTTAGATGATATATTATCAATATCAATTTCAACAATACCAGATTCAATAGAAACATTTCCAAATCTATATTGTTTTCCCTCTTTTATATTAAATATAATATTAAAACTAGATTTAGACTTATCTAATTGTGCAACACCAGAGTTTACTTCAACATCTGCAAAACCATTATTTCTATAATGATTTCTTAATAAACTATTATCAGCTGAAATCTGGTCAGGATCATACTTATCAGTAGCACTTAAAATAGAATACCAGCGAGTTTGCCTGGTTACAATTATATCTCTTAGTCTTCGATCAGAAAACTCTTTATTACCATTAAATGTAATAGAACCTACAACAGTATCTTTTCCTTCTTCAATTTCAAAAATTATATCCACTCTATTTTGAGGCAAACTAATAACCTTAGGTTTTACTTCAGCAGAAAAACTACCATTTCTTTTATATAATTCTAAAATTCTATCAATATCTATTTGAATTTTTGATCTAGTAAATAAAGATCTAGGTTTTATTCTGATTTCAGATTCTAATTCTTCATCGTCTATATCACCATTTCCTTCAAACACGACTCTATTAACAATAGGGTTTTCTATAACAGTAAATATTAAAGTAGATTCTTTTCTACTTAATTTAACATCTGAAAAAAAACCAGATGAAAATAAATTTTTTAAAGAACTATTTAATAAATCTTGATCAAAGACATCACCTGTTTTGATGCTAATATATGAATTAATAGTTTCTGTTTCTACTCTCTGATTTCCTTCAATAATAATTTTCTCAATATATTCTTGAGCTATAGTTGTACTCGATAAAAATACAAAAAAGAAAATTAATAAAAATATTTTTTTAAACATTTTATTCCTTAATAAATTTTCTTACTATTTATATTATACTTAATTAAACAACCTAAACAAATCATTATAATTAACTAATATCATTAGTGCTATAAGTATTGCAATTCCAACTATTGAATAATATTTCAAAAAATCTTCATTTATAGGAGACCTTTTTAAAGCTTGTACTAAAAATAAAAATAAATGTCCCCCATCTAAAAGAGGTATTGGAAATAAATTTATTAATCCTAAATTAATAGAAATTATTGCCATAATAAACAAAAAAGCCTCTATCCCTCTGTCAGCTGCTTTACCTGCTACCGTAGCAATCATAATTGGTCCACCTAATTCAGAGGCGCTTCTTTTACCTGTTATAATTTCTGCAATTCCTTCAAAAGTCTTAAAAGTGTATAAGCCAGTATCATTCAAAGATTTAACTAAAGAATTAAAAAAACTTAGATTTTGATAAATTAATTCATATTTTGGAGAAATACCCACTCTTCCAAATTCTTTTATTTTACCATCTTGTTCAATATTTTCTACTAAATCTGGTGTACATAATATAGAAATTTCTTTCCCAAATCTAATAACCTTAAAGTTTAACTCTTTATTAGGGTTTTTTTCAACGATCTCCTTTATTGAATGAAAATCATTAGTCTTTAATTCATTAATTTCTATAATAATATCATTACTAATGAAACCTGCTTTGTAAGCAGGAGAGCCAACAACTACTTCATCCACAACATTTAAAATCCTTGTTTCTTCAACTATTCCTTTAAAATAAAAAATCAAAAATAATACAAAAAATGCAAATACAAAATTTGCTAAGGGTCCAGCAAAAACTATTGCTGATTTTTGTGCTAATGTTTTACTTATAAAAGTTTTATTTAAATCTTCTTTAGTATAAGAATCTAAATTTTTATCATTAATAGTGCTAGCTAAATTTGCATCACCAAAAAATTTAACATACCCACCCAATGGAATAAAACAAATCTTCCACCTAGTTCCTAATTTATCATTCCATCCATATAATTCCTTTCCAAACCCTATTGAAAAGATGTCAACTTTAACTCCATTAATTCTTGCAATTAAATAGTGTCCCATTTCATGAACAAAAACAATAATAGTAAGTAAAATTAAAAACCAAATAATAATCATTTTATATTACCTTTTGATATTAATTCTAAAGATACACTTCTAGCTGCTTTATCTATTTCTATAATGTTTCTTATATCACTTTTAAATTTATCAAAACTTTTTGATAAAACTTCTTCTATTAAAAATGTAATATTATTAAAACTAATCCTATTTTTTAAAAATGCATCTACTGCTATTTCATTAGCAGCATTTAATACAATCAAATCTGAAGGACCGCTATTGTATGCTTTTCTACAAATATTAACTGCATTAAAAACTGATTCATCAATTTTTTGAAAAGTTAAAGATTCTATTAATGCCAAATCTAACCGTTTAACACTATTTATAGTCCTTTTAGGATAATTTAAAGCATTAGATATAGGTATTATCATATCAGGATTATACAAACCTGCTTTAAGAACTCCATCAACATATTCAATTATTGCATGGATTATTGATTGCGGATGAACTAATACATCAATTTTTGAACTACTTAAATTAAATAAATATGCAGCTTCTATTAATTCTAAACCTTTATTCATCATAGTAGCTGAATCCACACTAATTTTTGTTCCCATATTCCATATTGGATGCTTTGTGGCCTGTTCAGGAGTTATTTTTTTTAACTCATTTTTATTTATACCTAAAAATGGGCCGCCTGATGCAGTAATTATTATTTTTTTTATATAATTATATTCAGATTTATCTAATAATTGAAATAATGTATTATGTTCTGAATCTATTGGTATAATATTACATCCAAACGATTTAGATCGTTCCATTATTAAATTTCCTGCACAAACCATAGACTCCTTATTGGCCAATGCAATAGTCTTAACATATGGTATGCTATTATAAGTCGTATACAAGCCTTCGTATCCAACTATTGCAGCAACAAAAATATCAACATTTCTTTTAGCAGCTTCCAAAACAGACTCTTTACCAGATGATATGTCTATATCATAATTTTTTAGAGCTAACTTTAATTCACTAAATTTAGTGTTGTCATATATAACGACTTTTTTAGGATTCAACAAAATTGCAGCTTTAATTAATTCTTTAACATTATTCTTTGCAACTATCGTATCAACAAAAAAAGTTTTATTATTTTTTTGTATTACTTCTTGAGTAGATTTTCCAACTGATCCTGTAACACCAAAAATAGATATAGTTCTCATTTTAATACTATCTGTCATTTAAATACCAAATTATAACTTATATAAACTAAACATGAACAAGTAAGCAAACTATCTAACCTATCTAACATTCCTCCATGTCCAGGAATTAAGTTTCCTGAATTTTTAATTGAATGAATTCTTTTTATGTAGCTTTCTAACAAGTCACCAAACTGTGCAAATAAAGAAGCCAATAAACCAAAAATAATTGCATAATATATATTTTGATTATAATAAATAAATGTAAATAAAGAGATAATAACTCCTCCGATCAAGCCTGATAGAAAACCTGACCAAGTTTTTTTAGGCGATATACTTGGAACTAGTTTTTTACCCTGAAAAATATTACCTCCTAGATAAGCAAATGTATCAGTAAACCATACCACCAATAAGCACCAAACTACCAATTCAATACCTTTATCTGAATATAAATACATAGAATATAAAAATATTAATGGAAAACATAAATATAAAGGACCTAAATAAATATATATAGTACTAATTTTAGGATACTTTTTTGAAAAAAAGTGCAAAAAAGTAATTACCAAATAAAATGATAGAGACCAAACTATACTCATAATACTTAATAAAAAAATTATTATATTTATTAATATTTTTGTTGCAAAAAGTAATTTATTATCAATATTTTCAGTAATACATATCCATTCATAAGTCAAAATAGCTATAAGAAGAATTAAAGTGATTGTAAGAATATATTGATTTGTAAATAAGCTAATTAAAGCTATAAATATTAAAAAACACGAAGATAAAACTCTTTTACCAAAATCCATGCTGAATAAAAAGTTATTCATTCAAACTTCCAAACCTTCTATCCCTTAATTTATATTGATTTATAGCATTTAAATATATTTTTTTATCAAAGTCAGGCCAATAACAATCTAAAAAAACATATTCTGCATAAGCAGATTGCCATAAAAGAAAATTACTAATTCTATATTCTCCACTAGTCCGTATTATAAGATCTGGATCAGGAACATTTTTAGTCATCAAATTACTATTTATTTCTTCCAAAGATACTTTTTTTTCAATATCTTTTACATCTTTATACTTATTAAATAAAGATATAAAAGCATACCTAATATCTTCCCTTCCTCCATAATCAAGGGCAATAATCAAATTTAAACCATTATTATTTTTAGAATTGTTTTCTAACAAATTAATCTTATTAATTATAGATTTTTTAATTCTATCTCTTCTACCAATCACCAATAACTTAATATCATTATCTATTAAATTTTTTGCATCAAAATTTAAATATGAACTTAATATTTCCATTAAATCCTTTATTTCTGATTCTGGCCTATTCCAATTTTCTGAAGAAAAAGCATATAAAGTTAAATATTTAATTTTTAACTCACAAGACATTTTAATAATATTTTTTAAAACTTTTACACCAGCTTTATGTCCAGCTATCCTTGGTAGACCTTTCTTTTTTGCCCACCTACCATTTCCATCCATAATAATTGCAACATGAGAAGGATACAAAACATACTCCTAAATTAAACTTTTTTAATTTCTTCCTCTTTATTTGAGGAAAGAGCATCTATCTCTTTTATTATTTCATTTGTCAATCTTTGAATTTTTTCAGATATATCCCTTTGTTCATCATCTGTATAAAGATTATCTTGATGACTTCTTTTAAGTAAATTCATTCCGTCCTGTCTAACGTTCCTTACAGAAATTTTACAATTTTCAGAGTATTTAGAAGCAGTTTTTGCCAATTCAACTCTCCTTTCTTCGGTAAGTTCTGGCATTACTATTCTAATAATATTTCCTTCCGTTTGAGGATTTAAATTTAATCCCGATTCATGAATTCCTTTCTCAACAGAAGAAATATTATTAGTATCCCAAACCTGAATAGATACTAATTTAGCTTCAGGTATTGATACAGAAGCTAAATCTCTTAACTTCATAACTTGGCCATAAGCGTTAACTGAAATATTTTCAAACATATTCGCACTTGCTCTACCCGACCTTATGCCTGAGAATTCTTTTTTTAGTATTTCAATAGCATTGTTCATTCTTCTTTTTAAGTCTTCCAAATCTATTTCTTGCATAATATAACTTTCCTCTAGGTATTGTTAGATATTAATGTGCCAATACCTTTACCTCTTATTACTGATGATAACGCATTTTTAGTATTTATTGAAAAAACTATTATTGGTATATCATTATCTCTTGCTAATGAGATAGCTGCTGCATCCATAATTTGTAAATTATCTGATAATACTTTAGAATATGAAATATTTTCATATCTCTTAGCATTAGAGTATTTAACTGGATCTTTACTATAAACACCGTCAACTTTAGTCCCCTTCATTAATACAGAACAATTCATTTCTGCAGCTCTTAATGCCGCTGCAGTATCTGTTGTAAAGTAAGGATTACCAGTACCTCCAGCAAAAATTACTACCCTACCTTTTTCTAGATGTCTTATAGCTCTTCTTCTAATAAATGGTTCACATACAGTTTGCATCGGAACAGCAGACAAGACTCTAGAAGGCACATTATTTTTTTCAATAGAATTTTGTATTGCCATAGCATTTATTACTGTTGCTAGCATGCCCATACTATCAGCAGTACCACGTTCTATACCTTGAGAGGCGCCAGCAATACCTCTAAAAATATTGCCACCACCTACTACTATACAAATTTGGACTTTTCTTTTTGATATTTCAGTAATATCTTGAGAAATCATATCTACTATATTTGAATCTATTCCAAATTCCTTACTTCCAAGCAGCGCTTCTCCAGATAGTTTAATCATGATTCGATCAAATAAATGAGTGCTTTTAAACTCTTTTGAGATACCTTTTATCATTCTACACCATTTAATTAACTATTAACTTGTTCAGCTACTTCTTCTGCAAAATCTTTCTTTTCTAATTCAATTCCTTCACCCAAAACAAATAATTTAAATTCTTTTACATTAATATTACAATTTAATTCTTTTTTCTTAGCCTCAATAATTTTCGAAACTTTACTCTCTCCATCCATTACCCACGTTTGATCTAAAAGAGTGATTTCTGAAAAAAACTTTTTTATCCTACCTTCAACCATTTTTTCAATAATGTTTTCTGGTTTACCAGAATTTTTTGCTTGTTCAATTAATATATTTCTTTCACGTTCTATAATTTTTTTATCAACATTATGAGAACTTATCGCTTCAGGTTTAGCAGCAGCAATATGCATACATATTTGCTTACCAAAATTTCTAATTTTTTCAAGTTCACCATCACTTTCTATACTTATTATAACACCTATTTTACCCATTCCATCAGAAACTTGAGCATGAATATATGATGAAAATACTAAATCTTTAGAAACAATTGAAGTAGTTCTTCTCAAAACTATATTTTCTCCAATTTTTGCTATTAATTCTGTTAAAGATTCAGAAACACTTTTACCATTTTTATAAGATGCTCCTTTTAACAAATCTATTTCGGAACCATTCTCTAATGATATTTTAGAAATATCTCTTACAAAACTTTGAAAATCTGGGTTTCTGGATACAAAATCCGTTTCCGAATTTATTTCAACCATTGCAACGGCATTATCAGAAGAAGATATTGCTATTAATCCGTCTGCGGCAATACGAGATGATTTTTTGTCTGCTCCTGAAATTCCTTTTTTTCTTAACCAATCTATAGCTTCTTCTATATTTCCATTTGTTTCAACTAAAGCTTTTTTACAATCCATCATACCTGCTCCAGTTTTATCTCTTAATTGTTTAACTAAAGCTGCATTTACTATAGACATTGATTTTTACTCCTTTTTATTAATCTCTTTACTTTCTTTCAATACTTTTTCATTTTTATTATCACCACTTTTATTTAAAATTTTAGTATCTTTTTCTTCTTTAACAGTTAACTTCTCACTTGATTTATCTTTAGCCTTATTATCATCGCTACCT
>TARA_B100000686_G_scaffold132158_1_pt1 | contig 19553 bp, 21 predicted proteins | sample TARA_B100000686 | Tara Oceans TARA_B100000686 (sample SAMEA2622733) | marine metagenome | biome: marine biome (ENVO:00000447); feature: marine epipelagic mixed layer (ENVO:xxxxxxxxx); material: "saline water (ENVO:00002010), including plankton (ENVO:xxxxxxxx)" | depth 150 m
TCTTATTCGGTTCCGCTTGGATAACTGGTGGTTTGCTAACGTTCATCCTAAGAAAACCCAAAGATCCCCCAGTTCTGGAAAATAACTTGGAACATAAAGGGCAAAATTAACGTGTAATTTAACCCACCGGTGATAACATTACATCTATTGTTATGGAGGATAAAAATGGCCCCGCCTAGTGAATTTCTTGGTTTAATACCATCCTGGATATTAGTGTATGTTGCAACTTTTGGGTGCTTCGGAGCGGCAGCTTCCTTTTTGTACATCCGAATGTTCAAACCAATACTTCAAGGGAAGCCTTCACAAAGGACAGACCAACTCGCAAAAAGAATCACAGGAGCGATTCCATATATCTTGGGGCAGAAAAAAGTTCTTCAAAGCACAGATATAGCTAGGGACAGAGCCGGCATGGCCCATGCAGTCATATTCTGGGGGTTTTTATCATTTTCAATAAGTTACCTGATATTTATATATGGAGATTCAATTAACCCCAATTTTTCAAAAACATTGCTTACTGAAACTGGTTTGAAAATTTTTGGGACATATCTGGATATTTTGGCGATAGCACTGCTATCAGTAATATTTTTAGCTGTATTAAGAAGATGGGTATTTACTGCAAACCGTTTGAGGTTCGACCTGACTCAAAAAAGGGAAGCAGCGATAATCCTTGCCTTGATAGCACTGCTCATGATCAGCACAATAGTCGGAGAAGCTTTCTACGTCGCTTCCAAAAATGTCCACTCACATTCACCAATAGGCAATTTTCTCGGAGATGCTCTGAGCGAGGGAGGTTTCAATCAAAACGTCTCATCATTCATTTATCAAACGAGTTGGTGGGTACACCTAGCTATAATTTTGGGTTTTTCAGTATACATCCCAATATCTAAGCATGTACATCTGGTTGGAGCTCCAATTGGTTTTGTGACCCGACAGTTAGGAGCAAAGGGAACTTTAACAACCATAACGGATTTTGAAACTGCTGAGTCTTTCGGCGCATCAAAAATGAAAGACTTTAACCAGAAACAGCTATTAGATGCTTTCGCTTGCGCAGTTTGTGGAAGGTGTACGGACGTATGCCCTGCAAACCTCACCGGAAAAATATTATCCCCTATGCATGTTGTACAAGGACTTCGATACCACATTGCAGATGCTACGTCTGTTGAAAAGGAAGAAGATATCCCAAATATCATTGGGTCTCGTATTGAAAAACAAGCAGTATGGGATTGTTTAACATGTGGTGCATGTACCGAAGTATGCCCAGTAGGTAACGAACCGTTCCATCCTCTCGTAGATATTCGAAGATACATGGTAATGGAGGAGCCTGATATACCAGAAGGTGCAGAAGGAGCTCTAAGAAATTTGGAACAGAGAGGTCACCCATGGAGTGGGACAACATTTACAAGAGAAAGTTGGTATGAAGGACTTGAAGTAAAAACATTCATCGAAAACCCTGAAGCAGAATATCTTTTGTGGGTTGGCTGTACTAGTGCATTGGAACAAAGGAGTCAGAGTATTCCGAGAGCTATGGTTTCCATTCTAAATCGTGCAGAGGTAAATTTTGCGATTCTGGGTCCTGAAGAAACCTGTACTGGTGACCCTGCCAGAAGAATGGGTAACGAATACTTGTACCAAATGCTGGCCATGCAAAATATTGAAACTTTCAACCGCTACAGCATAAAGAAAATACTAACAAGTTGCCCCCACTGTTTTAACAATATCAAAAATGAATATCCTCACCTTGGGGGCAACTACGAAGTCATTCATTACAGTGAATTAATCTCCGATCTTATTGAGAAAGAGAAAATAAAACCTGTTGTGCCTATAGAAACAACTTTGGCCTACCATGACTCCTGTTATCTAGGCAGGCACAATGGTATTTACGAAGCACCCAGACAGGTGGCTAGGTCAATACCAGGACTAGAATTGGTGGAAATGAAGAAATGCCGAGGAAATGGTTTTTGCTGTGGAGCTGGCGGTGGTCATATGTGGTACGAAGAAGAGGGGAACCAGAGAGTAAATCATTCTCGGACAGATCAATTTTTGGAAACTGGAGCAGACACGGTTGGAGTATCATGCCCATTTTGCATGCAGATGATGGAAGAGGGTGTTCAATCAAAAGGTGAAAATGAATCCAAAAATGTAAGGGACTTAGTCGAATTAGTAGAAGAAAGCCTAGGCTAACCTCCTTCTTTACCAGAATCCTCCACTGCAACATATTTTGACGGGCATTTGACTATTACATTTTGGCTATCAAATTCTTTACCGGGACTGTGGGTGCCTTCAAGAATGATTTCTGAATGCTCGTTAAAAAAAAGATCAGGTAAAACCCCGTCGTGGACTGCCTCCATTTCAGTTATATCATCCGTCAATGAAAAGTGAGCCAAGGTTGAACCTTCTACCCTATAAAAAGATCCAGGTTTTAATTTTCCACTAACCCTAACCATTCTACCTTCAATAGTGGCCGGTTGGACTGATATTTCAGTCACAGTGTAATAATAAACAGTAGCGCCTTGGAAAGCCATGTATGCAAAATATCCAAGGGCTGCAAATAGGATTGTGGCCGCGAAAAGGAATTTCCCTCTATTAGCAATAATTTTTGACTCGGAATTGTAGGGATACTTTCCTTCATCATTCATAAAAATATTATTCCTTTTCAGAAATTATCTTTTTCAATATCGCGACTTCATTTTTCATTTCTTTTAATCTTCGAGAAAGAAAAAAAATGTACCCGAAGAAAAAAGCCCACACTAAGATAAAAACCGCAAATAAGTATTTTAAATTCGCTTCAGGTCCATTTTGCTGGGTTTCAGGCACAGTACCGGATTCCGCATAAACACCAACACTGTTAAAAGCCGCAGTAACCACAACTACGCCGACCAGCAAAATAAATAATCTGAAAGTCCTATTAAGTGAGCGAAACATATTGATGAACCTCATCCAAATCATCTTCAATTTTTCTCATTTGAATTCTTTCTAACATCAGGTAAACATAAAAAACAGTGAAGGTTACCAATGAAACAAAAAATGTTATATACATCTTCCCATCTAAATCGGAATCAGCCTCTGCAAGAGGTCCGATATTCAAATTCGGATGTGCAGTTCTCCACCAAATGGAAGCCATATAGATGATAGGGGCGTCTATAGCCCCAAGCAGAGCAACTACTGAGGCATATCTACGACCCTGGGAACCAGGTATAGAAAAAGAACGTACCATCAAATAGCCAACATATATAAACCAAAGAATCAGAGTGGTAGTCAACTTGGGATCCCAAGACCACCATACTCCCCAAACTGGTTTTGCCCACACTGCCCCTGTTATCAATATTAAAGTTGCGAATATGACTCCCAATTCGGCTGCAGAATACGCTACAGCATCCCAGGTGTTATTTCTCGTACAAAGATGACCAACACTGGCTATTCCAACTACTAAAATAGATACCATACCTATCCAGCCGAGAGGAACATGTACATAAAATATCCGTTGAGATATACCGAGATTTTGTTCAGTTGGCACCCACATGAATATTAAATAGACAGTAATCAGCATCAAAATACAGGTACCGCCAAAAAATATCGTCTTCATTCCCGACAAATAATCCTCTATGAGTTTCAATGAAAGTTCTAACTATTTAGATGGTCTCGACACTAGTGAATTGTATCACTAAGCGCTCGAAATTATTAAATAATCAGCTGGTCACTGCTCCCACAGAAGCCGATGAAACTAACTTAGCATATTTAGCCAAAACACCTCTTTCGTAGTTCGGGGCAGGCGGAGACCACTCTGATCTTCTTTTATCAAGCTCTTGATCAGTTAATTTAACACTTAAATCACGAGCTTCAATATCCAATGTGATGATGTCTCCATCTTTTATTAACCCGATTGGTCCACCCACAGCTGCCTCAGGTGCGACGTGCCCTATAGAGCCTCCTCTAGTTGCACCTGAGAATCTTCCATCAGTAATAAGTACGGTTGTTTCACCAAGACCTGCTCCCATGATCGCACCTGTCACGGCTAACATTTCTTGCATGCCTGGGCCACCTTTCGGACCTTCATATCTGATCACTACTACATCACCATCTTTTATAGAGCCATCGGTAACCGCTTCAAAGGCACTACGCTCCCCATCAAATACCCTAGCTGGACCTTCATGTTTTTCGATCTTGGTTCCAGCAACCTTAATAACCGCCCCTTCAGGAGCCAAATTACCCTTCAGAATAGCTAAGCCTCCTGTTGAGCTTTTAGCATTTGGAACAGAAAAGATAACTCTTTCATCTGGTCGTGTCTCAACACCTGACAGGTTCTCTTCAAGTGTTTTACCGTTTATTGATTTAGCATCGCCATGCAATAACCCAGCCTCCAACAACTCTTTCAAAACAACTTGGACTCCGCCAGACTGATCCACATCAGACATCACATAATTTCCTCCAGGCCGAAGATCCGTTAAATATGGCGTTTCTCTTGAAAGGATATCAAAATCATCTATTGTCAATTCAACTTCCGCCTCCCTTGCAATAGCCAGTAGATGTAAAACTGCGTTTGTCGAGCCACCCATCGAAAGTACCAATCTAATCGCGTTCTCAAATGCTTTGCGGGTCATAATATCTCTCGGTTTTATACCATTCTCTAGCATGTAATAAAGGTGTTTCCCGGCTTCATGAGCCACATCCAGGTTCCTTGGATCAACTGCAGGTATGGAAGCCGCACCGGGTATCGACATGCCCATGGCTTCAATAGCAGAAGCCATGGTATTCGCTGTGAACATACCAGAGCAAGCACCTTCCCCTGGACAAGCCACCCGCTCCATAGCTATCAATTCTTCTAAGGAAATTTGTCGGGTGGAAAATGCACCAACTGCTTCATACATATCTTGTACATTTATGTCTTTACCCGCATAGTTACCAGGAAGAATTGCACCTCCATAAACAAAGACAGATGGTATGTTTAGACGTGCCATTGACATCATGGCACCCGGCATATTTTTGTCGCAGGCAGCTACTACTGACAGCCCATCCATTCCTTCTGTGAAACATACTGTTTCAATCGAATCAGCGATCACCTCTCGGCTCACTAGTGATCCTTTCATACCCTCCGTTCCCATTGATATACCATCGCTGATAGTAATCGTTCCAAACATAAACGGAACGCCTTGTGCGTCCTTTATACCCTCTTTCACCTTTTCCGCAATTCTCGTCAAGTGCACATTACATGGGGTGACATCACTTGCTAAATTAGCTACAGCTATAAATGGCTTTTCCATGTCTTCGTCATCTAAGCCAACAGCCCGTAACATAGATCTTGCTGGGGCACGGTCAGGACCTAGACTAACTTCAGCAGATTTATGTTTCAATAATTCTAAATTTTTTGTGTTAGTAGCCATCTTTAATTCCTTAATTTAGATATCAAAAGTTAATGGAGACATTTTTGAAAGCAACTTAATAGTCACCTGTACGCGTAGAGCTTCGGTATTATATATGAGAAACCCTCGCCAATCTATTTAGGAAAAACAGATTCAAGAGGGTCTATATTACAGGACTGGACTAGGAATTTTTTGGTCCATGTTTGGATATCAATTCAATTACCCTGGGGTCAATTGATTCTGGTATTGGTCTACCAGAATCAAAGTAGGCAATGGCCAAGTGAGCATCCCTGTGCAATTGTTCACTATCAGGCATACCCTTATAGTCCGAATTTAGTTCACCAAACAATCCATCTATGTTTTCTTTCTCAAAAGTACGCCTGCTAGTCATTCAGATACTACCTTTTCTAGCGAGCGAATTACAGGCCGGCATCAAAAACAGAATCTTCCGCCAGTATATCGCCAAGTTTGTCTACAAATTCCTGTTTCTCTTCTTCCGAGACCTTACCTTTTTCCTCAATTTTTTGTTTGAATTGGGTAAACAGCCATTCATCTTTGGTACCATGGGGAATTTCAAAAAATTCCCTCTTAAAAGATGGGAGTTTACCAGGTCCGTAGTAGCCTTTACCTCGAATTTCGTAACCTTCAAGATTATCAGTGCCCTTCCCCAAAACCTCTCCGGTTTCAACAAAATGTTCCATAACTGGAGCCATGCCATACCGTTGAACAGGACACACCAGCATACAAACCCCACAACCTTCATAAGTTGCCATTACAGGCCTACATCGGTCATACACTAATTTATGCTTTTCAACTCCTCTCCAGAACACTTTCTCTTTGACCAAAGCTCTTCCTGGACACCGGTTTACGCAAACTTGACACATTTCACAAAATTTATGAATTCCATAATCAACCGGCTCGTCGTATGTAACAATCGCATCAGTACTTATTATCATCAGTCTGGATCGGTTGCCAAAGTGAGGTGACAAAAGTTGCCCGTTCGCACCCAGTTGGCCTAACCCTGCCTCAACGAACATCGGAATATAGGCCGCGCTGTTATCATTGGGGCTGTGTACTTGTGCTCTATAGCCAAGTTCTCTAATAAAATCGGCTAAATCCAGGGCTAGAGCCCCTTCTTGTTCATATGTTCCAAAGTGTGCAAATTCCGCCTCCATACTCGGTATGGTTTGGGTTTGCCAGTAGTCCTGTTCTAGGGCCAAACATATAGCATGTTCGTACTTTACCCACGCTTTTTTACTTTTGTATGCATATTTCCGATCATATTTTGTAAAACCAACCTCGCCGAACCCTAGCTCTCTTGCCTTTTCTCTTATCGCTTCCGTAACATCCGTACCGGCCTTGGGTTCACTGGTAGGCAACTTATCTCCTGACACATAAGCTGCTTCCACCAAAGGCTTATTTGCCTCATCATGGTGTTTACGATATTCATACATTTCACCCGTGTATACAGTCCAAGTCCATTCTCTGTCAGCTGCCTTTTCTATGTTCTGGCTTATGATCGGGTAATTACGAGAATACCAAGCTACGTCATTATCTTTTTTGACAATACCTGGTACAGTAGCCAACTCCTCGGCGACCGGGATCTCCACAGACTCATGATCTTTTGTCCGGCCTGGACGTCTAACTGTATGATGTATCTCTTTTAACGTCATTTCAAATTCCCTCCAAAATCACATAAACACCTAGTTAATCATGATAAGCAATGATAATTATTAGCTTTCTTTTGGTGGAAGTCTATTCAGGTTGAAGGTACAAGTCAATAAAACGCCATTTTATTATCAGTACAATTTTCCTATGTAGCACCATTTTCATCTGCCATTATATGAAGCTCAATAGCAATAGGATGAAGGAGATAGAGCTTAATCTTGCCAAAGATATATATCTCCATATGAACGTTATACCTAATCAAATTGAGAACAGAATGAATCTCCCGACTCTGCGACTAATAGCTTATTGAAAAACCTTAATAGAGTGGTCTCTTTTGGGGAATACCAGCTTTTCTAGGAAACATTTCTGGTGTTTCCGATACCTTCCTGACAAGCACAAGTTGTCCCGATGAAAACGGTAGCTTACGCTTTACATCAACTACTTCTTCTATTTCTCCCCCCAATAATTCTAAGGCCTTCTCGGAATCGTTAACTTCAGACAGTGCGCGGCGGCCTTTCATAGCCACGACAACACCGCCAAGGCGGCAAAATGGCAAAGTAAGTTCAAGCAGGACGGGGAGAGCAGCCACGGCCCGGGAAAGCACTACAGAATATGTTTGCCTATGCTCTTTTTTCTTCGCCAACTCCTCGGCTCTGCCTAACGCTGTCTCAGCATTTGCTAAGCCCATTGTGTCAACAATTGACTTAATGAAATTAATCTTTTTTCCCACGGAATCTAACATAACCATCTTGTTTCCAGGGAAAATCAAAGTTAGAGGTATACCAGGTACACCAAAGCCCGAACCTATATCTATGATGTCTTCTTTTTCATCCATAACAGACGGAACAGACAAAACAATACTTAATGAATCCAAGTAGTGTCTAGTCACCACGTCTGCCCACGATATTATTTTCGTTAAATTCATTTGAGAATTAGCCTTATCTAATAAGGCATGAAAGGTGATCAGATCAGATATGGCTGTTTCTTCAAGTTTAATTCCCAAAGCCTTGCAACCAGCCTTCAAAGCTTTCAAATCTCTGGGTGTTTTATGATTTGCCGGAATAAATGACAAGTGCCGTAACCTAATTAATTTATACAATACATACAATCGCCTAGTGCGATAGGTACCTTAAAAATATACCCTGATGGGTGGAAAAATAAATCCTTAAAATCTATTGTATGACGCGCATATGGTGCGTAGAAACCGGCTTTGCCAATATTTCGGTCGCAATTTCGTTGGAATCTTTATCCCCTAAGTGCTACTATGCGAGTCGTGTTTGTGGTAGTGTTATACCCACGCATAACTATATAAACAAGACTGATTCAGTCAAATCATTGGTCAAGGAGGCAGCGGAAAAGCTATGTTCAGGACCAAGACATTAATAACTATAATTGCATTGATGGTGTCGGTGTTAGTACCGTCTATTGTCTTTGCTGAATCTGAGACTGTTACCTACGGTACAGCCTTAGTGCAGGACGACCAGGCGACCAACGATTCCATCGTTATCAACCTGGCTGGAATTACACCGCCTGCCGAAGGTAGCCAATACAACGCTGTATTGGTCTCATCGGATGGCACTAACTCCCTCGATCTAGGACCTATGCCTTATGTGCAACCGGTTATTCAGGGCGTAGTACAAGGGACAGGTGAAATTGATTTTACATTCGATAGCGAATCCGATGGGTACGCTGGAAAAAATTTGTTAGGAAACTACAGTCGTATAAAACTAGTGAGCGGAGCTGACGGTTCTACTGTTTACAGTGATAATGTTCCAGCGAATGCGGCAGCATATATCAACGCCATCATCGCAGATCTTGACACGATTGATGAACATTTGGCATCCGCAATATCAAACGCAGCCACTGGTCAAACATCATCTGACATTGACGAAATAAAAAGCAGCATTGCAGCAGCAGTATCAGATGCATCCGCTATTGCAGAGGTAGCTGATGGGTTAGCGGCCCACGCGACCGCTGCCGCTACGGAAGATATTGAAGATACCACCCTAGCAGAGGGGGCAGCCGGAGTATCCGCTTCAGCCGCCAACATTTCTGCATGGGTCAACGCCGCAAAAGGGACTGCAGATGCGGATGTAGCATCCCAGACTAGCGCCTCAGTAGCCAACATATATGCCGGAAAGGTGTTCAACGAACTATCCGCTGCCCTGCATGGTTGGGATGGGAACACAGATGGAAAGATATCTGCTTCAGCAGGTGAAGGTGGTTCCGCACAGGCAAGACTAAGTGCACAGAAAATGGCCACTATGACACTCGAAGCTAAAGACCTTCCTGGATCAGAATCAGTAACAGCTCTCGGAGGTGGAACGACTGGCAGTGTATTAGGACTCGGTCTTCCGAGCGTAGGAGAGAAAATCCTAATGAACATAATGGTAATGGGGACTGTATTAGGCCTTACTATGCTGGGAGCAGGTTCCATTATCTTAAGAAGGAACAGATCCTAAACTAGACACATATAGTGCTTCCCAAAAGCCCCGTTCTTTAGGAACGGGGCTTTTTTTATCTTAAGGTGAATTCATATATGATAAGAAATAGTATTTACCTTATTTTGCTAGCAGTTTTCTTGAGTAGTGTCGCAAGCATTGCATGCAAGTCTAAAATTTCAACCTCAGATACATCTGACATAAAAACAGCGGCGGAAATACTGAACTCAACCGGAATCGCTATGCAATCAATTTCCTCATTCAAATTTAAATTGACTCACGAGAACCTCCAAGGAACTAGGATTGGGGACCTAATTTTATCTGAGGCCAATGGAACAATATCAAGTGATAATTCTATGTTGTTAGAAGGAAAGTTTATTTTCGGTAATTTGACCCTTTCCAGCGGATTTTCCACTGTTGGCGGAAATTCTTTCTTTTTAAACCCGCTTACTCAAAATTGGGAGATGAGTGAAATATCAACATCTCCTCTTGCTTTTTTCGATGCCCAAAAGGGTATTCAAAATATATTGTCTACTATTAAGTATCCTGAATTCGCATCTGATAGTAAAAAATATTGGAATATAGAGGGATTTATGCCTTCTTCAGCCCTTTCACCACTTATCGGAGATACCATAAATAACGACGTTAAGGTAATAGTGTGGATAGACAAGAAATCTTTTTACCTGACAAGAGCAGTGATATCGGGCAAGCTAAACAAATATGACGATAGCAAGGATGAAAGCATTATTCAAAGAATAATCAGTCTTTCAAGATTTGACGAAAAAGTAATTATAGAAAATCCCTTGAAATGATCCGGTTTTGTTTGCCATATGAATAATGGTCTCCATAAAAAAATTGCATTAATTCCGGTTTTTGCCGGAATATTTTTTGCAGCAGATGATCAGACTGTTATCGTAACCATATTACCTCAAATAATGTCCGATCTACAGATAAACGTCATAGATCTGGATAAAGCCATGTGGACGGTTACAGGGTATTTATTAGGATACGTATCTGTTATGCCGATCATGGGTAGAGTTTCTGATATCTATGGTCGCAAAGTTATTTATATAGCAGCCATGTCAGTTTTTATATTGGGTTCGATCGGAACAGGTTTAACAAATTCTATGACTTTCCTGGAAGGGTATTCGTATCATGACAGCTCTCTCGTTAGCCACACAGCAACCAATATTATAGAAGCTACAACTTCAATAAATTGGGTGATCGGAACTCGAATCTTCCAGGCTCTTGGAGGTGGGGCCCTAATTCCAATAAGTATTGCTATTATCACCGACCTTTATTCAGGTAGAGAAAGAATTGTCCCGCTCGGATTAACCGGTGCTTCTGCCGAAGCTGGAGCAGTGATAGGTCCTCTATCAGGAGGAATAATAACCCAATATTTTTCATGGCAATCAGTATTCTGGCTAAACGTACCAATTGGGTTATTTGTAATAATAGGGGTGGTATTTTTGATACCCAACTTGAAAAGAACTAACTATAAAATGGATTACGTTGGTTCATTTCTAATAGTTACCGCCATTTGCCTAATCACATTGGGATGCTCTCAGTCTGGAAATAACACGCTTTATTTGATGATTTTTATAGCTACAGGGTTGTTATTATTTTTTGTATATTACTTAATTTCAACAAAAATTGATAAATTAATTTTACCAATTGAAATGTTTAAGAATATTTATTTCCTAGCAGCAAATATTTTGCATTTATTATATGGTGCGGCACTCATAATCGCTCTAATTACTATACCTTTGATGGTGAATACTGTATTAGGCGGAACATCATTGGAAGGCGGCTTAATTTTAATGCGTATGACAATCGCAATTCCCATAGGAGCGATAGTAGGAGCATGGGCAAGCAAGCATTATGATTTCAGAATACCTGGTCTTAGTGGTCTTATTTTTTGTTTCGTAGGTCTACTATTTATGAGCGGTTGGAATGATTCGATTGCTGACCCCATTATGTCACTTCAATTGCTGATAGCCGGGTTTGGATTCGGACTGCTAATAGCCCCGATCACAGCTGCAGCTATCAACAATTCAATGCTGGAATATAGGGGAGCGGCGGCGGGAATCATTAGTTCCTCAAGATTCCTAGGAATGACATTTGGCATTGCCGCAATATCTGCTTGGGGATCTAGGAGGTTCCAAGATTTACTTTTAGGAGTTGATTCAACTGTTAAAGAGATCGGGGGTATTGAAAATGCCACCGGGATTTTTGAGAGTCAATTACTCGAAGCAGGTATAACTTTGTTTCATAATTTCTTTTTTATTGGCGCACTATTATGTCTAGTCGGCGTATTACCATGCCTTTTATTAGTCAAAAGTATCGAAAAAACCAATCTAATTGGTAAATCTACCACCATCCACATTGATTGATTGCCCAGTAATGTTTTGGGCTATATCGGAGGCCAAAAAAGCCACCGCATTACCAATATCTTCGGGGGTTTGTTCTCTCTGGAGGGGAATCCATGATTTAACAGTTTGATCAAAAAGTTTTTTTCCTTCAAGACCTGTAGTATCTAGATTCCCTCCAAATTGAGACCTCTTTTTTGCAATGGACTCCCATATGGGAGTCCATATCAAACCCGGGCAAACAGCGTTGACATTCACATTGTATGGGGCCATTTGTAATGCATGAGATTGTGTCCAACTCACAACTGCCGCCTTTGATGTACTGTAATGAGGTGAATCAGGACTTCCTTGTCGAGCTGCTATGGAGGCAATGTTAACTATCTTGCCTTGATTTTGACTCTTTAATTCTATGCTGACTCTTTCAGAAACCTTTACAACCCCTCTGACATTAACCTCATAAACTTCTGCCCAATCCTGACTATTTGGGATTTCCCTATTCGACCAACCTTCGGATCCAATTATGCCGGCATTGTTAACCAATATATCAATTTTCTTTCTTTCTTTAATATGCTCTGAAATGATTTTATCGATGGAATGTTCATTAGTAACATCCAATTCTTTTGCTGTGATATCGCCACCATAACTGCAATATCTCATCGTCTCTTCAGCGCTTCCACGAGAAATATCTGTCACCAACACATTGGCCCCCGCCAAGGCTAATACGGAGCATATACCCCTACCTATACCGCTACCCCCACCCGTGACTATAGCCTCTTTTCCAGATAAATCGATCATTTTTTAACCCAAACTCAAAATCTTTTTCCATTCTGAAGTTACAAATCTTTGGCCCTGGTACAGGATAATAGGTCTTTTGATTAGCCTCGGTTCTTCCATCATTAAACTTAATAATTTAGGACCGGTAATATCTGACTTTTCCAAACCCAGCTTTTTAAAAGAGGGGCTTCTCCAAGAAAACAACTCCGATGGATCGTCTCCCAACAAAATATCCTCAAGTTCCGGTAGAGAAAAAGGATTTTTGAAAAAATCCCTTATATCAAAGTTAAATCCAGCTTGCGAAAGCTCCGCTTGCGCTTTGGTACAGCTACTTCAACCCTTCCAACCATAAAACATTAAATGCTGCATGACATACTCCCATGATCCACATCGATTATTCAACCACCCTGATAACATTGCCTATCATTTTAACGACATCCAGTTTCCTTAACCTGGATACGGCTTCTGTAACAGAACTCTCGTTGGCCTTATGCGTCATAATAACCAATTCAGCATCTGTAGATTTATCTCCCAATCCTTTTTGTATAAAAGAGGAAATACTTATCCCACAATCACCAAACACTGTAGCAATTCTGGCTAGTACTCCCGGCTGATCTACAGCTTCGAGTCTGAAATAATACTTAGTCGACAATGTATCGATTGATACGACTTCTACCGTTTCAGTTAGCCGCACAGGATCTAATAAATCAGTTCCGCCCGCTATAGTTCTAGCAATGTTCACAATGTCTGCTACAACAGCGCTACTGGTTGGCAGGGAACCAGCTCCAGGCCCGTGAAATAACACTTTATCTACCAAATCAGTCTCTATTTCAACTGCATTCAACACATCATCTACCTTAGCCAGCATTTGACCACTTGGTATCATGGCGGGATGAACTCGACCAAGCACACGGGATTCCATTCTGGTAGCTATCGCTAGTAATTTTATCGAATATCCCAATTCTTCAGCGTATTGAAAATCTTTATCTGTGAGATTAGTAATGCCTTCAGTAAATATGTCTGTATTTTTTATACTGGACCGAAAGGCCAAAGTGGATAATATTGACAATTTATATGCCGCATCTATACCTTCCACATCATTGGTCGGATCTGATTCAGCATATCCCAATGTCTGAGCCTCAGATAGAACTGACTCATAGTTGACCTGCTCATTAGCCATACGAGTCAATATGTAGTTTGTCGTCCCATTAATGATCGCCTTTATAGATTTGACATCATTCGCAACAAGGTCACGCATCAATGGGGAAATTATCGGTACACCTCCGCCGACACTAGCCTCAAAAAGAACCCTAACATTATTCTCTCTAGCTAATGAAAATATTTCAGCCCCATGCTTTGATATTACTTCCTTATTTGCGGTAACCACGTGCTTACCATTTTTTACCGCCCCTAGAATAAATTCCAATGCAGGATGTTCGCCACCCATTAATTCCACAATGATTTGTACTGAATCATCCTTTATTAATTTCTCAGGTTCCTCTCCCAAAATGTTTTTACCAATTGGGAAAGATCTTTGTTTGCGGCTATCACGCACCGCCACTTTATTTAAATTTAAGGGTAGCCCAACTTGATTTCTTAAGGTGGAAGAACCTTCAATTATTAACCTCGCGACACCAGACCCTACAACTCCCATTCCTATAAGGCCAACTCCAATAGAAGTCCTCATTGTCCGTCCTTATCTAGAATTTAAAATTGATTGAAATGGGTCAGGTGTCGGCTCAGGCGCACGAGACGATAAACGCAACTGTTGAAATACCCAATTGTAAATATCGGAATTAAATATCGCATAAACATCATGATTGATTCTTTCATCATTAACCCAATCTTGAAGGGCCTTTGACTTTAATTCATCACGGACTTCCGAGGTCAATTCCCTGGCCGTTTGACGCTCAGATACCATAAAGAAAAAGGTCTGAGTTACATCTTCTTTATTCTGAACTGGATCACTTAATTCGCCTGGTTCGAGCAGAAAAAAATCTCGCTCATACTCAGGTATAGTCCCCTCCGCGACCCACCCCATATCTCCACCCATCCTAACCATTTCTGGTAAGTCTATTGAAAATTCTCTTGTAATTTCAATAAAAGCCAACTGCAGCTCATTTGGGTCGATGATATCTTTTACGGCATCCTTAAATTTAACTCGCATTATATCCATTTCGCCGGTTTGGGGCATGACAATCCTAAAAAGATGAACCTGTTCTGCGACAAAAGGAACTGATTCTCCCACTTGCTGGCGAAATTTTTCCCTGAGTATGGCCTTATGCACCAAGGCTCTATGAGTTAATTCATCGATTTCAATGGTGTTTAAATATGCTAAATATCTCTCAGCAGTCTCTCTAGCAATTTGGTCATCTGATTTGCCTGAAGCCATCCTATTATCTGGGCGCATCGTCAAGTATATTTGTTTATCTATTTCATCATCGGAGACAAAAACACCTTGAGATGGAGCCATTTGAACCAGTATTTCATTTTCTACCATCATTTGAAGAGACTCAAATATGTCATTACTGGCATCAAATGTCCCTCCCATAAATTCAGCACTTTTTTGTCTAATCCTAACGACCTCTACCAAATCTCCCCTTGTGTATTCCACACCATCAACCCTAACTACTAATTCTCGATGTGGCATTACGAAAACGACAATATACCCGGCTATAAAAATTGAAAGTACAACCAAAAATGCGAGAGCTAGAAATCCGATTGTTAATTTCTGGCGACGTCTTAAAATAGGTTGCTGCATAGCAACTCTTCTTCTATCTAAGCGTAAATGACGACCAGAACTCACTTGATAAAGACTTTCCCAAATAATTAGTGAAATAGGCTGTGGGAGGACATTCGGGCTCCCCTAGGAATTCCTTGGCCTATAATGCACAGGGAAAGTACCTTTCTGGGCTGGAGAAAAAGGCAGTAGAGCCAAATGACGGGCCTTTTTAACTGCCTTCGCCAACGACCTTTGACATTTGGCGCACATACCACTTTTCCTACGAGCCTCAATCATATACCTTTCTGAAAGAAACTTTTTTAGGTATTCAACGTCCTTATAATCCAGTTCCTTCTTATCTACACAAGGTTGGCATACTTTCCTACGTGAATAAAAGCGCGGCCTAGATGTAGGTCTCCTTTGTTGGCTAGCTTCATTTTCTGTTGTCATTCATAGACTCCGCTTTCATTTATTGTACTTAGAAAAAACCTGCAATAGCGTTCATCACCAAGGTAAATCATCCTCAATTTCGCTCCCTTCTTCAATTGGCGAACCTCCCGATTCCTGTGAGGATCTTTCTTCAGTAAATCCACCAGTGGGTCCTCCAGTGCCACCTCGGCTGTCAATAAACCTAACTTCTGACGCATTTACATCTAGAGACACTCTAGTCTCTCCATCATTGGCCACATAAGTTCGACTGCTCAACCTACCTTCCAAATATACCTTACTTCCTCGCTGCAAATATTGGTTGCATGTCTCGGCCAACCTATTCCAAGCACTAATCCTAAACCATTCCGTTTCCTCTCTATTTTCTCCATCAGAAGTTCTGTACCTACGGTTGGTGGCAACGGTGAATGATGTAACAGGGTTACCGTTGGGCGTGTACCTCATTTCCGGATCCGAGCCCAAATTCCCTATTATTAATATTTTGTTCATAGTCATTTTGAACCCCCGCGTCCCTTTTAAAATTTAAACTTTGGATATCAAATGCACCAAAACTTCCTGGTTAGCATTCAATGTTCTTTCCAGTTCCTTGACACTGGATGACTCCATTGTTACATCGGCTTTGTAGTAACTACCCTCCTGATAATTTCTGACCAAGTAGGAAAGTCTTTTTACTCCCCACTCTTCACGGGCATTCACTTCCCCACCCGACGATGTGATAAATTCACTGATATTATCTACAATCTCTGAGGCTTCAGTCTCAGTCGCTACAGGAGAGAGAGCAACTACTAGTTCATAATTACGTTTTCTTTCAGCCAAGTCCAAAGTACTCCCACGATTATTTTTTTACCAACCTTCAGTATAGCATGCTATAGCTGGTCTCAACAATTTTCGGCACCTTAATTTTCCCCACCTATAACTTAATTATGAAATGTAAAATCCCAATGTAAGTGTTAAGATTCTTCAATATTGATACCCCTGGAGAAACTAATGGTATTCAAAGAAAATCCTAGCGTATATCTTGTCACTAAACCAGCCATCAATTGGTCACAAATTGCTAATTTTTTTATAGACGAGAACGTACCTCCCATACCTGACTCAGTAAGAGCCGGTAATGACGAATCAGCAGCAGTAATAGAGATCTCAGCTAGAATGTGCTACATGAGCTACGGAAGAGGCCGCCGAGATATAACCGATTTTATTAACAATCTTCTAAGTTCTAAAGACGGAAGTGTGTTCGAACATGTAAATTATGGGTTTATAATCACGGGAGTATCGAGAAGCCTGACTCACGAGCTTGTTCGTCACAGAGCAGGATTCGCCTACAGCCAAAGGTCACAAAGGTATGTAGATGAAACGGAAGGGACGTTTGTTATCCCACCAGCATTATCAACTACAAGAGATGCCACTGAGGCGGCTCGGAAAGTCTTAGACGACGCATTGATACATGCTTCTGAAAGCTATGTTGAGTTGGTAAATGCTCTTGAAAAATCACTACCAAAATCAATTTTTGAAACTAATACCGATAGACGGAAAGCCATAAGGCAAGCCGCTAGGTCAGTCCTGCCAAATGCTACTGAAACGAAGATTTTCGTTACGGCAAATGTTAGAGCACTAAGACACTTCATTGAAATGAGAGGAGCGATATTTGCTGACTGGGAAATAAGGTTCCTGGCAATAGAAATATTAAAACTCTTGCAAGAGGAAGCCCCCCTCCTATTTGGCGATTTTGTGGTCGAGGACTTAGGAGATGGCACACAAATAACATACCCTAAATACTCTAAGGTATGAATGGTGGGACCTTGCGCTTTATTTTCCTATATATGATTGCGGCAGTGTAATTTCTAGCATTTCAACAATTTTAAAAGATGTAACAATATTATTCCTACTATTACCTACCTGAATTGAAAGGGTACAGGAGAAGCCAAACTTATGAAGTGGGTACGGTACCAATTAAAAGATGAGACATCTTACGGGTTACTGGATAATAATATTGTTACAAAAATAGATGGATCTCCATTTTCTGAATACCAAACCACGGATCAAAATATAACTCTGGATAGAGTGAAAATATTGCCCCCAGTCATACCAAAAACATTTTATGCTGCGGGTATAAATTACAAGAAACATGTTTCAGAAGCAGCAGCTCTCCTAAATAGAGCGCCGAATCTACCTGAAAAGGCTGATATTGGCTACAGGGCAAACAATGCAATAATAGGCCATGAAGATCCTATCGTTATACCCAGAGACGCCACCAACAAAATCCATTATGAAGCTGAACTAGTAGTTGTTATTGGAAAAACCGCCAAAAACGTACGTATGCAAAACGCATTGCACTATGTACTAGGCTATACAATTGGCAACGACGTCAGTGAGCGAACTTGGCAAGCTTCGGACAGAACTTTATGGAGAGCCAAGAATACCGACACATTTAAACCTATGGGGCCTTGGATTGAAACTGAAGCAAACCTTGATGAAATGATTACCACAGTAAGACTCAATGGAAGAGAAACTATTTCTTTTCAAACCAACGACATGATTTTTGGAGTTGAAAAATATATATCAGAAATTAGCAAATATATTACCCTACAGCCTAGAGATGTAATTTGGATGGGAACGGACGGAACATCTGAAGACATGAAAGATGGTGACACCTGTGAAATCGAAATATCTGGTGTCGGAAGACTCAGCAACCCTGTCACTAGAGCTACTTAGGCACCTCTAGCCTATTAATTAAGGAGGTATGATGAGCACAATAGAATCAGTTCTCGGCCCATTAGAGACATCCAAACTGGGATTCACCTTGTCTCATGAGCACATCGTTGTGAGTTCCGCCGGAATCCCTCAAATATATCCAGAATTTATCCAAAGAGATGAGTCTATAGCTGAGGCTATAAAGGTATTAACTCATGCGAAAACAGAGGGTTTGGACTCGATAATCGATGTAACCACCCTGGATTTAGGCAGAGATATTCACATGCTGGAGCAAGTCTCGAAAGAGTCGGGAGTTAACATAATTTGCGCTACGGGGACATGGAGAGATATACCTAGGGCATTTTGGAATGCTCCCATTGGAAAAGTAGCTGATTTATATAAAAGGGAGATAAGTACGGGTATAGAAGACACCAATATAAAGGCGGGAATAATTAAAGTAGCCAATGACACTGGAGGTGTCACCAGGGAAGGTGAAATAATACTCAGAGCCGCAGCGAGAGCGCAAAAAGAAACAGGAGTACCCATTTCCACCCATACTTGGGCCCCAGATCGGGTAGGTGAACAGCAGGTCAGAATATTTGAGGATGAAAATGTCGATTTAAACAAAGTCTATATTGGACACAGTAATGACACAACGGACATTCACTATCTGGAAACCCTGCTAGACAAAGGAGTTTGGATTGGTCTGGACAGATACCCTGGCGGCCGAACGATGGGAACCCCTAACTGGGAGCAGAGAACTGAGACTGCTATGAAGCTAATAGCAGATGGTTACGGGGGTAAAATTATGCTTGGCCATGATTGGTCGGTTACTTTGAGCATAGACTCGAAAGAAGGGCAAGCCAGTCGATCCAAATATAATCCAGATGGGTACTTGTTCATAACTAGGCAAGTACTTCCAAGACTCAAAGAGTTAGGTGCCTCAGAACAAGATATACAAAATATTATGGTTGATAATCCGAGAAGGTTTTTTGAATGACGAAACTAAAAGTGCCCGTGGCAAATTTGCCACGAGCACTTTACATGTGGAGGCGTTCCAGAGAACACCTACCTGGTCGACCTC
>TARA_B100000686_G_C16806200_1_pt1 | contig 19516 bp, 16 predicted proteins | sample TARA_B100000686 | Tara Oceans TARA_B100000686 (sample SAMEA2622733) | marine metagenome | biome: marine biome (ENVO:00000447); feature: marine epipelagic mixed layer (ENVO:xxxxxxxxx); material: "saline water (ENVO:00002010), including plankton (ENVO:xxxxxxxx)" | depth 150 m
ATTTTTATTAGGTATGATGGTTTGGGTTTTTATTGGCTTATTAGATTATGGTTTATTAATAATGGGTTTAGCATTTGCTGTTGGTGTAGCAATTGTAGTCTATAATGATGGAAACAAGGTGGAAAAAGATAGAATTTTGGTAACCTATTTGTCATTTTTAATAATTATTGTTTTCTGGGGTTCATTCGAGCAAGCAGGTGGTTTACTAAATGTTTATGCTAAACAAAAAACAGATTTACTTATAGGTAATTTTTTCGTTCCTGCAAGTTGGTTTCAATCAGTTAATGCAATTTTCATTTTAATTTTTGCCACTCTAGTCGGAAGTTTTTGGGTATGGTGGAGAAACAGAAATAGAGAATCATCTTCTTTATTTAAAATGGCAATTGGTGTTATTATTATGGGCTGGGGATTTTTCTTCATGTCAGCAGCTTCAATTCAATATGAAGCAGAAGGCTTATCAAGCATGTACTGGTTAGTTTTAGCATATTTATTTCATACTATTGGTGAATTATGCGCTTCTCCAGTGGCGTTATCTTTTATTACAAAACTTGCTCCTGAAAGATGGGTTGCATTTATGATGGGCGCATATTTTGCATCAACTGGTTTGGGTAATAAAGTTGCAGGAATATTAGGTGAATCAGCAACAGAAATAGGAGAATTTGCAATTTTTACTGGCATTGCAGTATTTTGCACAATTTTTGGATTATTAGTTTTATTTATAATTAAACCATTAAAGAGATTGACTCATAATGCTGAAACCTTTAGTTATAAATAAATTCATATGAACCAAAATATAAACACTGAGGTTTTTAATACTAATGTCTTAGGTCATCCCTCACTTTTATTTGTGCTTTTTTTCACAGAAATGTGGGAGAGATTTTCTTATTATGGCATGAGAGCTATTTTAGTAATCTTTTTGACAGGACAAATTATTGGCGACAACCCTGGATGGGGGTGGACCTCTTCTGAAGCATTGTCTTTATTAGGCACATATGCATTATTTGTTTATTTAACTCCCCTAATAGGTGGTTGGTTAGCAGATAATAAAATTGGCTATAGAATAGCAGTAGTAATTGGGGCATTATTCATGACTTTAGGGCATGCTTCTATGGCCATGGAAACCCCTATGTTTCTTTATATAGGAATTACTTTATTGATAGTAGGAAATGGTTTTTTTAAACCCAATATGACTTCAATAATTTCTAAAATATATGAAGGTAGAGATGATAAAAAAGATGGTGCTTATAATATATTTTATATGGGTGTTAATGCTGGCGCTTTTATTGGAATTATGCTATGTGGCTGGATTGGAGAAAAGATAGGTTGGAGTTATGGGTTCGGGTTGGCAGGGATATTTATGCTATTAGGAATGTTACAGTTTTATTATGCACAACCCTTATTTGGAAACATAGGAGAAAAGCCAGATAAGATAAAGATTAAAGAAATAGATGTTAGTGATAATAATGAAAAACTCAATCCTTTTTTATTTATTGATTATACATTAATTGGGATTTTTATTTTCAGTGCACTTATTTTCATAATAAATGATCCATTAAGTAAAATAGGAAATATAGATACATTCAATTTTACCGTTTTTACACTTGAGGATTCATTGTTTTTTGCAATATTGGCAATAATTAGCTTTTTTGCAATACTGATTATTAGAATTCCAAGATATTCTAAGATTGTTCGTGATAGGATGATTGCTTTTTCAGTTTTTTGTTTGTTTACTGTTTTCTTTTGGGCTGGTTTTGAACAAGGAGCAGGTTCATTACCTATATATACAAGGGATTTTACAAATAGATTTTTAGATGGTGGAGCTGCTATATTATTTAAAATAATTGATTTATTAGTTACTGTTATTCCACTAGGTATTATCACTTATGTTCTTATAAAGCTATTTATGGTCACATATAAAAAAGTAAAATTATCTAATACAATATTGGGGTTAAGTTTTATAATCATATGGGGGATTGTTATATACAAATTATTTATTGAATTTAAATCTACAGAAACAGAAGTTCCCGTAACATGGTTCGCAATATTAAATTCATTATTCATAATAGTGTTCGCGCCATTATTTACAAAATGGTGGGATAGTAAATATAATCCACCAGCTTCAGTAAAATACTTTTTGGGACTTTTTCTTTTAGGTGTTGGTTTTGCTTTTCTAGCTTTTGGAGCCAGAAATGTACCAACAGGTGCTCAGACTGCTAGTTTAAGTATGATGTGGTTAGTTTTGGCTTATCTTTTTCATACTTTAGGAGAACTTTGCTTATCCCCAATGGGGTTGTCTTACTTAAGTAAATTGATTCCTGCAAGAATGATAGCTTTTATGTTTGGAGTATATTATTTAGCTATAGCTATTGGGCAAAAATTAGCGCATTATGTTGGTGGAGATATTGATAATATTACTCAGCAATATGGTTTATCAGGATTTTTCTTAATTTTTACTATAATCCCAATATTATTAGGATTAATATCTTTATTATTACACCCATTAATTAAGAAATTAATGCACGGAATAAAATAGATATGCTTAGACATTTATTTACAATAGTTATTGCATTTAATTTTTTTCAAACCTATTCTCAAGAAATTAAATGGGTGACTCTTGAAGAGGCATTAATAGCTCAGAAAATTAAACCAAAAAAAATTATAATGGATGTTTATACTGATTGGTGTGGTCCATGTAAATTAATGGATAAGAATACATTTGGCAACACTGATTTAGCTGCATATGTCAATGAATATTATTATGCTGTAAAGTTTAATGCTGAAGGTAATGAAACAATTAATTTTTATGATTATACTTTCAAAAACCCAAATTATGATCCAAACAGAAAAGGCAAGAATAGCACACATCAGTTTACGCAGTTTTTGGGAGTAACTGGATACCCTACTACTATATTTTTAAGTGAACTAGGTGATTTAATTACTCCGGTTGTTGGTTACCATACAGCCCAACAATTAGAATTATATCTTAAAATGATTAAACAGGGAGATTATCAAGTTTTTACTTCAGCTAAAGATTTTGAAAATTATAAAAAGTATTTTAAGCCAAAATTTAGAATTAAGAGTAAAAAACTCAACTAAAACTTTAACTTTCTTTTAAAATTAGATTAGCTACTATTTTGCTTGCACCCCCCTTATCTAATAACTTATTTAACTTTTTGTAGTTGTTTTTTACATTCTTGATTTCAGAATTTGATAGAAGTCTTTTTAAGTATAAAACAATATTTTTTGAATTACACTTGTTTTGGATTAACTCCTTTACAATTTCTTTATCCATTATTAAATTAACCAATGATATAAACTTTAGTTTAACTATGAACTTAGCTATTATATAGTTTAAGAAATTACTTTTATAACATACAATTTGAGGAACTCCAAATAATGCAGCTTCAAGAGTTGCTGTTCCACTTGCAACTAGTGCAGCATGAGAATATTGAAGCAAATCATAGGTTTTACCAAAGATTATAGGAACTTTAATTTTTTTTGAAATAAAATTATAGTCACTCTTAGACCTTCCTGGAGAACCTGCTATAACAAATTGAAATTCTGGAAACTCAAGTTTAGCTTTAATAAACTCTGGAAGTATTTTATTAATTTCTTGTTTTCGACTGCCAGGCATAAGTGCTATTATTTTTTTCCTTTTACTAAGATGATTATTTTTTAAGAAATTTAAATCTTTTTTCCATTTTGGTATTTGTTCTAATAAAGGATGACCAACATAGTCTACAGAATATTTATGATTTTTATCAAAAAAAATTTTTTCAAATGGTAAAATAACATATAATTTATCTACACTATGTCTTATTGTAGACACTCTATTTTCTTTCCATGCCCAAACTTGAGGACTAATGTAGTAATGATTTTTGAATCCTTTTTTTTTAGCCCACTTCGCAATACGGAGATTAAACCCTGGATAATCAATATATATAATATAGTGAGGATTATAGATTTTAATATCTCTTTTACAAAATTTTAAGTTATTTATTATTGAAGTCATATTTTTGAATACTTCCCAAAACCCCATAAATGAAATATCTCTATAGTGTTTTACTATATAAGCCCCTTCTTTATTCATAAGATTACCTCCCCAGCAACGAAAATCAGCTTGTTTGTCTAATAATTTAATTTCCTTGATTAATGATGCTCCATGTAAATCTCCTGATGCTTCACCAGCAATTATATAATATTTCATTTTATATAAGTTTTATTATACCAATTAATAGTACAATCAATAAAGAAATAATAACTAAACCAGCCGCAAAAGATGTTTTGTTTTTTCTTATAGCTATGATAAAGATAAACAGGTTTATTAAAGCACCTAAACTAATTAATCCAGTGAGTTTGCCTTGTTTATACATGAACTCCCATGTATCTTCTATTGGTGAGTTTGATAGAATCAAAGTCAAAAAAATTGTTGATGAAGTTGATGCAAATAAACCAGCTAAAATACCAGAAAAAATTTCTTTTTTATTCAAAATGCCATGTTTTTAATTCCTTAATTACAGTATGTGCTGTCAAGTCATATTGAACTGGTACAATTGAAATATACTTTTTACTTAGTGCCCATTCATCAGTATCTTGACCATTATCTTTATTAATAAATTTTCCAGTAAGCCAATAATATTTTTTACCCATTGGATTAGTTCTTTTATCAAACTCTTCCATCCAAGAGGCCTCTGCTTGTCTACATATTTTAATCCCTCTAATGTCTTTATGGTTATCAACTTTTGGTAAATTAACATTTAAAACAACATTTTTCGGTATTCCATTTTTTAAAGCAGATTTAGTGATAGATTCAATTGAAGACTTGAAAGGGTCAAAATTGGCTCTCCATCTATGATCTAATAAAGAAAAACCTATAGCAGGAACCCCTTCTATACCAGCTTCTATGGCTGCACTCATAGTCCCTGAATAAATTACATTAATTGATGAATTAGAACCATGATTTATTCCTGCAACACATATATCTGGTTTTCTTTCAAGTAATTCATTTACTGCAAGTTTTATACAATCAGCAGGTGTGCCAGAACACCTGTATTCTATTTGGGGCCCATCATCAATTTTTATTTTAAAGCATTGTAGAGTTGAGTTAATAGTTATAGCGTGACCCATTCCAGATTGAGGAAACTCAGGTGCTACAACAACTACTTTTCCAATTTTGTTCATTATTTCAATTAACGACCTAATTCCTGGAGCTGTAATTCCATCGTCATTTGTTACAAGTATTAGGGGAGGGTTAGCCATTTTAGTAATTTATGCAAAATTACTAAAATTCTTGTGGGTATAAATTCATTTGGACTTTAACAAAAAGTTTTATTTAAGGATTTTATTGATTATTCCTTTTTCTTTACTTTTATTGTTCAAAAAGTATTAATTTATTTAGATAGTGCGCCCATTTGATATTCTTTTTTCGATTCTGTTTTCGATTTACATCTTTTCTAACTATTCTTTCATAGGTATAGATAAAAGTGACAAGGATAAGTTGCTTATTGAAATCATTTCATATGTAATTGATAAGGGACATTATAATCCAAAAGAAATGAATGATCAGTTTTCTGAAAATGTTTATAAATCTTTTTTAGATGGTTTAGATGGTCAACATCGTTTTTTTCTTAAAAATGATATTAATAATTTTTCAAGATTCAAATCTGAAATTGATAATGAACTTAAATCTTCTAATATTAATTTTTTTGATGTTACTTATGAAAAATTAATGTTAAGAATTAGCCAAGTAAAAGAATTTTATCCAATCCTTTTAGAGAAGCCTTTTGATTTTAGCATAAAAGAATCAACATCGTTAAATTATAAATCTCTTCCTTATGCAAATAATTTAGATCAATTAAAGGTTTTATGGAGAAAAAGATTAAAACTATCTACACTTAGTAGATTTGTTGTTAAAAAAGAAGAGGAACAAGCTAAGCTTAAAAGTGACCCATCATATTTAATTAAGTCAGATATGGTTTTGGAAGAAGAATCTCGAATGTTAACTTTTGAAAATATCGAAAATTATTTTGAATTAGTTGATGATTTAGATCGTAAGGATTGGTTCAATCTTTATTTAAATTCAATTGTAATGGAATTTGATCCTCATACCTACTATTTTGCTCCTGATGACAAAGAAGCTTTTGATACAAATATGTCAGGAAAATATGAGGGTATAGGCGCTAGGTTACAAAAGAAAAATCAACAGGTTACTATTGTTGAGGTTTTATCTGGAGGGCCAGTATGGAGAAACAATCTACTTCAGGTAGGAGATATCATTCTTATGGTTGCACAACCAAATGAAGAGCCAGTGGAAATTTCAGGAATGAGACTGGGAGATGCTATAAAACTTATTAAAGGTCCTAAAGGAACATTTGTTACTCTTACAGTGAAACGGGTCAAAGGAAATATTGAAGAAGTAGAAATTAGGCGAGATGAAATTATTATCGAAGAATCATATGCTAAAAGTGCAATCATTAAAAAAAATAATAAAAAGTATGGTTTAATTGAACTACCAAAGTTTTATGTTAATTTTAAGGATTACAATGAACGAAATGCTGCAAGCGATGTAAAAAAAACCTTAATAGAATTCAATAATGAATTTGTAGATGGTGTAATTCTTGATTTGAGAAATAATGGAGGCGGATCACTTAAAACAGTAGTTGATATGACAGGATACTTTATTGAAAAAGGTCCAATTGTTCAAGTAAAAAGTACTGGAGGAAGAAAGGAAGTTCTAAGTGATAATGACTCTTCTTTAATTTGGGATGGACCTTTAGTAATTTTGGTTAATGAGTTTTCAGCATCAGCTTCTGAAATATTGGCAGCAGCACTTCAAGATTATAGAAGAGCGATTGTTTTAGGAAGCAATCAAACATATGGAAAAGGAACTGTTCAAAACATAGTTGATCTAAATAGAGTTTTAGCAGCTAATTCATATGGAGATCTTGGTGCTTTAAAAATTACTACAGATAAATTTTATAGAATTAATGGTGGATCAACTCAATTAGAAGGAGTTAAAAGTGATATTGTTTTCCCTAGTTTATACAATTCAGTTAATATTGGAGAAAAAGACCAATCAAATCCTTTGTCATGGGATAGAATATCTCCAGCTTACTATTCTTCATGGGAAGATAAAATACCTTACAATTATATTATCTCTAAAAGTAAGAATAGATTAGATAACAATCCTTTAATTAGGCTAATAATAGAGCAGGCAGAATGGATTAAACATAAGCAAGATGACTACGATTATCCTCTTGATTATAAAAGTTATCTTGATGAAAGAGAAAGTGATAAAACAATTTCTGAACGTTTTGATGTATTAGATAATTATGATTCAGGATTGTCTATAATTTGGCTTCCAGATCCTATTCAAACAAAAGGGTCCAAGCAAGATTATATAATAAAAAAAGACAGATGGGTTAAGGGTCTAAAAAAAGACATGTATTTGGATGAAGCAATTAATATATTGACAGATATAAGTTCTAATAATTCTATTTCCTCTAAGAAGCTAGCTGAAAAAAACAATTGAATATAATAAGTTTTAAGATTATTTACAATCTTAAAATTTTATCACCATTGACTAAACCTGTTTACATCAAAATTTAAATAAAGAAAAATTAGTATACTAAAACTGAGCATACTTGATCCTCCATAGCTTATAAATGGAAGGGGAATTCCTATCGTAGGAAGTAATCCTAATGACATTCCAATATTTATTATAAAATGAAAGGTAATCAGTGATGCTATACAGTAAATAAAAACTCTATTAAAAATATTTTTCTGTTTTTCCCCTCTATCTAAAATTCTAAGTATCAGAATTAAAAATAATAAAATTAATACCATACTACCAATAAAACCCCATTCCTCAGCTATATTAGTAAAAATATAATCAGTATGTTGAGCAGGCACAAAATTTCCTTTAGTCTGAGTTCCTTGCAGGAATCCTTTTCCAATTAAACCTCCAGATCCAATTGCAATTTTTGATTGGTTTATGTTATAGCCAACCCCTTTAATATCTTCGGTTATACCAAGAATTACATTAAATCTATCTCTATGTCTTTGCTCAAAAACTGAATTAAAAATAAAATTAACTGATAAACAAAATGTAACTCCAGCTATTATCAACAAAAAATATTTGTTAAACTTTGTTTTAGAATTATATTTCTTAATAAAAAAATATTGAACTAAAACTGACAGGATTATTATAATAAAAACAAGATATATTGACAACACTAATGTTAAAACAAATAAAATTAAACCAACAATAATTAAAAACAGATATTTAATTGGCAGACCTTCTCTAAAAAAAACTAAAATGAAAGATGAGAAAACAATTGCAGAACCAGGGTCACGTTGAGAAATAATTAAAATGCTAGGGATTAAAATAATCAATAGAGCTTTAATTAATGAATTTGTTTTTGTTATATCAGTTTGTATATTAGTGAAATAACTTGCAATCATTAAAGCAGTTGAAATTTTTGCAAATTCAGAAGGCTGTATTTTTATAGTTCCAATTTTATACCAAGAAGTAGAGCCTGCTGCTGTATCTCCTATTAAAAAAAGACCAATAAGAGATATAATACTTAAAATATAAATTATAAAAGAAACTTGCTGAAAAAAACCAGGTTTAATATTTAGAATTAATATCCCAATTAATATACTTGAAATACAAAATAAGATTTGTTTACCTACAATCGATGAAAAGAAAATAATATTATTTTCTTCATAAGTGGAGGAATAAATACTAATAATTCCTATTAAAAGAAAGGAAAAATAAATTAAAATAACAGTCCAATCTAGACGAAATATAAAATCTTTATTCATTTATTTTAAAATCTTTTTTAGAATATGGTTTAAAATATTCATTAATTAAACTGCCATTAATCATCCTGTTTTCAAGCCATTTTCGTTTTGTAGATTTATTTAAATGCTTTTCAATCATTAAACTGGCTATTGGAGCAGCCCATCTAGATCCCCAGAATCCATTTTCAATATATACAGCAATTGCTATTTTAGGATTATTTTTTGGAGCAAACGCCACAAAAATGGAATGGTCTGTTAATTGAGTTTTTTTGCCTTTAATCAAAGTAAAGTTTTCAACAGTTCCAGTTTTTCCACAAACTTCAATTCCTGAAATTTTAGCAATTTTTGCAGTTCCATTTTCAACTACTTTTTCCATCCCACTTATTATTGGTTCAAAATTCAAAGAATCAATTGTTGAAACTTTTTTTTCAAAAGGTTTTAAATCTGTATTTCCATTAATTGATTTTAAAAAGTGAGGGGTTATATAATAACCTCTATTTGCTATAACTGCAGTAAAATTTGCCATTTGAATGGGAGTAACCAATATCTCTCCTTGGCCTATAGAATTTGATATTATTGTAGGAGCTTTCCAACCTCCTTTATTATATAAATTGTTATAATAGTCTGAGTCTGGAATAAACCCAGATTTTCCTATTGGCAAGTCGTACCCCAAATAATCACCTAAACCAAAACTATTCAAGTGCTTTTTCCAGGTATCTAATCCATCAGAAGGGGAAGCTTTAGAATTAATTATTTTATTAAAAGTTTTAGCAAAATATGTATTACAAGATTTATAAATTGCAGAAACTAGGCTATTCCTAGTTCCAATTTTACAATGACATTCCATAAATGCATTTTTCGCATAAAAATGACCTTTATTACAAACCACTTTATTTTTTGGTTGAATTACTTTTTCTTGCAAAGCAATCAACCCGTTTAATAGTTTAAATGGAGATCCAGGAGAATATTGAGCTTGAAGACATCTGTCAAATAAGGGTTTTGAAATGGAATCATTTAATAATTCTTTATAGTTTATAGACCTTCCTCTTCCTACTAACAAACTAGGGTTATAGTTTGGAGCAGATATAAGTGCCAATATTTCTCCTGATTTTGGTTCTATAGCAACTATACCACCTCTTTTATTTTTAAGTAATTTTTCACCATATTCTTGAAGTTTAGCATCTATTGTTAATATTAAATTATTAGCTTCTTTTGATTTAATATCGTATTTACCATTTTCAAAAGAACCTATTATTCTGTTATATCGATCCTTTTGAAAAAATGATTTGCCCTTTAGTCCTCTAAGATATTTTTCATAAAATTTTTCAATGCCTTGTCTGCCGATTAGTTCTCCTGATTTATAATAATAATCTTTTTTAAGATCATTTTCATTTACCTCACTTAAATAGCCTAAAATGTTTGAAGCAATAGGATTTGGGTAATATCTTAAAGATTTTTTTTGTATATAAAAGCCAGGATATTTCCATAACTTCTCTTGAAGAGTTGCATGGTTTTCTTTAGAAATTTCGCTAATTATTACAGAAGGCTTTTTATTAGAAAATGTTCTTGCTTTATTAATTCTAAACTTTAGATCTTCATAGGATAATTTCAACAGATTTTTTAATTCTAAAGTATCAAATTCAGAAGTGTTTTCAGGAATTATCATTAAATCATACCCTGGTTTATTCGAAACCAGTATATCCCCATTTCGGTCATATATATAACCTCTTTCAGGAAAAACAGGTAGTTCGATTAAAGCATTATTTTCAGAAAGTGATTTATAATAAGGGTTTATTAATTGAAGAGTAATTAAACGAAATACAAAAATAATAGTTACTAAAACCAGCAATATTTTTAGATAATAATTTTTTTTCATTTTTTTATCATTAATCCTAATACAATCCCAATTAATATAAAACTAAGTATTCCAGTTAAAATGGTGCTAATTAAAATATTAAGAATTAAATAAAAACTAAAATATGTTGTAATAAAATAAAAAAGATGATGAAAAAGAATAGTAAGGCCCAAAAATAAAAACCTATCTTTCACTCTGGTTCCAGTAATCATTCCATGACTAATGTCAGAATTAATTCCAAAGGAAAAATTTATTAATAAAGGACGAATAAAACTAATCAAGAGGCATGAAATTGAATTAGCCCCAGGGTTTTGTGTAAGAATATCTATAAAAAACCCTAATGAGAAACTTAATATGATGAATTGCGATTTAGATCCATCAAATTGATAAAAAATAATAAAAATGATATAAAACATTGGGTCTATATAACCAAATAAATCCCAAAGCTCAAAAAAGAAAACTTGCAGTATTAAACCAGCTAAATAAAAAAAAGTTAATTGTAAATTAATTTTTAACATTTTCTAGACTTTTTATTTCATGTTGATTATAGTTTTCAATTATATATACATTCATAGTTTGAGCTACACTATTAAATAATTCTACATCAATATAATAATAACCACTCCCTTTAGTCTTTTTAAAATTATTAACACTGCCAATTAGTATTCCTTCAGGAAAATAAGTTGACATTCCACCTGTAACAATTGTATCTCCTAAAAGTATTTGATTTATGTTTGAAATATCATATAGTTGGAGAATTTTTGGATTTAATCCATTCCAGTTTAGTGAGCCAAAAGCATTATTTTTTTTGAATTTTGCATTAATTTTTAAGTCTTTATTTAGAATTGATATTACACTAGAATAATTTTCTGAAACAGAATTTGTTATTCCAACAATTCCATTAGATGAAATCACACCCATATCTAAATTTATAGAATCCTTTTTACCCTTGTCAATAATTATATAGTTGCGAAAAGATTTTGAGGAATTCTTTATTATTTTAGCCGGTCTAAGTTTAAAATTTAATATTTTATTAACCTGATTAGGGTTTGTTTTAAGAGCATTAATCATAAACTCTTTAAGTGATTTATTTTCTTGGAGTAGTTTTTCATTTTCTTTTCTTAATTTAAAATATTGATTGATTGAATTTTGGCTTTTGTAAACTATACCAGAGATAGTAAGCAATATTTCGCCAAATTTAGATTGATGATAAGAACTTCTGTTATTTAAAAAAATAACACAAAACATAAATAAACTCAAAAAAACAATTAGACTTATGTTCTTTACAAGTGCATTAAATATTTGCTGCATTATTTATTTTATCAAAATGGTTTTAAATTTATCTATATTTTTTAAAGTAATTCCAGTGCCTCTTACAACAGCCTGTAAAGGATCCTCAGCTATGTAAACAGGTAAATCAGTTTTTTTTGAAAGTCTTTTGTCTAACCCTCTAAGAAGAGCTCCTCCTCCAGCTAAGTAAATTCCAGTATTATAAATATCTGCAGCTAATTCTGGTGGTGTTTGAGCAAGTGTTTCCATTATAGCATCTTCAATTCGGAGAATTGATTTATCTAGAGCCTTTGCTATTTCAACATAAGAAATCATTGATTGTTTAGGTTTTCCAGTTAAGAGATCTCTTCCTTGTACTGAAAGCTCATCAGGAGATTCATCTAACTCTTCTAATACCGCACCCATAGAAATTTTAATTTTTTCAGCAGTTCTTTCGCCAACAAAAAGATTATGTTTGCTCCTCATATAATAAACAATGTCATTTGTAAAAACATCACCGGCAATTTTTATTGATTTATCACAAACTATGCCTGAAAGAGCAATAACAGCAATTTCCGTTGTTCCACCACCAATGTCAACAACCATATTACCTTTAGGTTGCATAATATCAATTCCAATTCCAATAGCTGCTGCCATTGGTTCATGAATAAGATAAACTTCTTTACCATTTACCCTTTCAGCAGATTCTTTTACTGCTCGCATTTCTACCTCTGTAATTCCTGATGGAATACAAATTACCATTCTAAGAGACGGAGTAAAAAATCTTTTTTTTAGACTAGGAATACTTTTTATTAATTGACTAATCATTTGTTCAGAAGCATTAAAATCAGCAATCACCCCATCTTTTAATGGTCGAACTGTTCTAATATTTTCATGAGTTTTACCTTGCATCATACTTGCCTCTGTGCCTATCGCGATTATTTTATTAGTTGATCTATCAATCGCAACAATAGAGGGGCTGTCAATAACTACTTTATCATTATGAATAATTAGTGTGTTTGCAGTACCTAAGTCAATCGCTATTTCTTCAGTAAAGAATCCCATAAAAATAAATTAAGTTTTCAAAGGTATAAATTAATGTTTAAAATGACGTATTCCACTGAAAACCATTGAAATATTATTTTTATTACAGTATTCAATTGATAGATTGTCTTTTATTGATCCACCAGGCTGAATTACAGATACAATACCAACAGAATTTGCAATCTCAACACAGTCAGGAAATGGAAAAAAGGCATCGCTAGCCATTACAGAACCTTTTAAATTAAATCCAAAACAGTTTGCCTTTTCAATAGCCTGTTTAAGTGCGTCAACTCTTGATGTTTGACCGGTGCCTGATGAAACAAGTTGTTTATCTTTTGCTAAAACTATTGTGTTTGATTTGGTATGTTTAGAAATTTTTGAAGCAAATAAAAGGTCCTCAATTTGCTTTTTGGTTGGAGATTTTTTTGTAACTAGCTTAAGTGATTCTTTATTATCTGTTTGATTATCTTTATCCTGAACTAGATAACCGTTTAAGCAGCTTCTCAATGATTTTTTGTTAAACTTATATCTTTTTTGCACTAGTATAATTCTATTCTTTTTTTTCTTTAATAAACTTAATGCAGATTGATCATATTTTGGAGCAATAATTACTTCAAAAAAAAGTGGATCTATTAATTTTGCAGTCTTAAAATCTATTTCTGAATTACTTATTAAAACTCCACCGAAAGCAGATAAAGGATCACTAGAAAGTGATTTTTTATAAGCTGAAGAAAGATTTGTTTGAGTTGAAAGCCCACATGCATTATTATGTTTTAGGATTGCAAAGGTTGGGAGGTCTTGGTTAAATTCACTCATTAAATTAATTGCAGCATCTATATCTAAGAGATTGTTATATGAAATCTCCTTTCCATTTATTTTTTCTATTACTTTATCTATATTTCCATAAAACTCCCCTTTTTGGTGTGGGTTCTCTCCATATCTGAGACTATGTGAATTGTTAGCACTGATTTTTAGTACATTTTCAGATTTGTTAAAATAATTAAAGATAGATGTATCATAATCTGAGGATATATTAAATGCCTTAGAGGCAAAAATTTTTCTTTCTTCTAAAAATGTATACCCATCATTTTTTTTAAATAACTTTAGAAAAGCATTATAATCCCCTTTATCTGAAATACAAAAAACATTTTTGAAGTTTTTTGCAGCTGCTCTAATCAAGGAAATACCCCCTATATCAATTTTTTCTATTATCTCATCTTGGTCCTTACTTTTTATAATTGTATCCTTGAAAGGATATAGGTCAACAACGACTAAATCAATTTGAGGGATATTATATTCTTTTAACTCATTTATATCTGAGCTAATTTCTTTCCGATTTAGTATTCCTCCAAAAATTTTAGGATGGAGCGTTTTGACTCTTCCTCCTAAAATTGAGGGATAACTTGTAAGATCTTCAACAGCTGTAACTTGATGACCTAAAGAACGAATATATGATTCTGTCCCTCCAGTTGAATAAATTTTAACCTTCATTTTGGACAAAGAATTAACAACTTCATTCAAATTTTGCTTGTCAAAAACTGAAATTAAGGCGCTAGAAATTTTAATTCTATCCATAAATTATAATTTTTTATTTATAATATTTTCAGAAACTTGCTTGCAAATAGTTTCTAATAACAAAACATCATTTTCATCAAAAGGATCAACCGAATTAGAGTCAACATCTATTTGGCCAATATTTTCTCCACCTAAAATTATAGGAGCTACTATTTCAGATTTAACTTTAGAATCACATGAAATATAGTTTTCTTGTTCATTGACATCAGGCACGACAAATGTCTTATTTGATAGGGCAACTTGCCCACATATGCCTTTTCCAAATGGAATAATTTTATGATTTGTAGGAATTCCATCGTAAGCTAATAAATGAAGTTCTTTCAAATTATCTTTAACAAAATAAAAACCAACCCAATCATAATGAGTAACATTATTTCTAATTAGTTTACAAACTGACTTTAAACGATCTTTAAAATCTAATGATTGGTTAGTTAAAATACCTTTAGTTTTATTTATTAAATTCTGAAAAAGCATTTTTGAATTTTTTACTAAAGTATTAAATATATTTAGTGACTTTAACTTATTTTTTTACTTTTTGAGAAAATATAAAAGTAAATTTGTTATGATGGAAACTAGACTCAATATTTATGGCATGACATGTGAAAATTGTCAAAAGAAAGTTAAAACCATTATTGAGTCATTTTCTAAAATAAATTCTGTTGAGGTAATTTTGGCTGATAATTTAGCAATTATAAAATCGGACCATTCAATTGATATACAAAAAATTGATAAAGCACTTGGATTAAAATATAATGTGAATGAAGTTTTAGGCTCTTTCAATGAATCTAAATTTTCAAAATTACGCCCTTTATTTTTGATTTTTATTTATTTGATTTTTGGTGCTTTCTCTTTGAATTATAACAATTTTATTTTAAGAGAATTTATGCTCGACTTTATGGGGTTATTCTTTATAATATTTAGTTTCTTTAAAATATTAGATATTAAAACTTTTCCCTCATCATTTGCAGTATATGATCCTATTGCTAGTAAATGGATATTTTATGGAAAAATCTATCCTTTTATTGAAACTGCCTTAGGAATTTTCTTTTTATCGAGATTTGATAACAAACTATCATCTATAATAACAATAATTATTTTATCATTTACAACTCTAGGAGTTGCTAAAACTCTTTTTAATAAGAAAAAAATTAAGTGTGCATGTCTTGGGACTTCATTAAGTTTGCCTATGACTGAAGCTACATTTATTGAAAATATTATCATGATTGTGATGGCTTTTATTATTTTGATATAACTTTTTATGAAGATTAAATTTTTATTATTAATGTTTTGTGTTAATCTAGCTTTTTGTCAAGATTCTATTTCTGGAAAAATTGTTTTCAAAGAGGGAGAAGAAACAATACCAGCAGAAGGTGCAAGTATTTATTGGCTTGGAACTAATCAAGGAACTATTTCTGATAGTTTAGGTGATTTTGAATTAAGAGAATCCTCTAATTCAAAAAAATTAATTATAAGTTATATTGGTTTTAAAAATGATACATTAATCATAAGCTCGTTTAAAAAATTTGTTCATTTTATAGAAAGGAGTGAACAAAACAATTTAGATGAAGTCTCAGTTTATGAGCGCAGAAAATCTTCAAAATTATCTTTTACAAATACTCAAAATACTATTTTAGTTGATGCAAATGAGCTTCTAAAAGCAGCATGTTGCAATCTTTCTGAAAGTTTCGAAACTAATCCTGCCATTGATGTAAACTTTTCTGATGCATTAACCGGAACAAAACAAATTAATATGCTTGGTCTCAAAAGCCCATATATTCTTATTTCTGAAGAAAATATACCAATGATAAGGGGTGCTTCCCAAGCGTATGGACTTACTTTTACTCCTGGAACATGGGTTGAAAGCATACAAATATCTAAAGGTTCTGGCAGTGTAGTTAATGGTTTTGAAAGTATTGTAGGCCAAATAAATACTGAGCTAAGAAAGCCTTTTACTGATAATCCATTGTATTTAAATTTATATGGATCAAAAAATGGAAGAATGGAGTTAAATACTCATTTGAATAAAATCATCTCAGATAAATGGAGTTCTGGACTATATATTCATGTTAATAAAAGAAATCAGAGAATTGATAATAATTTGGATGGATTTTTAGACCTTCCATTATCTGATCAGATTAATTTACTTAACCGCTTTCAATATACAGATTCTGAAAAAGGATGGTTGCTTTTTTTTAATTGGCGTTTTCTAAATGATCAAAAGCAAACAGGACAAGTTTCTTTTAATCCAGATATTGATAAAAATAGCTCTATGGTTTGGGGAAGTGAAATAAAAACAAATAGATGGGATACAGCATTTAAGGTTGGTTATGTTTTTCCTGAGTCACCTTATCAAAGTTTTGGTTTACAAACGGCATATTCTATTCATGATCAAAATGCGTATTATGGAATAAGAAATTATAATATTTTACATGAGAGCCTATATGTTAATGTATTATACAGTTCAATATTTAATAATACCAATAATAAGTTTAGAACAGGATTAAATATTACAACAGACAATTATACGGAAAATGTTGATAATGAAGATATTTTTAGATCTGATAAAAATATTGGGGCTTTTATTGAGTGGAATCACAACGAATTAGATAATTTAAGTTGGACTGCAGGTCTTAGAATCGATAATCATAATAATATGGGTACATTCCTTACCCCTAGGATACATTTTAGATATGAATATAAGAATAATACAGTAATAAGATTCTCTTCTGGAAGTGGTAGAAAAGCAGGGAATGTTTTTGCCGAGAATCAATCAATATTTGGAACAAATAGAAGAATTATAATAAATCCAGATAATGGTCCTTTTTATGGATTATTGCCTGAAATAGCATGGAATCATGGAATTAGTTATAGTAGAAACTTTAATATTTTTAATAAAAATGCAAATATTGTAGTTGATTATTTCAAAACAAATTTTGTTAATCAGGTAATAGTTGATTATGAACAAGAAGGTAGGATCATGTTTTACAATTTGGATGGAAAAAGTTCTGCAAATAGTTTTCAAATAACATTTGACATTTCCCCCTTACCTCAACTTGAAATTAAAACAGCTTATAAAAATGACAAAGTCAAAATAGATTATTTAAGTGGATATAAACAGAAACAGTTAGTTCCAGAACATAGATATTTTATAAACTTAAGCTGGAATTCATTAGTAAACAACAAAAATCAACAGTGGAAATATGATTTCACGATGCATTATGTTGGCAAGCAAAGATTAGTGGCTAATAGTAATATACCTAATGGGGGTTATTCTCAATCTTATTTTATTGCTAATTCTCAGTTCACGAGAGTTTTTTCTGATAAATTTGAAGTGTACATAGGTTTTGAAAATTTAGGTGATTTTAGACAAAAGGACTTAATTATTGACTGGACTTATCCATTTACTAGTAACTTTGATACTTCACAAGTTTGGGGTCCAGTTTTTGGAAGAATGCTATACAGTGGAATCAGATATAAAATCTAGAAAGAAATAAAATGAAAACAAAAATTTTAATATTTATATTTCTAATTCCTATGGGAATGAGCGCACAGAGGTTGTCTAAAAAAGAAATAACTAAATTTCAAGTCTTAGGAAATTGTGAGATGTGTAAAATGAGAATTGAAAAAGCAGCTCTTTCGGTAAAAGGAGTAAAATATGCTAAATGGGATATTCCATCAAATCAATTGACATTGATATATAATTTAAATAAATCTAATTTAATTGACATACATAATTCAATTGCAGCAATTGGACATGATACAGACATGAAATTAGCACCAAGTGAAGTTTATAATGAATTGCCTATTTGTTGCTTATATATTAGAAAAAAATAAATAAAAAAAACCTCAAAATCTTGAGGCTTTTTTTAAAATTAATTATACCTATTATTACATCATTCCTGGCATTCCGCCACCACCCATAGGTGGCATTGCAGGGGCTGCAGGAGTTTCTTCCTTTATATCAACAAGCGCACATTCAGTTGTTAAAATCATACCGGCTACACTTGCTGCATTTTCAAGAGCAATTCGGGTAACTTTTGTAGGGTCAATAATACCCTTTTTAAGCATATCTACAAATATTCCTTCATTTGCATCGTATCCAAAATTTGAATTACCTTCCAATACTTTAGATACTACTACAGATCCTTCACCTCCAGAATTTTCAACAATTGTTCTTAATGGTGATTCAATCGCTTTGAATACAATTTGTACACCAGTTGCTTCATCTGCATTTTTTGTTTTTAGTTTCTCTAAGCTTGAACTAGTATTAAGAAGCGCTACACCTCCTCCAGCAACAATTCCTTCTTCAACAGCTGCGCGTGTTGCATGAAGTGCATCATCAACACGATCCTTTTTTTCTTTCATTTCAACCTCAGATGGAGCTCCAACATATAAAACTGCAACTCCACCAGATAGTTTTGCTAAGCGTTCTTGTAATTTTTCTTTATCATAGTCAGAAGTTGATGATTCTATCTGAGCTTTTATTTGATTTACACGATCATTAATGTTTTTTGATTCACCTGATCCATTTACAACGGTAGTATTGTCCTTATCAATAGTTACTTTTTCAGCTGTTCCAAGCATTTCAATAGTAGTATTTTCTATATTAAAACCTCTTTCCTCAGAAATTACAGTTCCTCCAGTTAAGATAGCAATATCCTCAAGCATTGCCTTTCTTCGATCTCCAAAACCTGGAGCCTTTACTGCAGCAATTTTTAAAGCACCTCTAAGTTTATTTACTACAAGTGTTGCTAGTGCTTCCCCATCGACATCTTCAGCTATAACTAATAAAGGTTTTCCAGTCTGAGCTACTGGCTCTAGTATAGGAAGCAAATCTTTCATTGCTGATATTTTTTTGTCGTATAATAAAATATATGGTGTTTCCAGATCAGTTTGCATTTTTTCAGAGTCAGTTACAAAATAAGGTGAAAGATATCCTCTATCAAACTGCATTCCTTCAACAACATC
>TARA_B100000686_G_scaffold36012_2_pt1 | contig 19441 bp, 17 predicted proteins | sample TARA_B100000686 | Tara Oceans TARA_B100000686 (sample SAMEA2622733) | marine metagenome | biome: marine biome (ENVO:00000447); feature: marine epipelagic mixed layer (ENVO:xxxxxxxxx); material: "saline water (ENVO:00002010), including plankton (ENVO:xxxxxxxx)" | depth 150 m
TTGAATTAGTGTTTTGGATATAATCAAGAGATGTGGATAATTGATAATCATTAGAGTAGAAGAGAGCTTCATCAACAATCTTATAGTTTGTAAAACTTAATGAGTAGAAAAAATTATTAATAAAGAGAAAAATAAATACAGAGGTAAATAAAAGCAGGGAGTAAGTTATTATCTTAGATTTCTCTATCTTCTTTTTACTTAAATAGTAAATAGCAAAAATTAAAAGAGAACCTATAACTGCACTTATATTGTTAGATTTAACTAATCCAAACAATGGGAAAGCAATAATAAATAGTTCTATTTTATTAATTTTTATTTTTGTTTCTAAAGAATAGATAAAAAAGAAGAGTATTGTAAGTCCATAGAATTCTCCTATTGTTTCAGCGCTTGGAAAGAACCCCCTCCAAGCATTTCCATCTGCAACATCAAGAGTTGGCATCCCTACTTTATTTTGCCCAAAGTAAAAGAAATTTAAAAAATTAATTAAAGTAGCGTTTGCACCAAGCAGGCCAAAGATAACAACTAAGGAGGAAGATACCAGTAAATTATTTTTTATTAATTTATAATCTAAATTTTTTATGTTTCTTTTTACAAAAATATAAAGACCATTTAATAAAAGAAAGAAAAGTATTGACCAATAGATTGTAGAATGTAAATTAAGTTGACTGCTTGAAAAGCCAACAATTTTATCAAGATCTAAATAGTAATCGTATTTTTGAGAATTCAAAATCCAAAATAATGGACCAACAATTAGTGCATAAAAATAAATAAATTTATTTCTTTCATTATTAACTAATGAAATTATTCCTAATATCACTAAGAAGAACGTGTAGATATGAAGATTAAAACCACCTAAAACTCCTATGAAGATAAAAAGAAAAGGAAAAAAGTTTATCAAGTAGTAGTATCTTTTATTAATTAATTCCAAACAACAAAAAACACCGAAAAACAAAAATAGAAAAATTACAAAATAGCTTTTAGCCTCTTCTAAGTTCAGGAAATATAAATTTTTTGAGTAGAATCTTTTTTCTGCATATATCCCATAAGTGAGAAATAATGTTGAAATAAATAATGTATTAATATACTTTCTTCCTAAAAATTTGTATATTGGTTCATGTTTTTTAATTAATGAAATAATTAAAACTAAAGGAATAAATTTTAAAATTAAACCTACTAAGCTGTTTGTGCCTACAGAGAGGTAAAAAGTGTTACCTATTCTATCAATTCCAGTTATCTTACCAAAACAACGAACTGAAGAATAATTATTTGGTCTTAGCTTGTAGTGTTTCTGGTAGCTAATGTTTGGATTTTTAATTAGAATTTCTGCTAATGAAAATTCACAAGTATTTATTTCATAAAAGCTTAAATCATCTGTAACTTGCATAGGGGCTATTTCATTTGAGCTGTTGTTTAACGACCAAGGAATAATTGTTACTAGCAACAATAGAACTATTTTTAATGTCACCTTTTTTTCTTTAATTATTTCAAATAAATTATTCATCTGATTTACCTAATTTAAATTTATTTAAATATGAATATACAAATATCCCAAGAACAATGAAAACTGATATATTTATATAATAACTAAACTCGTTTGACTCATAAGGAGAGTAGTCCCAACCTCCAGAAACATAGTGTTCACACTCAATGAATGAATTTACAAACACTGTGTTTTCCTCTACATCATACAATTGCACAGTTGGGTAGCTTGGGTCATTTTCAAAAACGAAGTTTTGGTTATCTCCAACATTTATTGACACAAAACCATCTGGATAATCTCCGCACAATTTTATAACTGTTTCTTTTTCCATAACTAGCCTGTTAAGTATAATTGTATAAATATTAAAATTCTTTAGTGATTAATTTACTCTATTGTTTTGATACAAACTACAATTTACAAGCATTTACATCAATTTTCTCATTTTTAAATCAATCAAAACAAAAAATTAAAATTAATGTTATTCATAAAGATTCATCTAATCTTGATATATTTCCGAAGGATATTCTTAACCATGAAAACTTATCACAACTTAAAATATATAAATTTGATAGAAAATTTACTACATTTCCTAACATTGACAATGCTCATGTTTCAGAGGCAACTTACTACAGGATTTTTTTCGATGACTATATAGAGAATGTTAAAGATCTAGATACGTTAATTTATATAGACTCTGATATGATTTGTTTAGAAAACCCTTTTGAAGAAATTAATAATTTTTCAAATATGTTGTTAAATAGTGAGTATATTATTGCTGCAAAAAATGAAATTTTTACTGATTCTGAAAAAGAGATAATTTTCAGTAATTTAGAATTAACTTCTAACAAATATTTAAATGCAGGATTTCTAATCATTGATGTTCATAAATGGATAAATAATAATTTACCTAAGGAGCTTTCAAATAAGATTATTGAGTTAAAAGATAAAATAGTTTATTGGGATCAGGATGTTTTTAATTCATATTTTGATGGCTCATACTTAGAATTACCAGAAAGTTTAAATATGAATACCGATTTAGACAACAACAAAGAACTAGATGAAAATAGTATTATTCTACATTACTATGGTAAAACTAAACCTTGGAACACAAGGGGAATATTAAATAAAAAATCAGAATATTATCAAAACAATTACAGATTACTTGGTTTAGGTCCCTATCACATTACCCATAAAAGAAGAGTTATATCAATGAGGCAGTTAACTTATGGTTTTATGACTTTTAAGATATTTTTTATATACAAACCGATTACTTTTTTAAAAGAATTTTTTATTAGTTTATTTAGATAAGATTAAATAATCCTCATACTCTTTTTCTATCAATTTATTTACAGAAAAAATCGACTTACTATCGTTTACTGCATTTTCTGAAATTAATTTAGACAAAGCCTTATTATTTGAAATTCTTTGAAAAATGCTAAATAAATTTCTTTCTCCTGGCTTGTAAAGTAAACCATTATATTTATGTTTAATTATTTCTGAATTATTTGGTATATCTACTGCAAAAACAACACAACCTGCAGCCATTGCTTCTAATATAACTTTTGGATTTCCTTCAAATAAGGAAGTAGAAATGAAATATTTATAACCATTGAGCATCTCCATTAATTTTTCATATTCTATATTTCCTAGAAAATTTACATTAGTATTCAATTTTTTTGATTTTTCCGATAAGCTTTCTTCATCAGGGCCTGTTCCTACTAAATCAATAGAATATTCTGAGTTAGAAAATTCACTAATTAGATAATCATAATTTTTTTGTGAAGCCAATCTTCCTATGGAAATAATTTTATAATTGTTTCTATTTTCAAATTTAATTTTATTATTTTCATTAATCCAGTTTTGTCTAATTTGTAATTTGGATTTATTAAAAAGATAGTATTTTGATATAAATTTATAGTCATCAAAACTTGATACCGTATAGAGCTTTGAGAAAATTAATGAAAGTTGAGTTAATAGATAAAACAATGCTCTTTTTATTAAAGGTTTCTTCTCTTTAACACTAAACAGAAAGGCATCATACCCTGTTCTTATGAATAATGGCTTTCTTGTTATTAGTTTAAGCACTATACCTACCCACGAGCCATTTAATTGATTAGTTTTGATTATATTTATATCAGATATTTTTTTTCTTATTAGAAAAGGAACAATTAGTGTTTTAAAAAATAATAAATACTTGTTATTTACTGGTTTAATATACTTATAAATTGGGATTACATCAATGTTTCGGTAATTAATTAAATAGTTTTTTTCGTTTTTATTACCATAAGTTAGAAACAAAAACTTTATGTTAAATTTTTCGGCTAGTTTGTTGTAATAACTGAGTTCTCTCTCAAGGCTTCCCGCTTCCTCCCAGGTTTCTAATGAGTATTCAAAAGTAAATATTAGTAAAACTTTCAAATTATTTTCCTTCCATAAATAAAGCAAATAAATAAAATTTCCAAATTCTTATTGCATTTATTCTTGAAGGAAATTTAAATAACAATTTAATCTTTTTGTTATTTAAGTTCTCGAAAAAAGAACAGTCATCAATTGCCTTTGTAATAATACTTTTGTTTGAGAAAATCCAATTTTCAATATCATAAACAAAACCCATTTTCTTTCTATTTAGGAAATTGTGATCGAAATCATTTCTTAATAAGTTTTTTAGTTCTTGTTTAGGGTTTGATAGGTTTATTTTAATTTCATGGCTTAGCATATATTCAATTAATCTATGGTCCACGAATGGAGACCTTACCTCTAAAGAATTAGCCATAGAAGTTCGATCAACTTTTAACATCATCATTTCTGATAAATAAAACTTGAAGTCACAAATTAGTAAGTTTTTAATTACATTATTTGTATTGTTCAAATATTCATGTTTAAAGTCGTAGTCAATTTTGATGTTAAGTAAATCTAGTAATTTTTTATCTTCAATAAATGATGAGTAAGCAGTATTAATGTCCTTAGAATGCCTTAAGAGCCTATTCCCAGTTCCCAAGTATGATGGGTAAATTCCATATAAATGTTTTAATAAAGTAGAGTTCGAATTAAGACTTAAGCTTAATCTACTGTATCCACCAAACAACTCGTCACCACCGTCACCTGAAATAGCAACTTTATGACTTTTCGATATTTCCTTACTTAATAAATACGAAGGAAGAGTTGAAGGGTCACTATATGGTTCGTCAAAAATTTTAACAGATTCTATAATCTCTTCATTAGAGATACTGTCTGAGTCTACAATTATTGTTTTATGTTTGCTCTTATATTTATTAGCAACAGCATTAAACCATTTACTTTCATCATAAATGGAATCCCCAACACTCATTGAAAAGGTATTTAAACTTGATTTCTCTGAAGCAATTTTTATTATTGATGTTGAATCAATTCCACCTGATGAGAAATTTGCTATATCTACATCAGCTTTCATTCTTAGATTTACCGAATCATTAATTAGTTCATAGAGTTCGTCTTTCTTAAACTCTTCCTCTGATACAAAGTCAGCAGGGTTCCAATATTGGTTTAGTAATTTCTTTAGATTGTCCTTTTTTATAATGAACTCAATTAACTCACCTGGTCTAACTTTATAAATATTTTTATATATAGTCATGGGAGAAGGGACCACCCCAAGGTTTAAGTATTTATAAAATTCAGCCTCACTTATTTCTTTTTCATTAGAGATTTCACTAACACTTTCTAGATTTGATCCAAAAACTAAATTGTTTTTTGTATTACTAAAAAACAAGGGCTTCTGTCCCAACCTGTCTCTAATTAGTAAAATTTTATTTAATTTAAAATCAAAAAACACAATAGAGAATTGTCCTATAAGTTTCTCAGCAAAACTTTTCCCATAATATGAGAAACCATTAAGTACAACTTCACTATCTGAATGATCACTAATGAACTGAACCCCTTCTTTTTCTAGTTCTTGTCTTAATATTTTATGATTGTATATTTCGCCGTTGAACAATAAAACTGTTTTAAACTTATTTGAAATCATAGGTTGTGAAGCATTTTCAGTTAGATCTAATATTGAAAGCCTGTTAAAGAATATTGAAAAGTTAAATTTTTCTTCAGAACTAAAAGTTTCTGTGCTGTTTCCAAAAAAGGATTTTTTTTCATCAGGGCCTCTGCAAATTATCCTTCTATTTGAGGCTTCTAATAGATTATGGTCTATATCTTTGTAAGATACTTGTCCAATAAAACCACACATTATTTAATTATTGCAAACTTAGACTTATAAAACACAATTAAATCTTCATATGTTTATGATTTTGTTTTTCTCATAAATCTTAAGTAATTCTTTACATTTATATATCTGGATATGAAATATTTAATGATTTTTACTTTTCTTTGAAAACGTCTTTTTTTGATAATATTCTTTATTTTTTGATTCAAATCAACTTTTTCATAAATAATTGTTTCTGAATTTGATGATTTTGTCCTATTAGTATTTATTAAGTTAATCCAGTAAAAGATGTTTAATTTTTCTTTAGATCTATTTAGTTGATTTTCTAATGAATTTATATCAATCTGTTTGTAGTTATTAACGAATATTGCTGGAAATTCTTTAAAATTTTTATATGCTTTGTGATACTTTGTTATCGGTATTGATCCCAAATATAAACTTTCCCAGAAGCGATAAGTGTCATACCCGTTACCCCAAGGACATAATATAAATTTGAATTTTTCAATATTTTTGTAATATTCCACCGGGTCTTTATGAGGGTACTCCACAACAGCCCAGTCCTTATTTTTAAAATAATCATGCAGGTTACTTCTCTCTCTTCTGTTTGTATTGAAATTAAAATTTACATAAAGTTTTTTTATTTTATCTACAGGCTTATGTTCCAAATAAAAATATTTATCCAAGATGTCTTTATTCATATAATTGTAAAAAGTAAAGTCATTAATCCCTATTGGTAAAGGTATTAGGTTGGGATTCTCATAAGCTACATTTGTACCATACCAATAACTTATACATTTTGGTTTTTTATTAAATAAAGTCTTTGTAATAGTTCTATCAGATTGATGTGTTATTAATTTTATATTGTTAAGAGTTTTTACTGACTTTAATTTTTCAAACAATAATTCAACTATTTCAGTGTTACAAAATACTATATCATTCTCATTTAAAGTAAAGTTTGTGTTTACATACCAAACGAAAGAAGCTCTGTCATTTTGAATTTTTTCTAGAATTTTAATATCTTTTTCTTGGCTTAAATATTTATCAAACTCTTCTGTAGAAAGGTATTCAGAAAAAACTATATCTGAATGTTTTGCAAAATTATTTGCATTTATAACATCAAATTTATCAATTTTTGCCATTGAACTAATCATAATTACACTTAGCTATTTTGTTGTATTTTTTTACTATTGTGTAGGAGAAATTAAATAGTTTACTAATTTATATAAACATAGATTAATCTAATTAAATAAAGTAAAAGGATTGGAAATAGGTTTTGAAAAAGCTGACAAACAACTATTATTTTCAAATTATTGTTTTAATAGGTTTTCTTCTCCTCTTACTGAAGATTGATTATAGGATTAATGATTTTGGAAAATTTAATCCATCTGACGATGCAAGTTACATGTACCATGCTTATACGATAGGGCTTGATTTTGATTTAGATTACTCAAATCAAATAATTAGTGATAGCGAAGTTGTTAATTCTAATTTTTATTTGAATGGAGATTCTTATGTCCCCAAGCATTTTATTGGGTCAGGAATATTAGCTGCACCTTTTGTTTTTATAGGATCAATATTTGAAAAAATAAATACAAATATAAAATATTCAGATATTGATCAAATATATTTTTTCTATTCTCTTGCTCCAGTTTTTTATTTCTTATTTTCTGTTTTACTATTATCTAAAGTCTTAAACAATAGTCCCAAATTTAAAAAAGCAACACCGCTTTTAATTTTTTATTTATTTATAGGTTCTGGATTAGCATATTATTCTTTTGAAAGATTTAGCATGACACATACTTATGAGGTTTTTTCGATAAGTTTTTTATTTTATCTTTCTTATAAGAATATGGATGCTGACAAAAACAAAGAAAATTTACTCTTAGGTTTAATGTCAATTTTATTTCTCAGCATTAGGTGGGTTAATGTATTTATTATATTTATTCCTATTCTTTACTATCTTTTAATAGATAGAAAACAGAGTATAATAAATCTTTTAAAGTCTAAACATTATTACTCAGGATTAATTATTGGAATTGGAACGTTTTTATTTCACACAAAGGCGTTGTATGGGGTTTATACAATTAATCCAAAATTTATTTATCGTAATAATGTCTCGCTTGGTTTTTTAGATTACACAGGTCTTGAGTCTTATTTTGGATTGGATATGATTAAGTTAATATTTAAATCATTAGGTATAATTTTATTCTCTACAGAGTTCGGTTTGTTACTTTTTTCTCCAATTTTATTTTTTTTAGTATTCTCAATAATTAAATTAATTGTAAACAAAGAATTTAAAATTGTTTCTATTTTAATTCCAATACTTGGGATACCTTTTGCAATAGTTATTTTATGGCAAGCCAGTGGTTCAGCTTATGGATATAGATACCTAATGTGTTTGATTCCAGTAAGCATTGTCCTTGCATATAGATTGTTAGATAAAAATCTAATCAAAATACTTTATTTCTTGAACTTCCTAAGTGTTTATTTATTTTTCAAGTTTGAAACAAACGAATCAACATCTTTAACTCAACAAGTGAATTTATTTGGAAGACTCCATAACTATTCTGGGAAAAACTACATACAAGGAGTTATAGAAGGAGCCTTAGAAATTAATACCTACTTAGTATTTATCATGACATCTTTTTTAGCTGTAGTGTTTTTTAAGGTTTTAATTACAATATTTAGTTTTGAATTAATTGAGGAACTGATTATAAGATATGGTTATATGAATGGTGATGTTAAGAAGTTTTTAGATTTTACAATAACTTTTTCGTTTATTGAGATAATACTTTTGATAATGTTCTTTTATTATTTCTCAAAGAAATTACTATCAAAGAGTAAGTCATAGATATTATGAAGAATTTAGTTGCCATTCCTTGTTTTAATGAAGAAGATAATATAAATCAATGTATTGATTCACTTTTAGAACTGAAGTCAAATAATGATAATAATTTCGATATTTTAGTTGTTAATGATGGAAGCAAAGATCAAACAGATAAAAAATTAAGTCAATATGGAGATAAATTATCAATTATATTTAGTAAACAAAATTACGGTCTTTCGGAAGTTTTTAATAGTATATTATTTTATTCAAAACAAAATAACTATGATGGACTGGTTATATTTGATTCAGATAATCAATACCCTTACGAGGACATTCCAGAATTATTCAATAAACTTATATTAGATAATCTTGATATTGTCATAGGTTCAAGGGACTTTTCATCTTTAGATCATTTCTCAAAATCAAAAAAATTTTTTCAAAAACTAGGCTCTTTAATCGTTGGTCTTAGTTTGAGATTAAGTCTTACTGATGTCACCTCTGGTTTTAGAGCTTATTCAAGTAAAGCTATGAATACTCTTTTTGTTTCAAATACGTTTACATATACCTTAGAAACTTTATATCAAGCAAAACAAAATAAACTAAAGATTTCCTATCATAATATTGCCTATACGAACGAAACAAGAGATTCTAGGCTTTTTGACTCAAATTTTGAATACATTACAAAATCTATAAAAATTATTTTTAAATCAATGTTGATATATAGATCTAAGTTAATGATGTCTCTTATTGCTGTATTATTTTCAATACCTGGTTTTGCTTTGACTTCTAGATTTTTTATTAAATATTTCCAATATGGAGAGAATTCAGGAAACATCCAGTCACTGGTTGTAGGTGTTGCATATTTTAATTTCTTACTAATTATTTTTATCTTTATTTACATGGTTTTGAATGGTTATAAAAACAAGGTTTTCTTTTTAAGGAATCTTTATCAGCCAAAACATAACTAATTTTTATTCTTTAGTAAAAAAACTGAATATAAATAACTCAATATATCAGATAAAATAAACAAGATTCTTAGGCCTACTAAAAGACTTAATATATCTGATTTACTTATAACTTCAGAAATTATGAAAACAAATATAGATTCTTTTACTCCTAACCCAGCAGGAATTATTGAAACTAAAACTGAAATTCCTGATGAGAATAAATATATTGCAGCAAAATAAATATATCCATTAAGTTGCAAGGAATAAAAGAAGTATATAAGAGAAGAAAATTGGATAAAGGTTGTTGCCAGATAATACCAAAGAGTTTTAACCTCTATATTAATTATTTTTTTATTGATAAAAAATTTATTGAATAAAAAAATAATTAATAAATTGATAACTAGAACTGTAAATATCTTTGTAGTTACAGAATCTATTGTAGAAATTTGAAATAATCCAAATGCTAATGCAAAGACAATGAGGGTTATTTGTTCAATTGCGGCTTTACCAAGAAATCTTTTTTTGCTAATTTGTTCATAATCTTGAGAAAGCCTTATAAAGAAGTTACCAAACTTAACAAATGAGTATTTACCTATATGAGATTTCATTCCAAAAAGGTATGTGTCACTATACTCAAAATTTTCTTCTCTAGAGAAAAGCCTTGACCAACCAAGTGAATGGCAAACATTAGAAAAGAAAAGTAAAGTTACAACTCCTAACGAATCAATACTAAAGCTGATTTCTAAATTATTAAAATCTATTTCATTTACAAAAAAGTTAAATAAATAATAAAAAGCAAGAATTGTTACAACAATCTGTATGAATCGAAAATATTTATTGTTCATAATTATTTAAAGTATATATTTAATTTCCTTATTAAATAAGAACTAAAATAATAGTTATGAATTCTCATTTGTTTACATTTACAAATCATAAAACTGAAAGAAATAATAATTTCTTCATTTTGTTTGATAAAAAAGATAAAACATACCTTAATTTAATGGGTAAAAATAAGCTCAATTCAAAAATTGCCTCTATTCTTATATACCCTTTATTTTTTGTATTGCTTTTACCATTTTTAATTTTTAAGTTGATAAAAAATAGAAATGTCGAAAATTACCTTGTTCTTTTTCCTGGTATATTAGAGTTACTTTTTTTAAGGACATTTAAACCAATTTTTAAATTCAAAATTGTATATGATATGTTTACGTCTTTTCATTTAACACTAGTAGAGGATAGAAAAATCATTAAATCCGGTACTTTATTAGAAAGATTTGTAATTTTTCTTGATAAATTATTTTTTACAATTCCTGACAAATTAATTTTTGAAACATCTGAAATGGAAGAATATGTACAAAATTTCTTAGGGGTAGATAAAGAGAATAACCTTGTTTTGACGTCCTATAGAGAATTGCCGTTAGGTTTAGATATAGACAGCTCAATAGATAAAGAAGATTGTATTTATACAATTGCTTTTTGGGGATCCTTTGAAAGAATGCATGGCTTAGATACGATTTTAGATTCAGCCATTGAGCTAGGTAATGAGTATAAGTTTTATTTGATAGGCGACGGTTCATATTTTAAACACATAAAAGCAAGGATAAATGAGGAACAAATTAAAAATGTATTTTTAACTGGCTACTTATCAAAGAACATTGGCGATAATGATAATTTGTATTCTTATATTATAAAGTCTGACGTATGTCTTGGTGCGTTCTCGAATACAAAGAAAAATAATCTAGTAATACCAGGAAAAATAGTAGAAGCATTTTTGTTTCAGAAGCCAGTGGTAACTGCGAAAACTGATTATATAGAAAATAATTGTTCAGACTCATTAATTCCAGTACAACCTGATAGTTCAAAAGAATTAGCTAAAGCAATAAAAAGGCTATCAATTGATGTAAAACTTAGAGAGGATATTGTTATTAAATCAAAAAATTATTTTGAATCTAATCATTCTAAAGCTTATTTTCAAAATGCTTTGTTAGAATTTCTAGCCTAAAACTAATAATTTGCTTTACTAGTATGTGTATTGATGAATTTTATATATAGAAAAACTCGTTCAGTTTTATATTTAATAATTAATTTAATTGTATTAATTTTTCTATTTCCTTTTAATAAAAAAGCTAATATACAACTTCACAATAATTTAAAAAGAGACGAAATTATTAATTTTATATTAGAAAAAAAATATAAAAAGAAAGCTAAATATTTAGAAATTGGTTGTGACTTAAACCAAACTTTTTCAAAGATAGACAATGAATTTAACATAGGCGTAGACCCAGTAAGAGGGGGTAATGTAAAACTTACCTCTAAAGAATTTTTTGAAAATTACAATAAAGAAACTTTTGATTTCATCTTTGTTGATGGATCACATCTAATTGAAGATGTTTTTTTTGATACTGTTCAATCTTTAAAAAATTTGAATGTAGGAGGGTATATGTTGTTAGATGATGTTCTTCCTAATAGCTTGTTTAATACGTTTCGAAGAAGAGTTACGTTGCACTCATTTCAAGATGCATATAAAATTCTTTTTTTCCTTAGAGAATTGCAATTTATTAAAGTGTATTTAATTCCTAGTGACCATGGAATGGCACTAGTTAAATTAACCGATAGCCCTAATATCAATGAACTTAATTACAATTTTGATGATATTGATTTTGAAAGCTATGTGGAACTTCTAAAGAATAAAGACTTCCAAGAGCTAAACAATGTTAACGATATATTAGATATTCTTTAAATGATTTACATTGTAGAATTATTAATGTGAAATTTTCTAAACTATTAAATTTATTGTTTTTGTTTCTTATAAATCTCCTTTTTTATTTCTATGTGTTTTCATTTTTTGCTAACAGAGCCTCAAACTTATTAATTTCCTCATTAGGGAATTTCTCAAATGATTTATCAAAAATTGGATTTCCATATGCAGACAATGTCTCATCAAACTTTATTGTTTTTGTAATAGCTTTTTTAAACACTCTTCTTATTTCAAATTTTATAGATACAGATTTCTATAAAAAAAGACTTGAAAAAATCCTATTAGAGTTCCTTAAGCTTTTCTTGATTAATGCTGGTGCTTTTACTTTTTCCCTTTATATATTAAGGCTCTTCAACCTACCTAGATCTATTATTTTATTAAGTATTTTTCTTTATCCTTTTCTAATGAGTTTGTCGATATTTTCAATTGGAAATATTCGAAACTTTAGAGTAAATAAAACCAAGGTTATAGCATCAGTCTCATTCTTTTTGGTAATAGGGATTATTTATGGAATTTCACTAATCAACTTTAATTCCACATCAGTTTCTATAGACAGACAAGAAGGGAATGAAGACTCAGGCTTATTAAATTTTGATTTAGGAGTGAGTGTAAGTACCAATGAACTAGTTTGCAATCCTTGGTCGGGTAGCGAAAACTATATCTCTTGTTTATACGGAATTGAAATAGAAGAAGATATTAATGTAGAACTACAGATTAATAATATTTCAATACGTAAAAATGGTTTGGAATATGAGATTTATTTGATTGTTGAATCCGGTAAGGTCTTAAAGCTAGAAAATAATAGCTACTCAGAGTTTTTAAATATCGAAGATCAAGTATTTTATAAAGACGGTGGTGAAGAAGGATTGTTTGATATTGCCTTCTATCCAAATAATGATGATTTCTTAATTAGCTACACAAATTTAAATAACGGTCTACAGGTAGATCTTTATTCAAACTACGGGGGCCAAGGATATCAACCCTGGAAAACTCTTGTTGACATACCAAATAATCAATGTTGCCATTTTGCAGGGACTTTAGATTATTCAGAATATTTTGAAGGATTCTTGTTAGCGGTTGGAGACATGGAAGCCAACAATGCTTCGGTATTAAATTCAGAATCAATGAATACAATTTCACCAAGAGGTAAGATATTGTTACTTGATTCAGAAGAAAAAATATATGCACCAATAATTAGCTCTGTTAGCACTTATAAACCACCTGAAAATATTGTTGCCTATGGTTTAAGAAATCCATGGCAAGCAATTGAACACGGTGATTCAATAATTATTCCTGATGTTGGAAACCAAAACATTGAAGAATTAAATATAGTTGACTACAATTCGTTTCCAGATGGATGTGATTCAGGAGTATTTATTGGAGAAGGTGAACTTAAAGTGGAAAATTGTTTAGTTAGAACACCTGTTTCACTTGGATGGCCAATATTTGAGGGCCCGTTCTTTTCTAAAGAACTCAATAAGAATACAGGAGGAGACTTACTATTAGACGAAGAGAATGTTACAGAACTATATTTATGGACCCCAAGAATAGAAGACAATTTATTAAATAATGAAAAAGCAGATGAGTTTTTAATTAATAGCAGCAGAGAACCAAAAGTTTATTACAACCACAGACCTGGTAACGATATTTATAGAGCAGCAATCATTGGTGGAGATGTAATTTCAGACCCAAGCAGTTACTATAATAACTTTTACTTTTTTACTGATTATGTAACTTTAGAGTTATTTGCTTATAACCTGACAGAAGATAAGTTATATGTCTTTCCAGTAATAAATTCATACAACACCAATCCAACAGTACTGAAAGTACACCCAACAAAAAAAGATACTTTAATAGTGGCACTTAAGTCTGGACAGATATTAAATATTAAATTACCTGAAGTTCCGAAGCTAGAACCTGAAGGCTAAATTAAGTTAGGTTGATTTTCCAATAATAAAGGATTGCTCTTTTAATTGTTTTTCGTAATAGCTACTAGGTACATCTTCTTTAGTTTTCTTAGCAATACAAGCAAAACGGATATCTTTAACATTATAGTTTTCTTGTTCGTAGCATTTTGAAATAAATATTTCTTTAAACCCTACCATTTCAAGCCAACTTAGTATTGCTTTTTTTGACGGAAGATGGCTTACAGTTGTTGTATCTCTATATGTATTTGGGTAATGTATCTCAACAACATTTTCATTAATGAGCTTCTTTTTTCTAGTTGTAGCACTTTCTAAAACAACCACTCCATCAAAGTTTAGTTTGTCATAAATTTTTTGAATAAATCTAAGTTGCTCAGGATTATGATAAAGGACGCCAGTAAAGTAAATTAGATCAAACTTGCCTAAGCTTTCATAATCTTCTTGTGACATATATAAGAAATTTGCTTGTATAAATTTATGGTTTGATTTCAAATCACCTAACCACTGTTTGTTAATTTCCTCTTTGTCAGGGAGGTCTATTAAAACAAACTCAGAAGGGCTAAAGCCTTCTAGCCTTATAGAATCTTCTCCATCACGCGGTCCAATCTCGAGTATTCTTTTATTGTTAAAATATTCTTTCCCATAAAGGTCAATTAACTCTTGATATAAATAATCTCTATATTCTAAGGTATCTTTAGATCCAGAAACTCCTCTAATCTTTTTATATATTTTCTTTAAATACCAGACAATATTATTAATCATCATCTAATAATAGTTGTTAATGGAAACATGTTGACTTTATTTATAATCTGAAATTGTTTTACAGATGTATGACAACTGTTCGTCCTTTAGATTATTTCCAGATGGAAGCCAAAGTAATTTGTTGTAAATATTTTCTGAAAATTCCAACTTATCAGATTTATACTTATCTAAGTATTTTTGAGAAGATAATGCAGGGTAAAAGTCTCTAGTTTCTATTCCACTTTTATCTAGATGTTTTTTAAGGCCCTCCTTTTCATCCTCAGAATTTAATTCAACGTCAAAAAACCAAGGCAACTCACCTTCTTTAAAAGTTTTTACTTTAATATCAGCAGATTTAATATTTTCTTGATAATAATTGAGCGTATTACGTTTCTTCTCAATAAAAAAATCTAATTTTTTAAATTGTGATAAACCTAAAGAAGACTGGAGGTCAGTAATTTTGAAATTTAAACCAAAACCTTCATGCCAATCAGATTTATCTTTAGATCTATTGAAAGTTTTAATTGAAATTAAATAATTATAGAGACTCTCATCATCGGTTAGAACCATACCGCCCTGACCCATAGTAATTATTTTGTGAGGTGTAAATGAAAGAATGCTTAATTCTCCTAATGAACCACATTTATTTGAGTCATAACTTGACCCTAAAGCATGAGCTGAATCTTCAATAAATATTACTTCTTTTTCTTTACACCATTTTTGAATTTGCTCCCCTTGACCAGTTCGACCATTTAGAGGAACAAAGAGTACACAATCAATTTTTTCTTCCACTTCTAATAATTTTTCATAAGACATACAAAGAGATTCATCAACATCAACTAATATCGGTTCAGCGTTAGCCCAAAGCACTGCATTTATTGTTGCAATCATGGTTAAGTTAGGCACAGCAACCTTCATACCGTCAGTAATTCCAGCTGAAAGGAGGGACAAGTATATTGCTATTGTTCCATTAGGAACAGCTACTGCATATTCTCTTTCTAAATAATTTTTTATTTTGTCTTCTAATTCCTTAGTAACTTTATTCTCAGTAATCCATGAACCGGAAGCAATATAGTTATTAACATTTTTCATATCTTCTTCTGAAATAGAAGGTTCTACTTGAAAAATTTTATCCAATTTCAACTCTAGTTCGGTCTTTTTCTGGTCCAAAATATGGTCCATTCTTTGTCTCAATAACAATTGAATCTTCAAGCATAATGTATTCATGTATGCCATAAAATTGAATAATCATTTCCCCAGAATCAAGTGTTTCTTCAAGAATTAAATCCTTATCTTTTGTGTAAACCTTAACTAGTATTTTTCCTTTGCTTACATATACAGACTCAGAAGTGATGTCTGCAGATCTTTCAAAATTGTTGTGATAGTGTGGTTCTAATTCTTTCCCCTTCTTGTAATTCCATACACCTACTTGCATACTCTTATCATCCGAAGTAATAAAATTAAGACCTTCACTACTTGAATTTGGTTTTACAACTGTACAGTAATGAACATCATTTACAACTATTTTATTAACAAACTTACTGTCCATAATTCTCCTCGTACCATTCAATAGTCTTTTTGACTCCTTCATCAAGACTAAACTTTGGACTCCAATTAATAGTATCTTTTCCTATACTACCATCCACTTTTTTCTCAAGAACACCTTCTGGTTTAGTTGTATCAAGATTAAACTCACCATCCCATTCAACACGCTCTTTAATCAAGTTTGCGAGATCAATTATTGAGATACCCTTACCCACACCAATATTAAATAAATAATTACCATCAGATAAATCCATACATTTAATTAAAGCATCAGCACCATCTTCAACATAAAGCCATTCTCTAATTTGTTTACCGCTGCCCCAAACATCCACTGTTTTTTCCTTATCTAATTTTGCTTTATAAATTTTATTAATTAGTGCACCCATTGCATGAGAGCGATTTTCTTCAAAATGATCATTTGGTCCATACATATTTGACATAATTACTGAGCATGAGGATAAGTTATGTTGAGCATGATAACTTGAACCAAGTGCAATGCTCATTCTTTTAGCCAATGCGTAATAAAATACTGATTCATGTGGTGGACCGTCCCAGAGGTCTTCCTCTTTATAGGTGTCAAGGTGTCCCGGGTAAACACAATTTGGAATTGGATTAATTAACATTTTTACTGATCTCTCTTTAGAAATCTCATATATATTATTTGCAATCTTTGAATTAACTGAAAGCATTTCAGCAGGATATTTATACCCATATGCTATTCCTCCAACAAAAGCAGCACAGTTAATAACATATTCAAAATCTAAATTATCAATGTAGCTTCTAAATTCATCAATATTAGAAATGTCGCAATCTTTTTTACCGCTAATAACATGAACGTCGTTATCGTTATTAATTTTTTCAAATACGTTCTTTCCCAAGAAGCCTGAAGAACCAACTAATAATATCTTTCTCACTTTTTTAATTTTAATAACATTAATAATCTATTTAGCTGTAACATTTTTCTAATGAAGCAAATTTCTTATATATATAAGAGTGGTAGGACACAAAGACTAGAGGAAAGTAACCTTCATGCAAAAGAGTTTTACTATTCACTTGAGTATTTTCAAGACAAATATCCAAATTTAAAAGTTATTGAAGACAAAGATGGATTGAATAAAAATTATCTTTTAATTGATAGACTCTTGCAGAAATTTAAACTACCAATTCATTTCAATAAAATAATTAGTAAAGAAAACTTAGAAACTATAAAGAATTCGGATATTATTTTTTCTACTAATCCAGGATTAGCTATAACGCTTTCTCCGCTTCTAAGGAGATACAAAAAGAGAAAGAATATAAAATTTTTTACAATTAATTCAGGAATATTTACAAATATATATAGTTCAAAAATAGGGAGAAATCCTTTTAAAAATATTTTTATTAAATATTTTTTAAAAACCGTTGACTTTATTGTCTTTACATCAAAAACTGAACATGAAGTAATTTCTAAAATTTTTACTAAATTTAATAGCAAATTTGTCCACCAGTCATTTTGTATAGATACTGATTTTTGGGTTACTGAGTTAATTGACTCAAAAGAAAAAAATGGAATATTGTTTATTGGCAATGATATTAATAGAGATTTTTTAAGCGCAATTGATATCGCAAGAAGGTTGCCAAATATAGAATTTAAATTTGTAACTTCTCAAATTAAAAAAAGCAGAGAACTCCCTGAGAATATTACTTTAATTAAAGGGAACTGGAATGAGAATATTTTATCTGATGAGGATATTAAAGATTTATATAAAAAATCTAGGTTAGTATTTTTACCAATTCGTGACACTTTGGTTGCTTCTGGGCAGAGTGTTGCCATGCAGTCAATGGCTACAGGCACACCTGTTATGATATCTAAAACTTCTGGTTTTTGGGATTTTGATAATTTTATAAATGATACAAATATCTTCCTTTTAGAAGACAACTCAATTAATTCTTGGACAAATAAGATTAATGAAGTTTATGAAAACTATGATTTACTTGATAAACTATCAGCAAACGGTCAAGAGTTAATAAGAAATAAATTTAACTTAAATAAATTTAGCGAAAGACTTGAAGAATTATTTACAAAGCAATAAGAAATGAAAACAGTAATGAAAATAAAGTGGTTAATTAAAAAAGCTTATCTGTATATACTTTTCTATAAAAAAAATATAAAAGCAAAATCCCGATCTCCTGAAGAGGTTTATGACTTCGATTTCTTGAATACTGTATTTGAAAACAATAAATTAATTAAATCAAACATTGATACTTACAATAACTTAGATTTAAGTTATGTAAAAAAACATAATCTAAATGATATAACTGAAACATCTATTGAAAACTCAAAAAATTTAGTTAACAGTATAAATAATGAATATTTTTCAAATTTAAATCAGTACGGCTACGGAAGGAAGATTTTAGATTATGAGAACTACAGCGAGATAGAGTTTGTTGATAAGTTCCATCTATATCCAGCTAATGTTTTTGTAATCAACGAAATATTAAAACTTCAAGAAAATAAGGAAATTCAAAATGGGTTAATAGTTGATTACCCCTCTGGCATAGGAAATCTTTTGTTTTATTTAAGTAAATTTTTCCCGACTGAAAACCTAATAGGCATTGATGATTTCTCACAAATTTCAAAGAAAGACATTGAAGATTATCAGAAAAGCACATCTGTTATTGAAATTAATAAATATGAAGATACAAATTTTAGAGATGTTGATGTTTTGGTATCCATTGAATTGACACTAGATGTAATTATTGAAAATATACTTAAACTAAATTCTAAATATTTAATTTTCGAAACGATGTATGTATCACGATTTAATGATATACAAAAAGCATTAGGATCTTCTTATATTGTGGATTCAATTAACGAATCAGTTGTTGTCTATCGTCTTAAATAATTCTTCTTACTTAATAAACCTATTATCTATTTTTTTATCATTAGAATCAGTTTATACAGTTGTAAGAAGCTTTTATAAGACTTTGACCTCTTTCGTTAATTAAATATTCTCCACCTAATTTATTCACTAAGTAACCAAAAGACA
>TARA_B100000686_G_scaffold44175_1_pt1 | contig 19421 bp, 18 predicted proteins | sample TARA_B100000686 | Tara Oceans TARA_B100000686 (sample SAMEA2622733) | marine metagenome | biome: marine biome (ENVO:00000447); feature: marine epipelagic mixed layer (ENVO:xxxxxxxxx); material: "saline water (ENVO:00002010), including plankton (ENVO:xxxxxxxx)" | depth 150 m
TGTAAAGTTCTTATTATCTCGAGACCTGTTCTGTCACCTACATGTGCGAGCCTCGGATATCGGTGCCCCCCAAAGTTCCTTTGGTTAATAAGTCCAACTTTTGTTCTATCAAAAACCGCTCCCCATTCTTCAAGCTCACGTACACGAGTGGGCGCTTGTTTAGCATGTAACTCAGCCATTCTCCAAACGTTAAGAAATTTTCCACCCCGCATTGTATCTCTAAAATGAATCTTCCAATGATCCCGAGAATCAACATTTCCTAGGGCTGCAGCTACTCCCCCTTCAGCCATCACTGTATGGGCTTTCCCAAGTAGTGATTTACAAACCAAGGCCGTACTAAGACCTCGCTTTGAACATTCTATAGCGGCACGCAAGCCCGCCCCGCCGGCACCCAGCACAATAACATCATGCTCAACTATTTTTATTCCTGAGATATCCATCTCTATTTACATACTCCAAGTACTGTAATCAATCCACTTACCCATAGCCACCATCCTTACATAAATATCAGCCAATGCGACCCAAATCATACTTAACCATGCCCACATCATATGACGACCATTAAGCCATGAAATACCTTGCCATAATCTATAACGTATATTTTGTTTCCCATTTGGACAGGAGAAACAATTCATATTACCACCTACTGCATGGCGAAGTGCATGACAACCAAAAGTATACCCTGCAAGAAGAATTGGGTTAATCATAAGAATAATTGAACCAACTCCTACACCAAACTCTCCATTTCTAAAGAATGCCATTAACCCATCGTAGGTTAGAATAACTATAAAGCCAATAGCTATATACATCGTATAACGGTGAAGGTTTTGAAAAATTAGAAGGCCCGTTTCTCCTTTATAATTTTTTCTAGGAAAGCTCGCTACAGAACAAGCTGGAGGGGAAAGGAAATAAGCACGGTAATAGAATTTTCTGTAATAATAACAGGTCATTCGAAATGACAGGGGGCCCATAAGAATGAGAATGGCTGGAGATGCTGGAATAATTTTGGGCCACCAAATTGGCCATGACCCAAACCAAGCATGATCAAGTGGAGCCGATCCAATAGCACTTGGGTTAATAAAAATTAATGGTGAATAAAAAGGGGATAAATATCCTCCAAAACCTCCCTGGTTAGCACTAAACCAATAAAACTCTGCCTGTAGCATAGACCATGTGGTGTATACAACAAAAGCAAGAAAACCCAGACCTGTCCAAACAGGTTCAAACCACCACCTATCTGTTCTAGAGGTAGCGGTTAATCTATTCTCTTTGTTAGAGGACGTCATTATAAAATACTCCCCTCCAACGGGAGGGTTTATTTAGCCTTTCAAACGAAAATTAACTGGTATAGATATCCAAACACCAACAGCTCTATCTCGCTGTTTTGCAGGTTTAAATTTTGTTTTCGTAATAGCAACCATAGCCGCTTCATCTAAGCCTGTATTAGGAATACCTTTAAGAACAACGGTGTCCGTGACTTTTCCTTTTTTATCTACAAAGGCTTGGATTACAACTGTTCCTTCAATTCCAGCTTCTTGCGCAATCTCTGGATATACAATATTACGTTGAATAGCACCATATCCCCCTAGAGGCACAGGAGGATCGTCATAAGGAATAAATCTAACACGAGGCCCTTCATTGGGTGGGGGTGGGGGAGAATCCCATTCTACAAAATCATCTAGCTCAGTTTCTTCTATTGTAACATCATCTGCTAAATCTTCATCTTCAGACTCTACTGGAATAGATGGGCGGGAAGGTGGAGGAGGCAATTCAAACTGTTGAGTCTGCGGAATATCAAACTGCTCAATTTCAATTTGAATTTCCTTTTCTAAAAATTCCTTTACGCCAAATCTAGGAAAAGCAATAAGAAGCGTAATTAGCATTACTACAGCTATAAGGGTTGTAATTCTTACAACAATTGGGTAACGCAATTTGAGTGATACACTCGGGTCTTTTCTAATAATCATGAAGGTGCCGCTGCTGTTTTCGATGAATAATTAATCTTTAATGCATCGGCTTCTCTAAGCTCATTGTGCATGTCGCTTATAAGTTCCATAGAGGCTTCTTTGTCCGCTTTTAATGAAACAGTTAATTGAGGATCCGCTACTCTTTTATCATACATCACATGCTTAACATTATCCATAGGAATAATTTTATCATCAATAGAGATCATCCCATCTTTTGAAATAAAAATGTGGGAAGTATGTCTCTTTGATTCTAGCCTCTCGATCTTTCTTGCTTGAGGCAAAAACACATTTAAACCCTCATATTCTCTAAGTACTGTCGTAACCATAAAGAAAATAAGTAACATAAAAATAATGTCTGGCATAGAAGAGGTGGGAATTTCTCCTGATACTTTGGTCTTCGCTGAAAACTTCATTGTTCGGTCTCCGCTATAGAAATCCTAGTTGCATTTGCCATTTTCAGCTGGTCAAGCACCTCTACATAAGCCTGATATTTAGCTTTAGGGTGGGTTTTAACAGAAAAAATAAGTTTGTCATTTGCGGCCATTTTCTCTAAAACTACTTGTCGGATATCTTTGATTTGTAATGGCTCTTTATCTAATAAAACATCCCCTCTAGCATTAATAAGAATATTTGCTATATTCTTTTTAGGGATTTCCTTCTCTTCTCCTTTAGGAGGGAGCACTAGACCAAGCCCTTTATCCATATCAATTGTCGTCGTAACAAGAAAGAAAATTAACAGTAAAAATGCAATGTCTGCCATTGAACCACTGGGTATTTCTCCTGCTTTTACTCGTTTTTTCATTACACCATTACCTATTAAAATCTATTTTGAATCACCTTCTATTTCAACTAACTCATCTAATAATAATACGGAATTCTCTTCCATATCAATGATCAATTTATCAACTCGAGTGATGAGAAAGTTTTGAAATGTCTGAATGATTATAGCTACAACTAATCCGAAAAGAGTAGTCAAAAGCGCAATAGAAATACCACCAGCTACAACAGCTGGAGATATATCATTTGCTGCTTTTATATCATCAAAAGCCTGGATCATACCAGCAACTGTTCCTGTAAACCCTAACATTGGAGCTAGCGTTACAACTGTACTAAGCCAAACCATGTTCTTTTCAAGAAAAGCCATCTCAATAGTGCCTGCATTCTCTATGCCTTTCTCCACAGCGTCAATACCTCGATGAGCACGACTCAAACCAGCATGAAACACCTCCGCAACAGGACCACGAGTATTAGAACAGATTTCTAATGCTTTTTCACGTCCTTCATCATGTAGTGCAGCACGAATGCTTTCCATGAATTTTTTCGCATTAACTGATGCACGAAAGAGAGTATATACCCTTTCTATACCAAACCCCAAACCAAAAATCAAAAGACCAAGGATGGGGTACATAAAAGGACCTCCATCTAAGAAATATTGTACCATTACCATCTTCTCCTTACTAAAGCCTTGTAAACATCCAGAAAACTAATGTTTCTATTGAGAAATTTCAAACTACGTTTATTAAATTCCAAACAACTTCAAGGGTTCTAATTGGCCAAAAGAAACTTTTCAGCATCTTCAAAATGCGCTCTTGCTTTTGTTATTTGTAGGTCATTACTTACTAAAACATTGTAATATGCCGATTTTCCCCAAATAGCTCCTGCAATTTCTGCTTTTAGAACAGACTTAATATAATCAGTATCTTTACCTATCTCAACCCTATCAAAAATAACTTCTTTTTCACTAACATATGTATAAAAATCATTGATCACTTTATCACTAACCTGAAATTCTTGATTGAAAATACGAACATTTTGCCAATTTGTTTTTTTCTCATTTGCAAATCGAGTGCCCCAGTTAAAAGTAAGTCTTTTAGGGTTTCCTAATAGCTTGTTCGTTTCCAAATTATATTCAATTAGTGGAATATGAATATCCGGTGAAATACCTCCACCACCAAAAACTTCTCTACCTTGTTTGGTTTTGTATTTTGGTTTACCAGCACGGAGTGAGTCTAAGACTTCTTCTCTATCTTTTTTCCCAAAATCTTGGTAATAGTCTCTAGTGCCTTTATCATAAGGTCGTTGTATTAACCTACCACTTGGAGTATAGTAACGTGCAATAGTAACGCGAAGCGCTGAACCATCTTTTAATGGCCATTGTCTCTGAACTAATCCTTTGCCAAAACTAGTCTCTCCTATTACAAGGCCTCGGTCTAGGTCTTGAATTGCACCAGCGACAATTTCACTTGCACTGGCTGACCATCTATTAATAAGAACAATAATGGCAAAATCCCCATGGCCACGATCACGGTTAGCCCTATATACCTCTGACATATCTGATTTCCTGCCATTAGTAAAAACTAGAGTGTCTGTAGTTGTAATAAAAAGATCTGCTATATTAACTGCTTGCTCCAAATAGCCTCCACTATTGGTTCTTAAATCAAATACAAGTTTTGTCATACCTTTTGATCGAAGTTTTTTTATTGCTGATGATACCTCATCAGAACTTGTAGCAGCAAATCTTGTAAGTCGCATATAACCTGTTTCATTGTCAATCATAAAAGAAGAGACAAGACTATAAATTGGAATTTGGTCACGAATAATCTCTACCTCAAAAGGCGTATCAACTCCAGATCTTTTGATCGTTATTATTACAGGACTACCCTTTGGTCCTCGGAGGGTTGTAAACACTTCTTCACGCGTAATTCCATAGGCATCTTCTCCATCAATAGCAACAATCTTATCTCCTGGCTGAAGCCCTGCTCTATCCGAAGGAGAGTCGACTACTGGAGATATAACCGTAATATAGCCTCCTAATATATCAAACTCTATACCAATGCCTTCAAACTTACCATGATATTGTTCCGTAATTCCCTCCAAATGATCTCTCGGTATATAAGAAGAGTGTGGGTCTAACTCTTCAAGCATACCTAGAAAGGCTCCATCTAAAGCCTCATCCCAGTTTACAGATTCAACATAGTTTTCATTGACAATTGAAATAATTTGATTAAGAACCCGAATTTTATCATATATGTTAACAGCTTTTACATAAGCTGATGGACCTATAGAGGCAACAGTTAACATAAAAACTGATATAACTAGAGCAAAAGCAAAATAATGTTTCTTGCGTTTATTTGAAATCATAATCCTTTAAGACAAATAGTTTTTAGCTAACAAGTTTACAGAACAGTTATGAGGGGACATAACTATAAACCAAAATACATCATTGCTCGGATTGCCATGGAACTAAGAACAGTTTCAGGAGAATCTGTAATTGGTGTCCCGTTTTCAGTCTGCCATTTTTCTTCAGCTATTTTTCCTGTATTGAAACCTATCGTCATTCTAATTCCCATCCTATCTAGCAGTTGCAATTTCATACCAAGATAAGGTTGAATGTTCATAAATGTGCCAGAGACTGATGTCATCGAACCAGTTAGCTTACTTGAATTGCTCGAAAAAATTTTATTTTCTTCATAAAACGAAAGATCAGCCTCTGTAATTAAACCATCCGAATTCTCATCATTAACTTCAATTAACGTGGAATCTAATTTAAAAGCTGGGATGAACTGATTTGTCCAAGAAGGACTGACTGCCGTTTGAGCAATATTTAAATTTAACCGACCAAGACCAAGCATTGAACCTACAGATAACTCTAATCCTCTGAAAATGGGAAACATATATTCAATAGTTGCTCCACTTATCCAGAGAGATATTTTTGCTTGAGAATCATATGTATATGTTGATGCTTTTTCATCACTCTCAATATTTAATTCCCCATCACCATTTTTATCAAGAAAAAGTGTAGTTTTTTTTGTTCGAACAATACTGTTCGTACCGACAAAACCACCTATCCTTATTCTTTCAGTTATGTTCGAGAATCCTTCTCCACCATAGATAATAAAAGGCGATGAGAATTTTGTTAGATTAAAACCAAAACTATTTTTTCCGCCTAACATTTCAAAACTCTTCAGCTGACCTAAGTTTTGAAAAAGAAACATTTGGCTAAAACCAACCCCTCCACCATAGAACGATTCAGGAGGATAGTAATCCTCTTGACTTAATAATGATGTATAAATTATAAGAATGCTGACGAATACTTTTCTTGTCATTTCTTTATTATATATTTATCTCATCTCGGATTAGCGAGAAGTCAATTTAGCTTCCTGATGCTCTTAAGATCAAGGGGCAATTAACAATTAGTGTTTTTTCTTGGTTTTACCCAAGAGCCCAAATATATTCACTGAGGGAGAAAGGTCGAGTATTCACCTTTCTTCTTAATATTTAGCCGAGGTAAGGTAAAAATGTTGTATTTATCGCGAACAGCTGGGCTCTGCTCATCTTTATCACGTTCCGTAATGGGCGTTGTGCGCATTCTTTGCGTAATAACCATTACTTTACATTTTTTATTTGGTCAAAAAAATGTGGTCTCTTTAAGTCCTACATTTGATTTTGATGGAGATGGGTTAAGCGAATTTCTTGCTTTAGAAAAGCAAAACTTTGATGATATTGCTCCCTCTAGTGCTGTCTTTTATGAAATAGATGATTTTGGCTCACACATGGAGCTATGGCGCCACACAACATTAGATCAAATTATCAAAGCTGAAATTGGCGATGTTGATGGGAATACAATTCCAGACATTGTTTTGTTAAGTCGATCCTCCTTTTTAGAGGTTGAATCTCAGGCTTCCATGTGGTTAAAAGCTTTCCATTGGACTCAAATTGATTTCTCGCCTACACCTATTTTTAGTTTCAATAGTATGAGTGATAGTTTATATGTTCGTCCCTCAAGTTTTACATTGCTAGATATATATAATGATAATGGGAAAGATGCAATCCTCTTTGCCCAAGGCAGTCCTTCACGCTCTATTTCTATTAATTCTATTTCAGAAAATGAAGCCTTTGATAAAATAAAATCGCTTTTTGCTGATAGCTTAAGTGCAGGGTATGCACCTATTCATTTAACAAAGTTTGATTACAATGCTAATTCTTCTCTTGACATCATTGCCATAAGCCCAGAAGAAACTAATATTCGAATACAGGTTTTCTTAAATAAGGGGGGTGAGCTATCTAGTGGAATTTTCAAAAAGGTGTCTTATCCTGTTGATTTAAACCTTACACGACGGGTTGATACGTCTATGGATTTGATTCCTAGTGGAATAATTAATGCAGATATTGATTTTGATGGTTTTGATGAATTAGTAATTCCGTTTAAGTCTGCTTCTGTAGTTGTTTTAGATCAACAAGGGTCCAATTTTTCTCTAACAACTATCAATCCTAAATTGTATGACTTGTTTTTTTTCTCTAGACCTTTAACTGAATCAGATATCAACAATATTTTACTAAGCCGAGCAGAATTAGGAATAGGAACTGATCCTCTTCAAAATTTCACTCTCAATGAAGTACCTATAGTAGAATCTGCGTTCGATCCACTTATAAACCAATCAGTAGATTCTCAAAAAAGCTCTAATCAAACAAATATGGAAGATTCGGGCTTGATTGCTTCAAAACCAATTGCAACAATGCGTCTTTCAGCAATCCCAGTAGTAGGATCTTCTAAAGATGAAAGTTCTCTTAATTCGTCAGCGATTGTTAACGGAGCCTCTGGCCAATTAAAGGAAATAAACATATCGTCCTTTGATAATCAACTTGGCAATTCCGCCTCTTCCTCTCCATCATTATCAAGTCGTCCTTCCGGTCGGATGAAACAAATTTCTCTATCTAATCTTGGTAGCGGCCCTGGTAGCCCTACGATCACTTCAGATACCGCTTATGTAGAAAAACAGTTTATATATCCTGTTATCCCATCTAAGGGAACATTAGCTCAATTTCGCACAATTAATATGCCAGAAGGAGCCATTTATAATCCATCAACAAAAAATATTGTTTGGACTCCATCTGAAGATCAAATTGGTTTACATAAATTTGAGTTCCAAATGATGATTCAAGGTGGTGGTAATCGACCTGTAGTAGATGAAGTAAGAGGTCAAGGGGTTACAGTGCGTTCCACAACGAAAGATGAATTAGTAGTTATTAAGGTGGTCGTCGTTGAATAAAATCAAATATATTATATTATCAGCTTTTTGGGTTTTCCTGATTTCCAGTTATGCTAAGAGTCAAAATCTACAAATTCTTCATATGGATGGTGTTTATGATTTAGACAATGATGATCTTGTAGAGTTTCTTGCTTTTGAAGAGAGCTCTGAATCATCTGGAGTTTTATCGCGTGTAGCTTATTATGAGATTGATGATTTAGGTTTTCCTCAGCTCATTTGGAACATTGATTCTCCTGAGAACATAAATGGGGAAATAGTGGATGTTCGTTTAGCAGATCTTGACGGTAGTGGTATATATGAATTGTTCTTAGCTGCTAATGTACAAAATTCTGAAAATCCAAGTTTAAGCCAAGGTGTTATTTATGTATATAATTGGGAACAAAAAAGTTTTTCCCTTGCACCAGTTATTTCTTCAGCCCTTACTTCACCCGATAGCCGTCAATCAATTAACAATATAGATATTGTTGATCTCAATGGTGATGGGAAAGATGAAGTTGCGATTGCTCTTAGTGGACCAGAATCAGTGATAACAATTGTCGGAATTGAGGAAAATAATGGGCAAAGAATTTTTAATGAAGTTCTCTCTTTTCTTCTATCAGATTTTTCTTCAAGTGCTGGAGACGTCCATGTTGCTGGAGTTGACTTCGAAAGAGATGGGCTTTCTGACATTGTCGCATTTAGTCCAGAAAGAAATGTTTTAAGAGTACAGACTTTTTTCAACTCTGGTGGCATATTGAATATTGGTCCTGATCAACTGCAAAGAATTCCTGGTATGTCAAATATTCTTTCTAAATCAATAAGTCAAATAAACCTGAATGATGATAATGTCGACAACATACTTATTCCTTTTCAATCCGGACATATTGTATCTTTTTCAATGGCCCCTTCAGGCATATATGTAGAAGAGCTTGGAATTGATGCGGGTCCTCTTTCAGATTTAAAACATGCTGACTTTAACCAAGATGGTATCCATGACTTATTATTAATAAGTGGTCAGCAGGGAGTAATTACCGTTTCTTATGGATCTCAGGATGATAGAACGGCTTTAAATGAATATTTTTCCATTGGTGCAAGCGAAGATGATGATGGGCCTCAAATTTTTTCCGTTGTGCCTGAAATTGTGGATGATATTTATCTTGGCACTGTAATTGCAGGTGGCTGGACCGGTCAACAAAGTGAGATTTTTTACTTTGAGCTTGGGGCAATTCCAGAATACCCTGAAGAAATTCTTGTTGACACATATATTCCCCAAGCCCGTATAGAAGAAACTGTAGAAGAAATGCCAATAATTCCTCCAGCCGAAGGACAACCTCTTCCTCTTGGAATTCTACCAACTTATGTGCTACCGGTAAATCAAACCTTTGCCTATACCATTCCTGAAGAAGAGGATAGAGAGTTTTTTAGTTTTCGTTGGGTAGAACCTCCTCCCCGTGGTATGTATTTCCATTATGAAACTCGTTCCATTGAATGGGTTCCTGATGATTTGCAATTGGGTGCATATCAGCTTTCATTTCTTCTGAAGATGAAAGTGGGTGAAACTGTCGATATTTTGACTACAGATGAGGAGGGTGTTGTTACTTACCAAGTTATTCCTGAATTGGCTACCATTGAATCTCGTTTTTGGATATATGTTAATGACCCCCCTTCTATAGTTTCACAACCTGATCAAACTGAGTTTGTAGCTGGTGAGCCATTTATTTATCAAATAAACGCTGAAGATATGAATGAAGATGCTTTTCTACGTTATTCCCTAGAAAAAGCGCCAGAAGGAATGGTAATCGATCAATCAGGATTGTTATCATGGAAAACAGATGCTTCACATATAAATATTTATGATGTTCGGATAGTATCCTCTGATGGTTTTGATCGAGATGTTCAAAATATTCAATTATACTCTCGAGGACAAGTCGTTATCACTTCTCAGCCTGAACGAACTGCAATTGTTAATGAAGAATATCGTTATAATCTAAATGTTCATATGCCTGAGGACAAACAACAAGAATTGCTTTATAATCTTGTTTACTCCCCTTATGGAATGATGGTTGATAATACTGGTCTGATTAGTTGGACACCACAAAGCACTCAAATTGATACACAAAAATTTGTGGTTACTGCTAATCATGGTATAGCTATTGACACACAATATGTTTCTCTTTTTGTGAACCATCCACCGATTCTTTCTTCGGTGCCAGATTTAATGACGAATATCGCTTTAAATGATACTTTTGATTTTCAATTAGTAGTTGAGGACCCTAATGAATTTGATATTATTAGGTATGAACCTATTGCTCTTCCTGTTGGTATGCGAATTGATCCATCAACTGGGCGAATATTATGGGTCCCTAGTGAAGCCAATTTAGATTTTTCAACAGCTGAACTTGAAATTTCTGATGGACATATGTCTCATATTCAATACTATGACTTCTTTGTTAATGCGCCTATTGAAATTGTTTCAGAGCCACCTACATTAGGAAGCATTGGGGAAACATATTTGTATGATATAGAAATTGATGATTTAAATGAAGGTTCACTAATGTCCTTCGCAAAAATTACACCCGTAAACTCTGTCGAAGATAGTCGTGTTTTTTCTATTGAAATTGAAGATGATGTATATCGTGATAATATTGATCGATATATTGGTGAATTTAATTCTAAAAAAACTGTTCTGATTGATTTTGAAGAAGAGACTAGTGATAACAACCCTGATCTTGTTTCGAGAATTAATCTTAAGCGATATGTCCAAGATGTTTTTTATGAAGATGATAGGCTAATTGTTATTATAAACAGGGTTGGTGGTCGAACAGTTAAGATTAAAGATGTTTTATGGCACTTTTTCGAAGGGAATAAAGGAAAACCACCAAAAGTTCTTGTTAATAGAATTCCTTTTGTTCGGTACACTCTTCTTGATTTTCCTGATGGAATGTTTATCGATGAATACTCGGGACGACTATCTTGGACTCCTAGTACTAATCAATATGATAGTCATACAATAACCTATATGATCAGTGATGGCTACACTCGTGATGAACAGAGTTTTGAATTATATATTAATCACCCCCCTACAATAATCTCGACGGCACCAAAGATTGCACGTGTTGATGAACTGTATAAATATAAAGTGGTTGTAGAGGATAAAAATTCTAATAATAATTTATCTTTTGATTTGTTAAGAGCACCTAAAGGCATGCAAATTTCTAGAGATGGTAGAATTGCTTGGAACCCTACTTCTTCTCAAATAAATAGTCGGCTATTTTCTGTAGAAGTTAGTGATGGTTACTCCAGCGATATTCAAGAGACTAGACTTTTTGTTAACATTGCACCAAATGTTTTAACACAACCTAAACCTGTTGCTCTTACAAACTTTGAATATCGTTATAGAATGGTTGTTGAAGATCTGAATGGTGATGATGTAAAGCTACGACCTATAAAAATTCCAAAATATGCTCGCTTTGATCCTGAAACTGGAATGTTAAGATGGAAGCCACGAATGGCTCAGCGTGGTATTAATGACATTATATTAGCAGCTGTTGATGATAGGGGAGCAGCTAGTTCTCATGAATTTCAAATACATGTTTTTGAGGATCCTTCTTCACAACAGTTCGTCTCTACTAGTTGGCCACTTCTTCTTGCCTTTGTAGGTACAATGTTCACAGCTGTTGCAGCAATTAACTAGATAGTTAGCCCTTTTAGCCTTTCAAATATCACTTTTTCAGAATTTTTCAACCACTGCACATTAATAGTTATAGGAAGGATAAAGTCAATTACTTCTTCCCAGCGAAACAATTTAATCCAGTCTTTTTCAGTGGTAACTAGACAGTTAGCCTTTAATTTTTTTGCTCTGGTCTTTAATTTTTTAATTTCTTCAATAGTATACGCATGATGATCTGGGAAAATTATTTGATCTAATATCTTGGCGCCTTGTTCTTCAAGGGTTGTGTAGAAAGAATTTGGATCACCTATGCCACAAAAGGCGAATACTTTCAAACCATTTAAATCTATATTCTCATGCACTTTAAGCCCGGTCATTATTTGATCGTCCTTATTTAATCTTAAGGCTCTTCTAATAGGAACAGGTGGAGAGTTTTTATCCGCTCTACTCCAAATAATCAAATCTGCTCTCTTAACTGATCGTATAGGTTCACGAAGTCGCCCATATGGAAGCATACGATAATATTCCTCGGGATCTCCAGAATTAAATAGGACAATATCTAAATCCCTTTCTACAGATCGATGTTGAAAACCATCATCAAGAATAATTGTATCTACATCGAAATTGTCAATAGCATGTTTTGCCCCTCTATATTTTTCTTCATCAACCACTACAGGAACATTTGGGAGTCGTTTTGCTATCATAAACGGTTCATCACCAGCTTGTTCCCAACTTGTCAATAACTTTTGACCATCAGAAACTGTTATACATCCAGAACTCATTCTACCATAACCACGACTGATAATACCAGGATGTCTATCCATTTTTAAAAGAATTTGAGCAATAGCTATTACAGTCGGAGTTTTCCCCGTTCCTCCAATGGTAATATTCCCAACACTAATTGTAGGAACAGGCAACCGCTTAGAAACAAAGAATCCTACACTATAAAATAGGTTTCGACAAATTGTAACGACCCAATAAAACAAGGAAAGAGGATATAGCACAATTCTAAACTTATTAATTGAGGTGTTCATCAGCTTTGATTTGAGTTTTGTCCATTGCATTTTTTAATTCTAATCTGATTTCTTCCTTAGAATCATAATCCCTTACATCAATAGAAGCACCAATAATATGCACAATAGTACCAAATGGTTTTGGAATAATAAATTCATCCCAGTTCTTTATTTTCCATCTTGATGTTGCTTGACCAGATAATGGCAAAATAATAGCATCTGAGCTAATTGCACTTTTTATAATTCCTTCTTTGAGTTTATACTGAGGACCCCTGGGACCATCTGGTGTAATAAAGACTTTTCCACCATTATTTAAAACTTTTAATAAGTCCTTATAAGCCCTAGCGCCTCCCTTGCTACTAGAACCTCGCAGCATTTTCCATCCAAGTTTTTTTGCTATCCTAGAAATGATTTCAGCGTCTTTGTGAAGCCCGGCAAGAGCATGATCACCTCCTTTAAATAAATGAAATACAGGAAATAAAAGGCGACCATGCCAACAACACATTAAAACTGGTCGTCCTTTTGATATAGTTTTATGCCAATTTTTTTGGCATAAAACTACTCGCCTATTTAATAAAAAAATAATCCGAAGGATCCAAAATCCAAAAAAAACAAATAAACTTAATTTCATACTAGACATTATTATATGAATTAAAGTTTATCAATTATAAGTTTTGCTGCTCTATCTGCAGAGCCCGGGCTTCCTAGCTTTGTTCGTACGGTTTGTAATTTCTTTTTAGAAAGGAAAAATTCTTCTTCCATATTCAACCATTTTTTGACATGATAAGCAATCTTGCTTGATGTTGCCTCTTTTTGTAGTAGTTCCGGCAATATCTCTTCCCCAGCAATTAGATTTGTCATAGAAGCATATTTAACCTGGGAAAAGGTTTTCGTAAATGTCCAACTCATGGGATTCATTTTATATATAACTACACTAGGCGTTTGATAAAAAGCTGCTTGTAGTGATATAGTGCCAGAGCTAACTATTCCGACCTTACTGTAACGCAGAGCTTCATTAGGATTGTCACGTTCAATTTTTATTTCCTTTGGTAATGATGATGGTAGCCTCACTCCTGGAGCTTTCCCGATTATTGAATTTATTTTATGAGTATCCATTAACTTTAAAATCGTGGAAATCATTGTTGGGAGATGTTTTTTTATTTCTTGTTGCCGGCTACCTGGCATTAATGCTATGATTGCACTATCTGCCGATAAATTATGTTTAGACATGAAAGATTTTTGAGAAAGCGCTGGACTTGTTTCATCCATAAAAGGATGTCCTACAAAATGAGCCTCAACACCACGTTTTTTATACCATGATACCTCAAACGGAAAAATACAGATCATTTGATCGACACAATCTATAATTGTAGAAATTCTCTTTTCTTTCCAAGCCCAAAGTTGTGGACTAATGTAATAAGTAACTGGAATGTTTCTTTTCTTCATCTCCTTAGCAAAAAGGAGGTTGAACCCTGGATAATCTACAAGTATTGCCCGGGCGGGCTTTCGTTTGTCGACTTCTTTCAACATCCGATTAAAAGTTTTCTTCAAAAATCTGTAGTGTGAAATCACCTCGGCAAAACCCATAACTGCCATTTTATCTATATGCTCTATTATTTCCAGCCCTGCATCAGATAATTTTCTTCCGCCTATTCCAAAAAACTTTAATTTGGTCGACTGTTGTTTCAAAGAGTTGATCACTCCAGAGGCATTAACATCTCCAGATTCTTCTCCCGCTATAATTACAATATTTATTGCATTAGTCATATTATATGATAAGCAGACTGCGAAGAAGTATTATCAGGAGTGAAAATAACATGCTTTGTAAAGTACGTCGTTCTATCATAAAAGTTTTTCTCCATGATCTTGGTTTTATAATTATTCTATCACTCCAAGGTAAAACCGTCGGAATCAAACGTGGTACAGACTCTTTATAAAGATCATATTCTTTCCCGAATTTATTTTTTAAAACTTCTTCCTCTAATGAAATTATTAAACTGTACTGTAAGAGGAAAAATGTAATCGTCAATAATAATAATTCAAAAAACATGTCCCCCCCCCCTGAAAAAATTACTATTCCTATGTAAATAACTATATTTGCTATATATAAAGGGTTCCTGACATAAGAATATGGGCCATCGGAGCATAAGGATGGCGCACCAACCAATCGAGTTCTAGTGGTACCGCCAGCATATCTAATGCTTGTCAATCTAAGCGTTTCACCTAAAAATATTAATATTCCTCCAAAACACATTAACGTCCAATCTAATTTGGAATAATATATAATTAATAATGCTAAAGGGATTGGAGTATAGCTTCTATTTTTAAAAAAAAATTGCCGTATGTTCATTTAATTTATCAATACGCTTTTATTGTTCAACTTAGATTTTGCTCAATGGACTCTTGAATCAGCATAGCTAATTCCAATGCTTCCAAACCTTCTTCCCCTGTGACAATTGGTTGTTCTTCTCCATCAATTGAAGCTATGAAATTTTCTAGTTCTAAAGCCAATGCATTTATTGTTTTTTGTTTGAGCTTTTCATAAACAATCTGTCTATTCTGCCCATTAGTCTCTAATGGCGCCGAAATAAGTGCCGTTGGGTTTTCTTTGTTTTCATCTAAAACCTTGTAGACTTCCGTCAAACCTTGTAGAAAATCAATGGTTATATATATTTCTTGTTCAAATAATCTAAGCTTTCTCACATAATCTTTAGCAACACGACTGGAAGTAATATTTGCAACACAACCATTTGAAAATTCAAGTCTTGCATTTGCAATGTCTACTGATTTTGTCATTATTGAAACCCCTGTTGCCGAAACATTAGTTACCGGAGAATTAACAAGAGATAATATTACATCAAGATCATGAATCATAAGATCCAGAACTACAGGAACCTCTGTTCCTCTAATTCTATAAGGGGCAAGACGATGAGTTTCTATATATCTTGGTTCCAGTGGAATATCTGTTTCTTTTAGTGTTAAAACAGCTGGGTTTACTCTTTCTACATGACCAACTTGCAGTATTAATTTTTTGCTATTAGCTAATTCTACCATAGCCTCTGCTTCAGCAATATTTGCACAAATAGGCTTCTCAATAAAAACATGTTTTCCTGACTCTAGACACAACCTACCAACTTTATAGTGATCTGAAGTTGGAACGGCAATGATTATAGCTTCACTTTGATCCAATAATTCTTGAATAGAGAAAAACTTTTTTGCTCCTGTTTCATTTTCTAGTTGATTTGCTCTATTTATATTTTTATCATAAAACCCCGCACAAAAAGCTTTATTCAAGCTCATTAGATTTTCTAGATGCCGTTTCCCTAGGTGACCTACCCCCACAACCCCAATTTTTTTCATGATTTATATTGCCTCTATATTCAGTCTCTGACCTAAATATAGAGACTATTTGACGAATTGCGGAATATGAAAGTCTTCTATGAAAAAAAAGAAGAATGATCTTGTCTTTTTTGCAAGTTATGATAATATTTAACATTGGTTCCTACGTCCGAGGTAGAACAAACCATATCATATGAATACGAATATTAATTCACTTATCAGTGTTTTTCTATTGCTAGCGGCTATAGTTGGCTATGTTTATTCTATTATTGATGGTGAAATCAAAGTTGCATTGGCTATTATTACATCAAGTTTATTTGTTTGGTTAGCTTTTCTGAATATTGTTAACAATAAGACTTCTTATTTGCCTCTTGTCGTGACACTCTTTGGCTTGTTAGCTGGTATTTCCCTTTTCATCGACATTGCTATTGAGCAAGATATGTGGGGTGGTTATCATATCAACCCTGACTCAGCTTTAATTTCATTTGTTCTATTCTTATTAGCAATGACCCCAGGTCTTTTACTTTTTTATTTTAGAAATTATAAACCTGTTGCTCCATTAACCTTAACTCCTGCAGATAAGAATCCTAGTGTAATCGAAGAAGTGGAATCTGAAGAAATAGAGGTGGATAACACCGAGCCTTATGGTTTGTGGGGATCTGAGGAAATAGAAATGGCTTATGACCCTGAAATGGTAGCAGCTTATTATGAAGCATATGAAGAAAATGAAAAATAATTTACATATCCCATTTAATTCCGATCGTTGTATAGACCTGTAATCCTTTTTCAGGAAGAAAGTTTTTCGAAAGCTTTGCTTCTCCGCCTAAATATATTTTATTAAAAACTTCATACCAAAATTGTGGTTGAGAAATCAATACTATTTGTTTGTCTGAAATCTTATCCTTTGTTTCTGTCCAAATATCCGCAAAGCCTGTTATGTGTCCTTTTCCCCCAAATACGTCAAAAGAAAAAACAAAAGTAAGTTGACCATCAGGACCTTTTGATTGATATGCGGATCGGTAGAGGAATTCTGTGGATATTGATGTAAAACCTAAATTAATCGGATGAGCTAAGCCAGCCAACCAAACATGACCTAATGGTCCCCAAGGAGCTGTGCCATCATTAAACTGGACCGTTGCAGAAAGTCCTTTCTTTTGGGGCAGATTAATATATCGAGCTATTTCCCAATATGCTAAAGATGCACTTCTATTTCCTGATTCATTATAATCAAAATCTACAAACCAAAAAGTTGCACCTCTTTCATCTGGACGAAAAAATTCTAAAGTGGATGTAAAATATTGTCTGTCTTGAGCATGATCATAATGAATCTGCAGGTTTTGTGAGTGTAATCTAACGGTAAATAACAGGCATAGGATAACAAGAGAACTTTTTATTTTAAAAAAATTCACATTTGAGTTTCTTTATATAATTCGGCTTTTCTAACGTACTTTAATTATTCCGCAAGCCAAACGGGCTCCACCAGCCCCTCCTTTTTGACCTGTTGTGCCTAAATCTGGATCAACATGTACAATAATTGAACTGCCATCTTCATCAAAAACTGTAAGAGGCCCTTTTGAAAGAGTAATTCTACTTGTCCGATGTTCAAACTTTGCTACCCCTTTAGCGTCCGCAACAAGGTTTGGTAAATCACCCATATGAAAAGGGTGGTTTGCATCTGGGTTAGACATCCCATGGGGGCCTGGATCTAGATGCCCTCCCGCTGCTCCAAAGGTAGGTTCGCAAGCAGCTGTTTCATGAATATGGCAACCATGAACTGATCCAGGTTCTAATCCAGATACTTCAATGCTAACAAGTACTGTAGGGACAACTCCTTCATTGTTTTGGGTTAGAGAAGCATAGCCAGATACTCCTGATCCTTCTTTTCCTAGAATAATAGCTTCAGCATGATAGAGATTTGATTTTTGTGAACATGAAGAAATTAGGCCAAGGCAAATAAGAAAAAATAAAGCCGAGGGATGTGTTTTTGTCTTTTTCAATTTCATATACTTTACCAATTTTATTAATGTTACTACTATAGAGAAAAGGTAAGTTAGTACAAATTATGAAAATTGGTTCAATAAATATTGATTCTCCTGTCTTTCTTGCTCCTATGGCGGGTGTTACTGATTACGCTTTTAGAATTCTATGTAAAGAAATGGGGGCAGGTGTCGTTTATTCCGAATTTGTATCAGCTGATGGAATTATTCGCGAAAACAAAAAAACTTTAGATTTAATTCGTTTTAAAAATCAAGAACGTCCAATTGGTATACAAATTTTTGGGCACTCTCCCTCAGTTATGGCAAAAGCTGCCCGGTTTGTAATTGATCGTTTTAATCCTGATATTCTTGATATTAACTACGGTTGCCCAGTACCAAAAGTTACAAAAAAAGGTGCTGGCTCAGCTGCTCTTAAAGATCTCTGCCTTATGGATGAAATAACCTCAGCCGTAGTAGAAGCCATACCGAATATACCCGTAACAGTAAAAATGCGCGCTGGGTGGAATAAAAATATGATTGTTATTCCAAAAGCTGGTGAAAAACTAGAAAAAATTGGGGTAAAAGCTATCTCTCTACATCCTAGAACTACTGTACAATCATATAAGGGTGATGCTGATTGGTCCTTGATCAGAGAGTTAAAAGAAGCTGTTAAAATTCCAGTAATTGGAAATGGGGATATTTCTACACCAAAAAAGATTGTTGAAATTTTTAGAACAACTGGTTGTGACGCTGTAATGATTGGCCGAGGTGCTTTAGGCAACCCTTGGTTTTTCAAAGAAGGATTAGCACTATTAGGAAAAGGTGTTTGCTCGGGTCAGCCTTCTATTCTTGATAAAGTAGAAATGTGTAAGAAACATTTTGATCTACTGTTATATGATAGAGGAGAACGTTGGGGAATGAATCTTATGAGAAAACATTTCGGCTGGTATATAAGAGGTTTTCCTGGTGCAGCTCAATTTAGACAATCCCTTGTAACAGCTGAATCAATCGATGATATGAAAATAATTTTATTAGAGTTAGCTGAAATTGCAAAATTAAATCAATAAAAAGTGATCTCAATTAAGCCAATTATTTTAATCCTAATATTAATTAAACCGTTTATTAAAAGTCTTCTCTATTCTTTCTAGTTTTATTGGCTCTGATAGACCCATCTGAAAAGCTAGAAACCACATTACAAAAATCCCATAGACTAGGAACAATAGTTGCCACACCCAAATTGAGGGCAATCCTAATGGTGACCATGTTAATGGGTCATTAGGATTTGAAAAAATCGTGTTTCCAATTGTTGCAAACGGTCCAAATCCTATAAGAAACCATACTAAAGTAAGTATCCAGGCTAAGGTTGTTTTCTTTTTTTGGGCTACACTTAAACCTGATACTTCTTGTAAAAAAGCGTGCCGTTTTCC
>TARA_B100000686_G_scaffold116504_1_pt1 | contig 19312 bp, 17 predicted proteins | sample TARA_B100000686 | Tara Oceans TARA_B100000686 (sample SAMEA2622733) | marine metagenome | biome: marine biome (ENVO:00000447); feature: marine epipelagic mixed layer (ENVO:xxxxxxxxx); material: "saline water (ENVO:00002010), including plankton (ENVO:xxxxxxxx)" | depth 150 m
ATATAAAAAATTTTATTTTAATCAAAATAGAAACCATATTTTATTGCACCTTATATTTTCATATTGCATAATGATGCATGATTAAACTTTCTGCCAATCTATCATTTTTATTTAAAGAAGTCTCATTTAAAAACAAATTTAAAGAAGCTTCAAAATTGGGCTTTAAAGCCGTAGAATTTTTATTTCCTTATGAACGCAAGGCCAATGAAATAAAAAACTACATGGAAGAATATAAATTATCATTAGCTTTATTCAATACTCACCCAGGAAAATGGGAGAATGGTGACAGGGGTTTAGCATGTGTTATAGGAAGAGAAAATGAATTTAAAGATAATTTTTTTAAAACTGTTGAATATGCTAAAATATTAAATTGTCCTAATATTCATGTCATGGCAGGAATTAATGCAGATCAAAAACATCATTATAAATGTAGAGAAGTATTCATTAAAAATCTTTTATTTTGCGCAAAATTAGCAAAAAATAATAATTTTTCAATATTAATTGAAGCTATTAATAATTTTGATATTCCTAATTACCACCTAAATTACGTAAATGATGCAATAAATATAATTAAAGAAATTAATCATCCATCACTAAAACTACAACTTGATATTTACCATGCACAAATTATGAGTGGAAATCTTAGTAAATTAATTAAAAAAGCATTACCTTACACTAATCATATTCAAATAGCATCGCCTCCAGATCGCAGTGAACCTGATCAAGGCGAAATAAATTATCCCTATTTATTTAATATAATAGATAAATCAAATTATAATGGATACATAGGCTGCGAATATACCCCTTTAAAGAACACAAAAGATAGTTTAAAATGGGCGAAAAATTTTGGAATAAATATTATTTAATATATTTTTAATAAAATTTTTATTATGATATATTGATAAAAACGGAGGTAATATGGCTAATATTTTAACATCACTTCATAAAACAGTAGGAGCGGGTATTGTTCTTACTATTATATTTATCCTTTATTATGTTTCTTCCGGAGGTTCATTAGATATGGGTTTTTGGGCCCTCATATTAAGATATCTTCATGTTCTTGCGGGAATTATGTGGATTGGATTACTATGGTATTTTAATTTTGTCCAAATTCCAAATATGCCTAAAATTCCAGATGACCAAAAACCAGCAATTGGAAAAGTTATTGCACCAGCTGCACTATGGTGGTTTAGATGGGGAGCCATGGCTACCATTATAACTGGATTAATATTAGCGCATATAAATGGCTACCTTTTGGAAGCAATCACTTTAGGGCTAATGGATGGCGTAGCAAAACATTCAGCTATAGGTATAGGAATGTGGTTAGGTACAATAATGTGGTTTAATGTATGGTTTGTCATTTGGCCAAATCAAAAAAGAGCTTTAGGTATAGTTGAAGCAGATGCTGATTCAAAAGCTGCGTCAGCTAGAACTGCAATGCTATTTAGTAGAACAAATACTTTACTTTCTATTCCTATGCTTTTTGCAATGGCATCAGCACAAAACATTTGGTAATAACTAAAATGAAGGAAAGAAATTTTCTTTCCTTCATTTTTTTAAGCATGAAAAGCCCTTATTAATTTTCCGGGAAGATTACCCTTATTAGACAATTTACAATCTTCAACTACCCTCTGACCATTGATCCATACTCCTTTTAGACCGATTGAATTTACTGTAAGTCTCGATGCTCCTCCAGGAAGATCATTTACTTTAAAAGGTTCTGTTACTCCAACAGAATCTTTATCTAACATTAAAATATCTGCATACTGACCAGGAATAAGTCTTCCTCTTTGGTCTATTCTGTATATATCGGCCTGCCTTCCAGTTAATCTATGTACCGCTTCTTCAATAGACATAAGACCATTTTTTCTAACCCAATGCTCTAACATATAAAGTCCATACCCTGCATCACAAAAAAACGTTAAGTGAGCACCAGCATCCGATAAAGAAATTGTAGTATTATCGCTTTTTAATAATCTTCCTACTGCTTCCTTATCAGTATTTAAAAGATAAACTATAAATTCTGTCTCCATTCCATCTTCAGATAATGAATGATCTAATAACCAATCAAAAGGATGTATTCCTTTTTCTGCTGCAATTTCCTTTAAATTTTTTCCTTCTAAAATTTTATAATTTTTGTTTGAAACATTTCTAACAATTACCTCAGTCCAATTATCATTAAATAATCTTATTCTTTTAGGATCGGATAATTCTTTTTTCATCTCTTGTCTCAATTTTTTAGTTTTTAGGACTTTTCTATATTCATTGTCATCCAAAGTCTGCATAGCAATCTTCCAAGATGAAAAACCTTCAAACAAATAGGGAGATTTCATTGTAAATTCCATAGTTAATGGTCTACAAGAAACTTGCCCCCACATTTCAACACCTTCATCAGAAGAGTTTTTAATAAACTCTATTTGTTTATCCATGGAATTAGGAAACATTGGATTATGCAACAACGCTGCTACAATAGCAGGTCTATTAGTATCTTTCATCCAATTTTTTATAGTTTTTATTGGTGTCTCTAATCCTTTAGTAAGCATAAATAATCCTCTACCACTAGAAGACATGCTCTTTATTAAAGATACCATTTCATCATCTTCTGCCAAGCGTGAAGGCATCGGAATTCCGTTTTCTCCATTATGACCTTCAAAAGTAGATGTTGCAAAACCTATGGCTCCCGAAACCATTGAATTATAAACAATTTCTTGCATTTGTTTTATTTCAGATTTTTTAGCTGGTCTCTTCGTTGCTTCTTCTCCCATCGTGTAAACTCTAACAGATGAATGACCGATATAAGCCGCTATATTTGGACCTACTCCTCTTTGATCTAAAAAATTCATATATTCTGGAAATGTTTCAAAATCCCACACCACTCCTTTTCTTAAAGCCTCTAATGACATCCCTTCTACATTAGTCAAATTTCGCAAAGTTAAATCTCTATGCTCAGGCTTACAAGGTGCAATTGTAAAACCACAGTTCCCTATTAATAAAGTAGTAACCCCTAAAGAAGGAGAAGGTTGTACCCATGGATCCCATGTTAATTGAGCATCATAATGAGTATGAGTATCAATAAACCCTGGAGTAATAGTTAACCCTTCCGCATCAATTACCCTTTTAGAACCTCTTAAATTTTTCCCTCTCTCCATAATAATACCATCAGAAACAGCTAAATCTCCATAAAAAGGAGATTTACCTGTTCCATCTATAATATAAGCATTCTTAAAAATAAGATCATGCATTATTTTAAGAGATCTCCTACTGCATCAATAGCAGCTTGTGCACATTCTTCATCTTGAGCACCCGTTGCTCCACTGACCCCAATAGCTCCAATTAAATCGCCACTTTCAGTTCTAATTGGCAATCCACCAGGAAAAGGTACTAAAAAATCAACTGTTGCAAGACCTGGAACTCTTCCTGGGCTTCCATCTTTGCCATAAACTAATTCCCCTACTGCTCTTGTAGGATATGGTATCATTGCTGCTGATACTGCTTTGTTGATAGCTATATCTATACTTCCTAAAAAAGCACCATTCTGTCTTATAAATAAAACCAGATCTGCCCCAGAGTCTACTATTGCTATATTTAAAGGCCTCCAATCAGTAGTTGCTTTTTTTGCCTCACACGCATCCGCCATTTTTTTAGCCAATGCCAAATCCATAATTGGTTTTGTTTCCAATGAAAAAGCCATTTTACACATAAAAATAATTGAAAAAACTAGCATTAATATAAAATTAAATATTTTCATAATTCTCTCCCTAATTAAAATAAATATAGAAAATAGAATAATAAAAAAAATATTTTATGTAACTATAAATCTAATATTTTTTAATAAAACCTATATCAAATACAAATCTTCTAATATTTTATATAACTCATTATTAATATTAGATTTATCTCTTAATAAATCCTTTGGAGAATTTTCTGGTTTTAAATATCTCCAACCTTGAAATGCTCTATGCCGAATATTTCTTGTCTCAATTAGATCTTTATCCAAAAGAATATGACAATAATTTTTTCCATCTTCGTGCTTTACTTTTTCTAAGCCAACAATTTCTTGTCTAACTGAAATATAACCATTTATAATCCAAAACATAGACCCTTTATTTTTTATCAATTCAAATTTTTTTGGAAAAAGCCTAGTAATATGTAAATTCTTATTATGCTTTTTATATCTTAGTGCTTGCTTAGCTTTTAATTCATTTACAGATTTTATTCCTACAGCTAATTTAACTAAATTCATTTATTTAAGATAACTTAGCTCTTTTTTTTTTGGCTTCTAATGCGTTATAAACTCTCGAAAAGGGTTGCCTACCTAACTGATTAAAAACATATTTTGAAGCTTCACATATCTTTACTAAATCTACACCTGTTTCTATTCCCATACCATCTAACATATAAAGAACATCTTCAGTAGCTACATTTCCTCTAGCTCCTGGTGCATAAGGGCAACCTCCTAACCCTCCTACAGATGTATCTACAACTTTGATACCTAAATCTATGCTTGATAAAATATTTGCCAAAGCTTGTCCATATGTATCATGAAAATGAACTGCCAGCTTTTCTATCCCTACTGCATCTTTACATGCTGAAATCATTTTTTTAGTTTTTGTAGGAGTTCCACTGCCTATAGTATCCCCTAAAGAAACTTCATAACATCCCATTTCTACTAATTTTTCAGATAATTTTGCTACTTCAATAGGAGATATTTCATTTTCATAAGGACAAGTAATAACCGTAGAAATATATCCTCTCACCTTTAACCCTTTATTTAAAGCCTGATCTGTGACAAGCTTAGCCCTCTCTAAAGCCTCTGAAACTGAACAATTCGTGTTTTTTTTTGAAAAAGTCTCACTAGGTGTAGAAAAAACACACGCAGTATCTGCAGAAATTTCTATAGCTCCTTCTAAACCTTTTAAATTAGGAGTCAGAACTGGATAAGATATATGCTTTTTACGTTGTATATTATTCAAAACTTTTTTCGAATCAGCCATCGCTGGCACCCATTTAGGTGACACAAAAGCTCCACATTCTATATATTCTAATCCTGTTTCAGATAACATATCAACAAAATTTATTTTTGCATCCGTGTTTACAGGTACTTTTTCATTTTGCAAACCATCTCTCGGACCCACCTCATATATTGAAATTTTATCCATCTTTCTTATCCATTTCCACTAATGTAAAACCTTCTTCCACCTGCTGAGATTCTTTCACATTTATTTTAACAATTTTGCCCTCAAATGGTGCAATTATAGAATGTTCCATTTTCATAGCTTCTATTATCGCAATAACAAATCCTTTTTCAACTCTTTCATTCAATTTTACAAATATCTTTACAACTTTTCCAGGAACAGGGGCATCAAAAGTACCTAAAGTAGTATCTTCCAACAAAAATGAACTATATTTTTCCTTTACTATAAATTGAAAATTATATCCCATACTAGCTAAATTAATTTCATTACCATTCATTAAAATATGAAACTTTATTTTTTTCAAATCATATAAAATTAGAATATTTTCCTTATTCTCGCTCTTTAAATATTTTATTTTTATAAATTTATTTTCATTTAAATTTGAAAAAATTTTATAAGAGCAATTTCTGATTATTTGACATTTAAAGTGAAATTCCTCATTACTGTCTAAGAACAAAATATCTTCTATATCATTACCTGCATGTCTCCAATTAGTTTTTATTCCCCAAGGTGAATTAATTGATTTGTTTTCTAATTGATTTCTATAATGAAAATAAAGAGAAGCCGCCACACATCTAAAAATTTCTTTTATATTTAAAGGAGCAACTAAATCCTTCCAATTAGCATCTATAAATTTTGTATTAATATTTTTTTTAGAAAAATTTTTATTTTTTATAATATTATTTAAAAAATAAATATTATTTTCAACCCCAAATAATTTTGTTCTATTTAAAGCAGAAGACATTTTCTTAATTACATCATCTCTATTTTTTCCATAAACAATAATTTTTGCAATCATTGGATCATAATACGAACTAACAGCATCACCATCACTATAACCTGAATCCAATCTAATAAAATTATCATTTGGCACACTAAATCTTAAAACTTTTCCTGGAGAAGGAAGAAAATCTTTTTCTGGATTCTCTGCATAAACTCTAACTTCTAAAGCATGACCTTTTATACTAACTTTATTAATAATTTTATCAATTCTTTCATTATAAGCTATCCTAATTTGGGCTTTAACTAAATCTAAACCTAATATTTCTTCCGTAACAGGATGTTCAACTTGTAACCTCGTATTCATCTCCATAAAATAAAATTTATCTTTTTCATACAAAAATTCTATAGTTCCTGCTCCAGAATATGCAATTTTCTTAGCTACTTGAACTGCTTGATAAGCCATTTCATCTTTAATTTTATTTTTTATAAAAGGTGCAGGAGCTTCTTCTATAACTTTTTGATGTCGTCTTTGAATAGAACAGTCTCTATCAGATAAAACCTCAACATTACCAAAATTATCAGCCATAATTTGAACTTCTATATGTCTAGGATTTTCAATATATTTTTCTATTAAAACTTTTTCATTTCCAAATGAACTTAAAGCTTCTCTTTTAGTTCCTTCCACCTTTGCAATTACTTCATTCTCATAATTAATAACATGCATCCCTTTTCCTCCTCCACCAGCAGATGCTTTAATAATTAAAGGAAAACCTATATCTTTGCATGCTTTTAAAATTTTATTATTAGACATATTTTCGACTGAGAAACCAGGCAAAACTGGTACGCCTGCATCTTGCATTATTTTTCTTGCTTCGGTTTTTAACGCCATACTTTTCATCGAGTTTTCTGAAGGACCTATAAAAATTAAATTATTTTTTTTTATCTTTCTTGAAAAATTAGGATTTTCAGATAAAAAACCATATCCTGGATGAATAGCATCAACTTTATATTTTTTAGCAACTCTAATAATCTTATCTATATTTAAATAACTATCCTCAGACAAAGATTTTCCTATATATACAGAACTATCAGATTCTCTAACATGCATAGCATCCTTATCAGCATCTGAATATATGGATACAGTTTTAATTCCCATCTTTTTACATGTACGAGCTATTCTAACGGCTATTTCGCCTCTGTTAGCTATCAAAATTCTTTTAAACATATAATTATTCCTGCCAATTAGGCTTTCTTTTATTAAGGAACGAAGAAATTCCCTCTTTCCCCTCAGAACTTGCTCTAGAGTCCGCTATTCTTTTAGCTGTTTCTAACATAACCTCATCTTCTAAAACTTTACTACCTACATAGTAAATTAAACTTTTTGCAGATTTTATAGCTTCTGGTCCTCCTTTTAAAATACTTTCGATTATTCCTTCAACAGTTTCCTCTAATTTGTCATTATCAACAAAAAGATTAATCATACCTATCCTAGTTGCTTCTTTTGAAGAAATAGGGGATGAAGTAAAAAATAAATATTTAGCATTTTTTTCTCCAACGGCCTTTATAACATATGGACTAATAACAGAAGGTATCAGCCCCAATCTAGCTTCAGATAAACAAAATTTTGCATACTGATTAGCTACAGCAATATCACATGCTGTTAATAATCCAACTCCTCCACCATAAGCTGCGCCGTTTACTGCCGCAATGGTTGGGAAAGGTAAATTATATAAATTATTAAGCATCGTTGATAATTTCATAGAATCTTTTATATTCTCCTGATGGTCTGCATCAGACATTCTTTTCATCCAATCTAAATCTGCTCCTGCAGAAAAACCCTTTCCGTTTCCTGTGATCACTAATGCTCTAATTTTTTTACTTTTTTTTAAACTTACAAAAACTTCATTAAGTTCAAAAATCAGTTTGTCATCAAAAGCATTCATAATATTTGGACGATTTAAATTAAGATAAAAAATGCCCCTTTTATCTGTTTTAGTTATCAGTATTTCTGAACTCATAAATTACATCCTAAATATACCAAATTTTGAATCTTCTGTAGGTCTATTATGTGCAGCAGATATTGATAAACCTAAAACCATTCTCGTATCCATTGGATCTATTATTCCATCATCCCATATTCTAGAAGACGCAAAATATGGATTGCCCTCTTTTTCATATTGATCATGTAATTTTTTCTTAAAATCATTTTCATCTTTTTTAGACCATTTAATACCTTTTCTTTTATTTACATCTTTTCTTACAGTGGATAAAACATTTGCTGCCTGTTCTCCTCCCATCACCGATATTCGGGAATTTGGCCAAGACCACATAAATCTAGGACTATAGGCTCTTCCACACATACCATAATTTCCTGCCCCAAATGAACCCCCGATTATAACCGTAAATTTAGGTACTTTAACTGTAGCTACAGCAGTAACTAACTTAGCCCCATCCTTTGCAATTCCCGCCGCCTCATATTTTTTTCCAACCATAAAACCCGCAATATTTTGAAGAAAAATTAAAGGAATTTTCCTCTGCCCACATAATTCTATAAAATGAGCTCCTTTTAGAGAACTTTCAGAAAAAAGTATTCCATTATTAGCAATAATTCCTACAGAGTATCCCATAATTCTTGCAAAACCCGTAACTAGTGTTGGCCCATATAATTTTTTAAATTCTGTAAATTTACTTCCATCTACTATTCTTGCTATTACCTCCCTCACATCATATGGCGTTGATAACGAAGATGGAACAACTCCATAAATACTTTTTAAATCGTAATTTGGTTCTTCGGGATCAATAAAATCAAAATCTATATTTTTCTTTTTATTAAATGTTGAAACTATGTTTCTAGCTATTTGAAGCGCATGTCTGTCATCTTCTGCTAAATGATCAGTAACACCACTTTTCTTACTATGTACTTCTCCTCCCCCAAGTTCCTCAGCTGTTACCTCTTCTCCAGTAGCAGCCTTTACCAAAGGTGGGCCTCCTAAAAAAATAGTTCCTTGCTTTTTTACAATAATAGCTTCATCACACATTGCCGGAACATATGCTCCTCCTGCAGTACAAGAACCCATTACCACAGCAATTTGGGGAATACCCATAGCAGACATGTTAGATTGATTATGAAAAGTTCTACCAAAACCATCTTTATCTGCAAACATTTCGCTTTGTAGAGGCAAGTACGCCCCTCCTGAATCTACCAAATAAATACATGGTAAATTATTTTCCATAGCTATTTCTTGTGCCCTTAATTGCTTTTTCACAGTTATTGGATAGTAAGTTCCTCCTTTTACGGTGGCATCATTAACTATAATAACACATTCTTTTCCGCACACCCTTCCTATTCCTGTTATCAAACCCGAGCATGGCGCTTCATTATTATAAGAATCTAAGGCTGCAATATTTGATAGTTCTAAAAAAGGAGAACCAGGATCAATCAGAAAATTTATTCTTTCTCTAGGTAATAATTTTCCTCTGTTACGATGTCTTTTAATTGCATCTTCTCCTCCACCAGATTGAGAAAAAATAATTTTCTTTTTTAAATCATTTACCAAAAACTGCATTTCTTTTGTGTTACTAATAAAATCCTTAGATTTTTCATCAATATTACTTTTTAATATATCCATAATAATCTCTTTTTCTGTTAACTTTATACGAAACTATAACTAACACTTTTCAATTGCAATTGCTGTAGCTTCACCCCCACCAATACATAGAGAAGCTATTCCCTTTTCTACATTATATTTATGCATAGCTGTAATTAAAGTTGCTATTATTCTTGCACCAGATGTTCCTACTGGATGTCCAAGTGCACAAGCTCCGCCATGGACATTTACAATGTCAGAAGAAATATTTAAGTCCTTCATTGCAGCCATTGGAACCACAGCAAAAGCTTCGTTTATTTCAAATAAACCAACATTTTTAATGTTCCAATTGGCTTTATCTAAAACTTTTTTGATGGCTCCTATTGGAGCAGTAGTAAACCAAGCTGGATCATGACTATTTGTAGAATGCGCAACTATTCTAGCTAAAGGTTTAGAACCTCTTTTTTCTGCTTCTTCCATGCCCATTATTACCAAGGCAGCTGCTCCATCTGATATAGATGAGGAATTTGCTGCAGTAACTGTTCCATTTTTACTAAAGGCTGGTTTTAAATTTCGAATTTTACTGATATCTGCCGTAAAAGGTTGCTCATCTTTACTTACTACAAATGAACCTTTACGATTTTTAATTTCAACTGATACTATTTCATTTTCAAATGATCCATCTTCATTAGCTTTTTTTGCTCTTTCTAAAGACCTAATCGCAAACTCATCCTGAGCCTCTCTAGTAAACTGATAAGCTTCAGCCGTGGTCTCAGCATATGAGCCCATTAATCTTCCGGGCTCATAAGCATCTTCTAAACCATCTAAAAACATATGATCTTTCAATTCTCCATGTCCCATCCTTAAACCAGACCTAACTTTAGGAATAACATAAGGGGTATTTGACATGCTCTCTATGCCACCTGCAATAGAAATTTTACTGGAACCTGCAATTAGTTGATCATTAACTATCATTGTTGCTTTCATCCCTGATCCGCACATTTTATTAATGGTTGTTGCACCAGCAGTATTTGGTATTCCAGCACCTATTGCAGATTGTCTTGCAGGCGCCTGACCTAAACCTGCTGGTAATACACAACCCATAACAATATCATCTACAATTTCTCCATCAATATTTGCTTTCAATAAAGCTCCTTCAATAGCTATACTCCCTAAGCTTGTCGCACTTTCACTAGATAAAGAACCTTGAAAACTACCCATCGGAGTTCTAGCCATTCCAGTAATTACAATATCTTTATTACTCATATTTAACCTCCAAATTATCTACATTGATTAACGCAAATTATCATCTGAGATTGACAAATTTGATTTCTCTCAGAATTATCAACTTCTCTTCTAATACACACATCTCTTCGTCTTAAACAAACTTTTGCACACGTTTTTGCTTCTGTAGCTTTTTCCTCCGGATCATATGGAAAATCTGGAACATTATCTTGAGCAAAAGAAGCAAAACCGATCATCAAAAAAGAGAAAATTACTAAAATTAAATTCATATAATAAAATTTATTCTTAATTAGCTCAAATAGATTCATTAAAAATCTCCCGACCAATTAACATTCTTCTTATCTCACTTGTACCTGCCCCTATTTCATATAATTTAGAATCTCGTAATAATCTTGCCACAGGATAATCATTTGTATAACCATTACCACCTAAGATTTGTATGGCCTCAAGAGTGATTTCAGTACATTTTTCTGCGGCATATAAAATAGCTCCCGCTGAATCTTTTCTTGTAGTTTCTTTTCTATCGCAAGATTGAGCTACATTATAAACATATGATTTACACGCATTCATACTCGTGTATATATCTGCCAACTTTCCTTGAATTAACTGAAAACTACCTATAGGCTGATTGAATTGTTTTCGTTCATGCACGTAGGGAACAATAATATCCCAACAGTTTTGCATAACTCCCAATGGCCCACCTGCCAATACTACCCTTTCATAGTCCAATCCGCTCATTAATACTTGAGCTCCTTTATTAACCTCTCCCAATACATTTTCTTCAGGGACTTCACAGTTATCGAATATAAGTTCACAAGTATTGGAACCTCGCATACCTAATTTATCTAACTTTTGTCCAGTAGAAAAACCTTTAAAACCTTTTTCAATAATAAAAGAAGTAATTCCTTTAGGGCCTGCATCTTTTTCTGTTTTAGCATAGACAACTAAATAATCTGCATCCGGACCATTAGTAATCCACATCTTTGATCCGTTTAATAAATAAAAATCCTTCTTTTTAGATGCAAGAGTTTTCATACCTACTACATCTGAACCAGCTCCCGATTCACTCATGGCTAAAGCTCCAATTTTATCTCCTGATATTAAACCGGGTAAATATTTTTCTCTTTGTTTATCATTTCCATTGAGTCTAATTTGATTAATACATAAATTAGAATGGGCACCATATGAAAGCCCAACCGAAGCTGACGCCCTACTCACCTCTTCTATACAAACGGTATGTTCTAAATACCCTAAACCACTGCCTCCCCATTTTTCTTCAACTGTTATTCCCAAAATCCCCAAGTCTCCCATTTTTTTCCATAAATCAGCGGGAAAATCATTTTTCTTATCTATTTCTGCAGCGCGAGGAGCTATTTCATTTTGAGAGAAGTTGGCAACACTTTCTCTAATCAAATCAGCTGTATCTCCGAGATTAAAATTAAAATCTTCTGGTTTATTAACAATCATTTTTGCCTCTCTAAATAAGCATTTAACTTATAAGTATCATTTGAGCTAATCCTAAGAATACAAAGAAACCTACAACATCTGTAACAGTAGTCAACAAGATAGATGCTCCCAATGCTGGATCAACTTTCCAACGTTGAAGTAAAAGTGGAATTGCAGCTCCAAAAAATCCTGCAATAAATAAATTAAACATCATAGCTAAAGCAATTACATAACCCAAACTTTTCTCTCCAAACCATAATGCAGCTACTAATCCAACTATTATAGCAAATATAAGTCCATTAATTAAACCTACCAAAATTTCTTTTCCAAACACTCTGAGTGAATTTGAAGGATTAAGTTCTCTTGTAGCAAGTGCTCTAACTGCAACTGTTAAAGTTTGAGTACCGGCATTACCTCCCATAGATGCAACTATTGGCATAAGCACAGCTAACGCAACTATTTGTTTAATAGTGCCTTCAAAAAATCCAATCGCTATTGATGCTAAAATAGCAGTTAGTAAATTTACAAAAAGCCATGAAAATCTACTTCGAGCTGTTTGCCATGCAGCTAAATATAAATCGGTGTCCCCAGAAACACCGGCTAATTTTAACATATCTTCTTCAGCCTCTTCTTGAATAACTTCTACGACATCATCAACAGTAATCATTCCTATCAGCCTATTCTTTGCATTAACAACTGGAGCAGATGTTAAATCGTACTTTTCAAATAAAAAAGCTATATCTTCTTGGTCAGTATCAACTTTAACTACAACTGGATCATCAATCATTATATCAGTTAATACTATTTCCCTTTTACTTCTCATTATTTTATGTAATGGTACTGTGCCAACCGGTATATGTCTGGGATCTACAATAAATATAGAATAAAACTTATCCGGAACCTTAGCTGAACCTCTTAAATAGTCTATAACCTGACCAACATTCCAATATCTAGGAACTGCTACGTAATCTCTTTGCATTAATCTTCCTGCTGACATTTCAGGAAATTCTAAAGCTTGCCTTATTAACTTTCTCTCATCTACAGGTATTTGTTTAATTAAATTTTTGCGTCTATCGGGATCAGTATTTTCAATAACATAAGCAGCATCGTCTGTTTCTAATTTACCTATTAAATCTCCTAAAATTCCAGGTTTATAATTATCTAATATTTCTGATAGTACCTGCTCATCCAATGATGCCAATACTTCAGCAGGTAAAGAATTATCTAAACATAATGCTAAAAGTCTTCTATCCTCTTCAGATAAAATTTCAAATATATCTGCAATATCCGCATGATGCAAAGAAAGAACATGTTCCTTAAGATAAGCAATGTTTTCATCACGAATATTTTTACGTATTGTATCTAATTGCTTTTTTGAGATACCAAACCCTAAGGTATTCTTATTTATTTTCTTTTTATTCACTATAGTTTTAGAAGTATTTTTCATTTTCCTAAAAATCCTATAGGTTTAAGTAATAATATTATATTTATTGTAACTTTATAAACTAAATTATACTAGGCTTTAAATATGAAAATAAAATACTTAAAAAGTAATGATTCTGAAATTAAATGGAAATCAAGCCCTAATTTAACTGAATATAGCTCAGCTATAAAAATTATGAATAATTATATTAAAGATATAAAGGAAAATAAATCAGATGAAATAATTTGGCTTTTAGAACATCCATCAGTTTATACAAGCGGTCGAAGTGCAAAAAATAATCACATACTTAATACAAAAACAATTCCAGTTATTAATACTAGTAGAGGAGGACAAGTAACATATCATGGTCCCGGACAAAGAATAATTTATGTAATGTTAAATTTAAACAATAGAGAGAAAGACATTAGAAAATATATATCTACACTAGAAAAATGGATGATTATATCTTTAGAAAAAATAGACATAAAAGCCTATACTATAAAAAATAGAATTGGATTATGGGTTAAAGGACCAAAAGGAGAATCTAAAATTGGCGCTATTGGTGTAAAAATAAGCAAATGGATTACAGGTCATGGAATATCAATAAATATCAATCCTAATCTTTCTTATTACAATGGGATAATTCCTTGTGGATTAAAAGAATATCCAATTACTTCTATAAGAGAACTTGGTAGTGAAATAAAAATGTATGAATTTGATGCTATTATAAAACAAACAGCAAAAAATATTTTTTAAAAAACTATGCAAAATTTATAAGTTCTTGATCAACAAAAACAGTATCTCCTTCTTTTACATTTATTTTTATAATTTTTGCATCTTTTTCAGCCTTAAGTATATTTTCCATTTTCATGGCATCAATTATTATTAAATCATCTTCTTGAGAAACATCATCACCTTTAGATACACATATTTTAACTACTCTTCCAGGCATAGGTGAAATTAAAGATTTTGATGAAACAATTTTATTTTTTTCAGGTATTAATTTAAATAATTTTATAGTTTCCATTCTTATAACTTTAACAAGCACATCAAAACCAAAATGTTTAATTTTATAATGAGTTAATTCTTTTGACACTTGCATAGTAAAAGAATCTCCACCCAACAGTAATTTTAATAAAGAAAAACCATATCTCCAAATTAGTAAAATATCATAATTATTATTTTTATATTTTATATGTATTTGATGTTCAGAACTCTCTACTTCAGATAATATATCATAATCAAATTCATATACATCTTTGTCTAAAATTACAGCCAACTTACCAAAATTACTTTTTTCAGTATTATTATTTCTTTTATTTTCTAAAACTTCCATTGATAAAGCAGCCAAACAAATAAGAAATTTTTTATCTTTAAATTTTAATTTTCCATTATAACCCTTTGGGTATTCTTGTTCTAAAAAAGCTGTAGTAATATTGCCTGAAAGAAATTTGTTATTACAAATAACACTACTTACAAAGCTAATATTTGTATTTACACCCTTTATAACAAAGGAATCTAAAGCTTCACTCAATTTTTTACAAGCATCTTCCCTATTCTTTCCATGAGAAATAAGTTTTGCTATCATAGGGTCATAATACATAGAAATTTCCCCACCCTCTTCTATTCCACTATCTAATCTAATATTTTTATTATCAGTTTCAGGGGGCATAAATTTTCTAACTCTTCCTATAGAAGGAGCAAAATTACGTATAGGTTCTTCTGCATAAATTCTGGCTTCTATAGACCATCCATTTAAATTTATATCTTTTTGCCTTAGGCCTAACGGTTTATTAGATGCAATGTTAATCATTTTTTCAACAATATCTATGCCAGTAACAAGCTCTGTAACAGGATGTTCTACCTGAAGTCTAGTATTCATTTCTAGAAAATAGAATGATTTGTCATTAGAAGCAACGAATTCAACAGTTCCTGCACTCGAATAATTGACAGCTTTTGCTAATAATATAGCTTGTTCTCCCATTTTCTTTCTCATCTCATCATCTACTAGAGAACTAGGACATTCTTCAATTATCTTTTGATGTCTTCTCTGTACTGAACATTCTCTTTCACCCAAATAGACCATGTTACCAAAATCATCAGCAAGTATCTGAATTTCTATATGTCTTGGTCCTTTAATAAATTTTTCCACAAAAACCCTATCATCACCAAAAGAATTTCTAGCTTCATTTTTCGCACTTTGAAAACCTGATTTTAATTCATCTATATTATTAGCTACCCTCATCCCTTTGCCACCACCACCTGCACTTGCTTTTATCATAACAGGAAAACCAATTTTATTCGCTGCTTCAATAGCACTTTTAATATCTTTAATAGCACCTTTGGTACCCGGTATGATATTTACTCCAGCTTTTTTTGCTATTTTTTTAGATACAATTTTATCACCCATAAACTTTATAGCTTCAACAGAAGGCCCAATAAATTTTATTTTTAATTTTGTTAAAGCTGAACAAAATTCAAAATTTTCAGATAAAAATCCATAACCTGGATGAACTGCATCTACTTTATTTTCTTTAGCTATTTTAATAATTTTATCAATATTCAAATAACTTTTAAATGATTCTGCAGGACCTATATGAAAACATTCATCCATATATTTTATATGTTTAGAATTTTTATCGGCATCAGAATATATACCAACCGTTTTTATTCCCATTTTTTTACATGTAGACGCTATTCTACATGCAATTTCACCACGATTAGCAATTAATATTTTTTTAAACATAAGCTTCTCTTAATTTATAGTGGAATATTTCCATGCTTTTTATCAGGATTAGTTAGTTTTTTTGATTTTAACAGTTCTAATGCTGAAGCTATCCTAAGCCTAGTATTACTTGGGTTAATTATATCATCCAAATAGCCTCTTGAAGCAGCGATAAAAGGATTAGAAAATTTTTCCTGATATTTTTTGGTTTGTTTTTCTATTTCTTTATCACTTGAACCTCTATATATAATTTCTACCGCACCTTTAGCTCCCATAACTGCTATTTCTGCCGTTGGCCAAGCAAAATTAATGTCCCCTCTCAAATGTTTTGAAGCCATAACATCATATGCCCCTCCATAAGCTTTACGTGTAATCAATGTAACCTTAGGTACAGTTGCCTCAGCAAAAGCATACAAAAGTTTTGCTCCATGTTTTATTATTCCGCCATATTCTTGAGCAGTACCTGGCAAAAATCCTGGAACATCTACTAAAGTAACTAAAGGAATATTAAAACTATCACAAAACCTTACAAACCTTGCTGCCTTACGAGATGAATCTATATCTAAGCAACCTGCTAATACCATAGGTTGATTAGCAATTATTCCTATTGTTTTGCCTGTAATTCTTGCAAATCCAACTATTATATTTTGGGCATAATTAGGTTGAATTTCAAAAAAATCTTCCTCGTCTACTAGAGTAATAATTAATTCTTTCATATCATAAGGGTTATTTGCATTTTCTGGTATTAGTGTATTTAAATTGTTTGCTTTTCTATTGATAGGATCATTAGTAAACTTTTCCGGTGCTTTCTCAGAATTTGACATAGGAAGAAAATCAATAAGTCTTCTAGTTTCATTTAATAAAGTTATATCATCTGAAAATGCAAGATCCGCAACTCCAGACTTTTTTGAATGAGTGTTTGCACCTCCCAATTCTTCTGACGAAACATTTTCATGAGTTACAGTTTTAACCACATCTGGTCCAGTCACAAACATATAAGAAGAATCTTCAACCATAAATATAAAATCTGTGATTGCTGGAGAATATACAGCTCCTCCTGCACAAGGACCCATAATAAGAGATATTTGAGGTATGTATCCCGATGCTAAAACATTTCTCTGAAAAACTTCAGCATATCCCCCTAGTGAAGCTACTCCTTCTTGTATTCGTGCACCTCCTGAATCATTTAACCCTATTACAGGACAACCGATTTTCATAGCTTGATCCATTATTTTACAAATTTTTTCAGCATGTGCTTCACTAAGTGAACCTCCATACACTGTAAAATCTTGACTGTATATCATTACTGATCTTCCATTAACTTTACATGTGCCCGTAACCACTCCATCGCCTGGTATTTTATTCTTTTCCATTCCAAAATCACTAGACCTGTGTTCTACAAACATATCATACTCAATGAAAGTACCCTTATCTGCAAAAACCTCTATTCTTTCTCTTGCACTTAACTTTCCTTTAGCATGCTGAGCTTTTAAACGTTTCAAACCTCCTGAGAGTTTAGCTTTTTCTTTTTTACTATTTAGTTCTTTAACTATTTTTTTCAATTAACTATTCCTCTTGTATAAAAAAGTATTTTATTGAGCGTTAACTGCATCAAAATAATCTTTAACAAGTTTTATATCAAGTTTTATTGAATTCAATCTTTCTAATGCTTCCTCATCTTCACCCCAAATTGAGGACTGATATAATTCTTCCAAAAAACTCAACTCAAAAGCTTTCTTATAACTAATTTTTGATTCTAATAAAGCTAAAGATATTACAAAAGAATTAGTAATACCAATCAAAGTATGTAAAGCGGATAATTCATAAATATTATATTTTTTAATAATTTTTTTTAATCTTTCTATATTATTTTTAGTTTGAATATGTACTTTAAAAGTTGAAGAATATAAAATTTGAACTTTGTACATATCTTTCATCCATTGTATTAATGGTAACCATAACTTTTTTTGTTTTAAATATAAGGATTTTTGTTCAGAAGAAAAAAAACAAATTACATCAGTTTGTATATTCATAGCAATATTATTTATATAATTACTTTTTGATAAGGCAATTTTATCTATCGCCATATAAACTAGCTTTATTTCACTAACAGTAGTTTGAGATTGATTTTTATCAGAACTCTTTATTTTTTTTAAAAATATCTTAGCAATTTTTAAAGAAGGAAACTTAATTACATTACCTAATGGCGTTTTAAAGTATTTATTATTAAAAACTATTTTATAAAAATCATTATTATTTTTTATAATTTTATATTCTTTTACTAATTTAATATTCATAATTGATTCTAATACTCTACTAAACTTTTAGAAATATTTAATACTTTTAAAACTCTTTTCATATGTATTGGGATAGGTGCAACAATTCTAATAGTTAAACCCTCTATGTCTGGAATTCCTATTTCTCTTGCATGTAAATGCAAAATATCATTAAATTCGCACAATAAATCAATTTTTTTATTAGAAATACTATACTTTTTATCACCTAAAATTGAACAACCTAACTGATTACAATGAGCTCTTATTTGATGTTTTCTTCCTGTCTTCGGTTTAAATTCTACTAAACTAATTTTAATATTTTTATAAAGTCCTTTCCATAAAACACTATAAAAAGTTAGTGCATCTTTTCCTGATATAGTTTTTGATGTTATCTCATAACCATCTCTTTTAACTTTTGCTAATGGAAAATTTATAGATCCATTCTTTTTCGGCATATGACCTATAACTATAGCTAAATAAATCTTTTTAATATTTCTATTTTTAAAATCCCTCCCAAGTCTCTTAGTAGTGACAGGATTCCTAGAAAGCACGATTACTCCACTCGTATCTTTATCCAAACGATGTAGCAATTGTGGCCTATAAACAGAATCAAAACGAAAAAAATCTAACTTATCATCTAAATGATTTCTTATTTTAGACCCACCTTGCACTGCAATTCCAGAAGGTTTATT
>TARA_B100000686_G_scaffold84197_1_pt1 | contig 19279 bp, 16 predicted proteins | sample TARA_B100000686 | Tara Oceans TARA_B100000686 (sample SAMEA2622733) | marine metagenome | biome: marine biome (ENVO:00000447); feature: marine epipelagic mixed layer (ENVO:xxxxxxxxx); material: "saline water (ENVO:00002010), including plankton (ENVO:xxxxxxxx)" | depth 150 m
ATAAAGGATGGCTTTTAGTCTTTGGAAATGCTCAGGAAAATTATGCTGGGTATGTGGAACAAAGAGGTGGACGGTACGGCTTACGTGCTATAGATATTTAATAATTTTTTACTGCAGAATCGATCCGCTTAAATAATCGTTGGAATCTTTGGTAATCAGTACTTTATCTATTCTGTTGTGTAAGTCTTGTTCAGAAGTGACCTTTACTCTAATGTAGTTGTCGGTTAGTCCAATCCACTTTCCTTTCTTGTTATCTTCCCATAGTACTGACCTGATCGTTCCAATCATATTTTGTCTGTAGAGTCTACTTTTCCGATCAGCTAATTCAAGTAAACTATCAACTCTTGACGCTTTAATTTCTGGACTGACGGTCTGTTCTAAATAAGCCGCGCTTGTCCCAGGTCGTATTGAATATGGAAACACATGTAAGTTTGAGAATTTTACCCGGTTTACAATATCTAATGTGTTTTTATAGTCCAAGTCAGTTTCTCCAGGAAAGCCAACTATAATGTCACTTGTAATTGAGAAATCTGAGAATTTTGAAAGTACTCTGTCGACAGAATTGAGGTATTGATCCCTGCTATATGTTCGGCGCATAGCTTTTAGAATTGGGTCACTACCAGATTGTAAAGGGATATGCATATGAGAGCAGATTCGTGGATCCTCCCATGTTGTCAATAATTCTGGTGTAATCTCTTGAGGTTGAATCGAAGAAATTCTTATCCTCTGTACGGATGTCTTATCTAATATGTTATCTACCAGTGAATGAAGGGTATTAACGGTGTCAGTTAAATCGAAACCATACGTACCTAATTGTGTACCGGTGAGAATTATCTCTTTATATCCAAGACCTTCTAGGCTTTTAATATTAGAAATTATTTCATTTGAGGGAATACTACGCTCCCTCCCTCTAACCTTGGGAACTATACAATAAGCACATACTTGGTCACACCCCTCCTGTATTTTGATTGAAGCCCTGGTTCTAATCATATTTAGATTGATTGGAACCTCGTCTGTGCCTAAAGTACAGCTAACTAGATCATCTCCTTTACTAGCTACTATCTCACTCACTAAAGTGGCTTTATTGGCATTGTTAGCAATAATATCTATTTCAGGTATTTCTAATAAAGCTTCTGAATCTCTATCTACATAACATCCAGTTGCCACGATAGTTGCATCTGGGTTACGTCTGCGGGCCGCTCTCAAAGACCTTCTTGCCTTACGATCTGCAATATGAGTAACTGTGCACGTGTTTACTATATGTATATCCGTAGGGGTTCCATTTTCGACCAATTTAAAACCCGCTTGTATAAATTCCAGAGCTAATTTTCCAGAGTCAGCTTGATTTAATTTACACCCGTGTGTCTCGATAGATACTTTATTTTCTAATTGGGTCTTCATTTCATTTTAAATTGATACATGTAACGAGTTAAAAACGATATTCCTTCATTATAACTGGCTTATATTTTCACAAGACTGATATATAATTCTCGTTTAGTTTAAGAATAGATTTAATAAAGAAAATAATCAGTAAAGTACAAAAACCTTTGTATCACATGGCCATTAAAGCCAAAGATATTTAGGTTGATACAATTGGAGATATTAATAGATTATGTCAAACCGTGTATTTGTCACAGGTCTTGGAGCGATAACTCCTGTAGGATTAAATATAACAGACACATGGGATTCACTTGTTTCTGGCACCTCTGGAATTTCCAATATAACTTCGTTTGACGCGGAGAATTACAAAACAAAAATAGCTGCAGAGGTTACTAATTTTGAGCCTGGTGATTACATCGAAAAGAAACAGGTGAGGAGATTAGACAGGTTTGTTCAATTAGCTATTGGTGCCGCGTTGCAAGCTGTTGAACATGCCAACCTTGACATAAATCAAAGCAATTCAACGCGAATTGGTGTGATGATAGCCAGTGGGATAGGTGGGATAATAACTATTTCCAATCAACTAGAGGTTCTAGCTGAAAAAGGACCTAACCGTGTATCTCCATTTTTTGTCCCAATGATGCTACCTGATATGGCATCCGGCCAGGTTTCCATGACTATTGGAGCTCGTGGACCAAGTATTGCAACCGTTTCGGCTTGCGCTAGTGGTGCCGATTCAATCGGAGCCGCTTTTAATCAATTGCAGTCAGAAAACCTGGACGTAATCATAGCTGGAGGTACAGAGGCATCAATTTGCCCTATTGGTATAGCTGGTTTCAATGCTTGCCATGCACTATCGACTCATAATGAGCATCCCCAGGAAGCATCACGACCATTCGATGCAGAGAGAGATGGCTTTGTTTGCGGAGAAGGGTCCGGAGTTTTAGTTTTGGAGACATTAAATAGCATTAAAAAGCGTTCTGTTGAGCCAATTGCTGAGTTGGTGGGTTATGGAGCGTCTGCTGATGCCCACCATGTGACCCAACCTGCACCAGGAGGCGAAGGAGGCGCTAGAGCAATGAAAAGCGCCCTTACGCAGGCCTGCATTGCGCCTGATGAAATCAGTTATATAAATGCGCATGGTACATCCACTCCCTTGAATGACAAATATGAAACTCTTGCAATGAAAGCAGTCTTTGAGGAACACGCTTATAAGATACCCATAAGCTCAACTAAGTCTATGACAGGTCATCTTTTAGGTGCTTCAGGAGCACTAGAAGCTGTGATTTCTACTTTGGCTATAAAAACAAATACTATTCCGCCAACAATAAACTACCAAAATCCGGATCCTGAATGTGACCTCGATTATACTCCTAATAAGGCTAGAGAAACTGATGTGCATTCAGTGATTACTAACTCATTCGGGTTTGGAGGGCATAACAGCTCGCTAGTTTTTAAAGGTGTTGATCTTTAAACATCGTATATTGGTAAATGAAGATCAAAAAAGATTATTTGTTAATGAAGGGCATCCTTTACTCTTAAAATCCTGGGTGCTTCATAAGCCGCATTCACAAATTGCCGAACAAAGGCTCGGGTTGCCTAAACTTCAAGCTACTTTGTTGTCTAATCGCGGCGTCAAAACCACCTTAGAGGCAATTGACTTTCTAGCGTCAGATGAACGTTTAAGTAGTGATCCCAAACTCCTACCTAATATTGATAAAGGAGTTGAACTGGTATCTGATGCCATCAAAAGCGGTCAAACCATTGCTATATATGGCGACTTTGATGTCGATGGTATATCAGGATCTGCTATTTTAGCCGAAACTATGTTTCATATTGGAGCTTCTGTGATTACTTACATTCCTCATCGAATTAATGAGGGACATAGTTTGAACAAGGAAGCAATAAATTATCTTAACTCAAAAGATGTAAAGTTAATTATTACCGTTGACTGCGGGACAACCGCTTACGAAGAGGTTGTTTTCGCTATGAATTTAGATATTAACGTGGTTGTGACAGATCACCATATTGCCAATGAGCCTATGCCTGATAGCGTTCCTCTGGTTAATCCAGGGCTGAAAGATTCGATATATCCATTTAAACATTTGACTGGGGCTGGTGTTGCATTAAAGTTCTCCGAGGCACTCTGTAAAAATTTTGGAATAGATACACCTAACTATCTTTATATATTGGCAGCATTTGGAACTATTGCAGACTTAGGACCGTTAATTGGGGAAAATCGGTTTATAGTAAAACGCGGGATTGATCTGTTAAGAGATACAGATCGTCCTGGAATCAAAGCTCTGGCTGATAGAGCCAAATGTAACCTAAAAACAGTAAGTGCTCGAGATCTTTCTTTCACTTTAATTCCTAGGTTGAATGCAGCTGGCAGACTAGACAGTGCCAAAACAAGTTTGGAAATTCTAACAACTCACGATATAGGACAAGCTGAATCCTTAGCGGATAATTTAGATCAATTAAACACTACTCGGAGAAATCTTTCTACTAAGGCAATTCAAGTAGCCAATCAGCTTGTTATAGATGAAAACCTGCAGGTAGATCCGGCTTTATTTGTCTATTTTACTGATTGGCACCCTGGGATATTAGGACTAATTGCAGGCAGACTTAGTGATAAATACCGTAGGCCTACTGTGGCGGCGTGTTTAGATGGAGATAATATTAGGGCAAGCGTTAGAGGCCCAAAAGGATATGAAATATTAGACGGACTTTTAGAGACAAAGTTGGATTTCGTAAAAATTGGTGGCCATAGTCAAGCAGCTGGATTCACATTAAAACTTTCTGAGATTCACATGTTTAAAGAACTGTTCCTCCAAGCAATAAGTAAACAAACCAATGGTTCACTCGATGAAGATCCACTCAAATATGAATGTGAAATAGAACTGTCCGATATTAACACTGATAACTTGAAGTTTTTGAAATCTATGGAGCCATTCGGGCAGGCTAATTCTCAACCTGTGTTCTTAACAAGAGGGTTGGAAGTATATGAATCAAGAACAGTCGGCAAAACAAATAATCATATTAAACTTATCGTACAGCAAGGCTCAAAACGATTTGACGCGATCGGATTTGGACTTGGTTCTAAATACGATCAACTTGGAAGTAATATGGATGCAATTTACAAACTTGGTGAGAATTATTGGGCGGGTAATGTGACAATTCAATTACAGATTATAGACTTTGTAGGCGTATAGTATATTACCCATTTTTCCTTCTGCGTTTAGCTCGTGAATCAGCGCCACCTCTGTTTAGTATAGATACTACAGGGACGGTCTCAGCGATAGCGGGTTGAGATATGAATCGAGCTTTATATACAAGAATTGGTATTGTTACCGCAAGACATAATAATGCAATGTAGTGAGCCTCTTGCATTCCTAAGGCCCATATACGGTCCTCTCTAGCGAACGTGATTCCGAATCGAGCTAGTGAATAAAGAGAAAGATAAACACACCATAACATTCCAGCTGGTTTCAACCGATCTTTAAGGGCAAAGAGTATCGCGAGAATGATGATGTTACCTAGTATTTCGTAAAAAATCACAGGTTCAGTACCTGTGCCAAAACCGGAAGCACAGTATTTTGCAAGACTCTGCGGATGAGTCCATGAAAAACTAAGGAAATGACTGGCTGCCTTAGCACAATGTTCTCCATTTGCTATATCACCCAATCTGCCTATCGTTTGAGCTAAAAGAAGTGCAGGAGCTGTTATATCCATCATGATGCCCCAATATTTTGTTGGAACTCTTTTTATAGCCACATATGCTATGCCGCCAAAGAAACCACCTAATATGCCTCCCCAAACTCCTATTCCCCCTTTCCAAATTGCTATTATTTGTACAGGATTATCAGAGTAAACATCCCAGTTATCAATGACATGCACCAACCTTGCACCGATAAATCCTCCCAGTACGCACCAAACCGCAACCGAGTACATATCATCAGAAGAGATACCTTTCATTGGGGCCCACCGAGCCACGAGGTATACGGCTGTAATAACTCCGATAAGGCTGAAAATGCCATGCCACGCTAAAGCTAAATTTATTCCATTTTGAATCGTAAACAGATTCGGTCCGACTGTTATGTCAATCATTAATTGATACTCTCAAACGTTTTAATGCGCTGTTGTCTAGTTATGATTTAAATCCTTGATCAATGATATCAATGTATTGGGATTTTAAAAGCAAGTTTCAATCTTGATTCTCTTAGTATTAATTTGATTAAGGCGAAAACCCTGAATATATGAACCTCTGAATCGTAGGCTTTTGCATAAGAAATCAACGAGAATAAGCTTTGTGAAGTTAGAAAACAACAAAAATAGAGCTGCGGTTGGATTAAACTCGTTCTTATCATATTTAAAAGTGGAACGAGGTGCATCAGCTAATACTCTAGACGCCTATAAAACCGATCTGTTTCAGTTAATTACCTTTCTTAATAACAACGTGGCGAACTTCAAATCTAAAAATTGGACTTGGTCTGAAGTAAGTACTAACCATGTTAAAGAATACATTATCAATTTAGATAAAAAACTCTACAGTGTGTCAACTAAAGCAAGAAAAATCGCATCGGCCAGCTCATTCTTTAAATTCTTGTATGATGAAAATGAAATTCAGTCTGATCCTTGCGAACATATTTCTACACCTAAGTTATCCAGATCTCTGCCATCCACGCTTTCTGAACAGGAAATAGATTCTCTTTTTGACTCAATTAGTGGGCTTAAACCTGATGACTACAGAGACAGGGCAATGTTTGAATTAATGTATGCTTCCGGGATAAGGGTAACAGAATTAATATCTTGTGATATTGATAGTATTGACCTGAACCAAAACTTAATTCGCGTTATAGGCAAGGGTTCAAAGGAAAGGATATTGCCAATACATTCAGTAGCTTCTAAATTGCTAAATGAATATATAATTCGCGGACGACCACTTCAAGAATCTAACTCCTCTAAACAGGCATTATTCTTAAATAAAAACGGTAATCGACTGACTCGACAGGGTTTTTGGCTTATACTCAATAGAAGAAGTTTAAAAGCAGGATTGACGAGAGAAGTAAACCCACATCTGTTAAGGCATAGTTTTGCTACACATTTGTTAAAAGGGGGTGCTCCATTAAGACATGTACAAGAGTTGCTGGGTCACTCAGATATATCCACCACCCAGATTTATACGCATTTGAGCAACGATCATTTAAAAAGAGAATATAATAAAGCACATCCAAGATCCTGAACGTAATAAGGAAAAACATAAATGGCAAAAAAAGGTAGAAAAGTAGCATCCAAACAGGCCGCTATGAAGGCGCGGAAAAAGAACCGGGGATCTGCGGCCCGGTTGACAGAAGCTCAAACTTCAGTTTCATTTACAGGTCAAAAGGAAAGCAATGTAGAAGACGCTAGTAAAAAAATAGATGTTTCTTCCGATGAGGCCAGAGTTATTTCAAAGCCTATTGTGACGCAACCAAAGGCTGAAGTCGCGGCTCAAGCCACGGTATTTACTTGCTTACGTGTAGAGTTGCTCCATATTGCATGTATCGCAATAGTTCTCGCAGCAGCGTTAGCTGTTCTAACGATAACTTTAAATTAACACGATAGTTACCAAACCTCGACGAAACATTTAGTTATTAGGTTTTGGATACTCGTTTACTCTTGGTACAGTAATTAAGTGATATGGGGAATTTTTCAGAAAGACTAACTCATTTACCAGTAAAACCTGGTGTTTACCTCATGAAGGAGAAGTCAGGGAAAGTTATATATATCGGTAAAGCTTCGATTCTTCGAAATAGAGTTAGATCTTACTTTCAAAAGAAAACTAATCTACCTCCGAAAATTCAGCGAATGGTCTCATCAATTGATGATTTTGAGTTCATAATTACAGAGTCTGAACTTGAAGCCTTTTTACTTGAAAGCAATTTAATTAAGCAATATCAGCCAAGATTCAACGCTAGATTAAAAGATGGCAAATCATATCCATTTATAAAGATAGATACAGCTGAGCCTTTCCCTCAAGTGTATATAACCAGAAAACTTAGTGATGACGGGTCAAGGTATTTTGGGCCTTATGCAAATGCTGGCAGTGTGCGTAAAACTTTAGGATTATTAAAAAAGCTATTTCCCTATCGTTCTTGCACTAAACATATATCAGGTAAAGATGAACGTCCATGTCTCGATTATCATATAAATAGATGTGTTGGGCCATGTACCGGTGCAGTTGATTCTGAAGGTTATGACGAAGTTATCCAACAGGTCATTCTATTCATGGAAGGTAAGACTGATGATGTCACTAAAAAGATTCGCAAAAGCATGTTCGATGCTTCGGAAAGTTTGGATTATGAAAGAGCTGCGATCTTAAGAGATCAGTTAACGGCTATTGAACAAATTCACGAAAAGCAGAAGGTAATCAATGTATCTGGAGAAAATCTGGATGTTATAGCAGCTGCAAAATATAGAGACCAAAGCAGAATGGAAGTTTTCTTCGTTAGGGAAGGCAAGTTAGTTGGAAGAGATCAGTTTATTATGCAAGGCACTGCAGATGAATCTAACAACGAAATACTATCAGCTTTTATAAAGCAATTTTACAGCCAAACGCATTTTATTCCCTCCAAAATCATACTGCCAGAAAAATTACAGGATATCGATTCAATAGCATCCTGGCTGAGTTCAAAAAAGTCATCTAAAGTTCAGATAACTGTGCCGTATCGTGGAGAAAAGAAGCGACTGCTTAATATGGTCGAGGAAAATGCGCAACGTGGTTTGGAACAATTAAAACTTAAACAAATAGAGGAGGGGTCAACCGAGGAAGCTCTTTCAAAACTACAAGAAGCTCTAAGCTTACCTAGGGTGCCGCGCAGAATTGAAACCTATGACATATCGAATATACAAGGTTCAAATGCGGTTGGTTCAATGGTTGTGTTTGAAAATGGCACACCAAATAAAAGTGATTATCGACGGTTCATAATTAAAAAGGTTGATGGAATTGATGACTACTCAATGATGAAAGAAGTATTAACAAGACGGTTTAAAAAATTAACTCAAACATCTGTAAATACGAATTCGTGGGTAAAAACTCCTGACCTGGTTTTAATAGATGGCGGTAAAGGTCATTTAGGAGCAGCCCTACAGGTATTCTTAGAATTGGGCGTTAAGGATGTTCCGTTAGCTAGTATCGCGAAACAGAATGAGGAGTTATTTGTTCCGGAAACTCCTGAACCGATTGTGTTAGATCCGAAATCTCAGGCTTTGTACTTGCTTCAAAGATCAAGAGATGAAGCACACCGGTTTGCCATTACACTCCATAGAAAACGTCGGTCTAAATCATCCACCGCTTCTAGATTGGATTCTATCCCAGGCATAGGCCCTCATCGCCGCAAACAGTTATTACGTAAATTCGGATCCATGAAAATGGTCCAGAAAGCCTCTATTGAAGATATTGCATCATTACCAGGGTTTACTATATCTTTAGCAGACAAAATTAAAGACAGACTTTAGAACATATAAATTAGGATTAATAATAATGGAAACCCAAGTAATAATAACTTTCAAATTGAAATCTGATCAAGTGGATGCATTCAAAGAGCACATCAAGAAGATAATCCCCGACACTCGTTCATTTGAAGGCTGTAAAGACGTTGGGTTTTATTTCAACTCTGATGACGAAACAGACCTAGTGGTTTTTGAGACATGGGAATCTCGCGCTCACTACGAAAAATATTTCAATTGGCGAACAGAAACAGGAGCTCTCGATGCTATAGCTAGTTATCTAGCAGACGAGCCTTCACTTCGTTATTTAACTAAGTCTGATATATAGAATATAAGAACGATTTACTTTGATTTTGAATCATCTTTAGCCATCCCCAAGAAAGGCTTAAGCATTTCAGTAAACTCCATCGGGAATATAAATTTAGTTGATGCACTGGCTCCCAACTGACTTAGAGTTTCGAAATATTTCAGACTCATTGTTTTACTATCTACGCCCTTAGCAACTTTCGATATGTTACTCAGAGCATCAGCTAGACCTTGACCTCTTAGGCTCATTGCCTGTTGATCACCTTCAGCTGTTAATATTTCACTTTGCCTAACACCTTCTGCCTTCAGGATCGCCGACTGTTTTTCTCCCTCAGCAGTGGTTATGGCCGCTTTTTTGACACCCTCAGCTTCAATAATTGCGGCGCGTCTGACTCTTTCTGCCGACATCTGCCTATTCATGGCTTCCTGAATGTCTGGCGGAGGCTCAATTTCCCTAATTTCCACCTGTGTAACTTTAATTCCCCAGCGGTCGGTCACTTCATCTAAACGAGCTCTAAGAGTGCTATTTATGTGTTCTCTTTTTGAAAGAACTTCATCCAACGTCATTTCACCAATCACAGCTCTTAAGCTCGTTGTTGCTATTCCAACTACAGCAGACCGGAAATCCATAACTTCTAAAATAGACTTGTCTGCTTCCATCACTCTCATGTAAAGCAAGAAATCAATATCTATTGGAGCATTGTCTTGCGTGATATTAGTTTGGCGAGGAATATCAATTACAATTTCTCGAAGGTCAACTCGCATGGTAGAGTGGAATGGCCAAATAAGTAAATGTAACCCTCCATCTCTAAGACCGGCGAACTTTCCCAACCAGAAAATACCCAGTCTTTCATATTGTTGAACTACCGTTAAATATGGAATCATAGTTCCTCCATTAGTACGTTTTCAAATAACTGCTGTTGTCTTCAAATTATCATACAATCCGTTCCGAAATCTACGGCCGTGTATTAATTTATAGACTGATCCCTGACTATTGATCTTAAACAACGGGCCTGACTTCCAATATAAGTTTGTCTTTGTTTGTTATAACTACTGAAGAATTTGATTTTATTAATAAACCTGTTTCACTAACGGCACTCCATTCTTCACCTGAAACATATATTGTGCCTTCAGGATTTAAATCTGTGATAGCTTTTGCAACTTGTCCCAAAGCAATCCTTTCGTCAGTCGAGGATCGATATTTTCGTGCATCCAATGAAGATTTAATCAAGATAATTATCACTAGGCCAATAGCCAGACTAATACCGACGAAAATCCATGTGTTTGCCATAAAGCTAGGTCCATCAATAGCAGGTTCTGAAAATCCGCCAAATAGTAATATTGCTCCGCATATGAATAAAGCTCCGCCGATTAGTCCTGCTATTCCTAAACCAGTTGCCTGTATTTCTATATAGAAAAGAATTGCAGAAAACCCAATAAGAAGCAGCCCCATCCAGTTAACGGGCAAATTACCAAGTGCGACAAGTGCTAAAATTATTGCTGCAACCCCAGTAATGCCGGAAACGAATCCGCCGGGATTAATCAATTCAATCAAAATTCCAACAAATCCGATTGCTAATAGGATTAAAGCGATATTTGGGTTAGCGAGAAATTGTAGAAATCGATCAAGAAAACCAGGGTTAATTTGCTGTATCTGAAGATTCTTTGTGTCTAGAGTTAAAAGGCCTTGACCAACTTGAACTGTTTTCCCGTTAATGTCAATTAATAATTGTTCAGGGTCGGCAGATATCATATTAATTAAGCCTGACTCAACAGCTTCGATTTCAGAATATGCGATTGCTTTTGTCACAGTTGCCTCATACGCTTCTACATTGTGGCCCCGATTTCGGGCTATACTCCTCAGAAACGAGGCTGCATCTTGAGTAGCCTTGTCTGCAATGGTTTCTGGTAAGTCCTCACCTGTCAAAGATACAGGAGTAGCTGCCCCCACATTTGTTGATGGAGCCATAGCAGCAAAATGGCCAGCGGCTAACAAAAAGGTGCCGGCTGAGGCTGCCTGGCTTCCGCTAGGCCAAACGAAAGTAATCACGGGTACTTTGCTGCCATATATCGAGGAAACCATATTTCTCGTAGATTCAAGATCGCCCCCTGGCGTGTTGATAAGCAGGATAATTAAGCTTGAACCATTGTCGTAAGCTTTCAGGATGCTTTTATCAAGAATCCGAGCCTCTGCCTTGTCAATTGCACCCGAAATTGAGATAGTAGCTGCATAGGCATTATTTCCTTGAGCAGAAGTGATTTGAAGTATAGAAACGAGGATAAATGAGGCGATAAACGCAGCCCATATTAAATGTTTTACAAAGTTTAAACTTACCCGCATATTTTCCACCGAGTTAAATTACTAGATTCGGGTTTATGGTGTCTTGGGTTAGGTTGCTATGCCATGCCTATTTCAGCTTCAACTTCACCTAGTACTTCATCTACAGCTTGCATAAATTGATCTATTTCAGAACGAGTTACACACAGAGGAGGGCTAAAGCACAATAATCCTCTTGGGCGTATTATCATTTTACGTTCAGCAAACTTGCTAGCCATTCTCTTTTCCACATTTAATTCCTTAGGGAACCGTTCTTTTGTAACTTGATCCTTCACCAGATCCATAGCTGTCATAAGACCAAGACCTCTCACATTTCCTACCATCTTGTGCTTGGAGCCTACACTCAACATCTGTTCCATCAAGTATTCTCCAAGTTCAGCAGCCCGTTCGACTAGTTTTTCCTTTTCTATAATGTCGATGTTCGCAAGTGCTGCAGCAGCTAAAACAGGATGGCCACCGAATGTGAGTGTTTGAGCGAAAACATTATTTTCACCTGCAAAAGCATTTGAGACTTTTGGTGTTACCATGGTTGCTGCTAGTGGCACATATGCACTAACAATTCCTTTAGCCATAGTCATAATGTCAGGGACAGTGTCCCAGTGATCTATTCCAAACCATTTTCCAGTCCTGCCAAATCCAGTAATAACTTCATCAACTATCATTAGCACGTCATATTTATCGCAGATTTCTCTAATCATGGGCCAATACTCTGGTCCTGGTACGGCGCACGCATCATATGCAGTGTCAGCACAAAAAGCTTCCCCAATAAAGGCTCCCACAGTATCAGGTCCGTGGTAGAGAATTAAGTCCTCGACTGACTTTGCAGCATTAATAGCAATCTCAGATGGAGTAGTTCCGGGCACTTCCGGTCTATATGAATTTGGTTGTGCAGCGTACAGCATTCCTGGAACAGCTGGCTCATAGTCTACCCTGCTTCCCAATCCACCATATCCGCCTAGCCACTGGGTCACTCCTAACGCTCCATGATAGGATCCACGACGGGAGATTATTTTATATTTTGTGTGATTTCCATTACGTTTATGATATGCCCTAGCAATTTTCACGGCAGTTTCATTAGCTTCAGAACCACCTGTAGATAACCAGGATCTTTCCAACTCACCTGGTGTAAGCTCAGCAAGTTTTTTACTTAATTGTGCAACAGGTTCAGTGGTAGTGCCTCTCGGCGTGAAACTAATCTTATTGATCTGGTCTCGAACCGCCTCGGCTATTTCTGTCCGTCCATATCCGACATTTACGCACAAGTATCCACCGTTCACATCCATCCATTCATTACCATCAGTGTCAACAACAGTAAGCCCTTTGCCTTCTTTTATAATAATTGGATCGCCTTCTTCTGCCATTTCAATCCAACTTCTAACGTGCATCCAATTATGCTTTAATGAAGACTTTCTTAAATCGTGAGTTTCTTGTGTTTGTGGATTAGTCTTAGCAACCATTATTTTACTCCCAGCTGTTGTTCTATGGCTTCCAGAGAAGCGTCTATTCCGTTAACAATTTCATCGCAGTCTGACTGAGTAACACAAAGTGGAGGACCAACAGTTATAACGTTTCCGTCACTCTGCAATATTAAGCCATTGTTTCTAAATTCCTTATTTATTCTTCCAGCAACATTTATATCTCTAGAAAATTTCTGTTTGGTTTCTCGGTCAGCAACTAGCTCAACGCCAATTAACAACCCTATCCCTCTCACATCACCAATTATGATGTGCTTCTTCATTAAATCCTTTAATCCTTTTTTTAGGTACTCTCCTTGTACTCTTGCGTTCTCAAGGATATTTTCTGATTCAATTATTTCAATCGTTTTTAAAGCTGCTGCTGCTGCGACTGGATTTCCTGCTGACGTTACAGCATGCCAAATAGGCTCACTTCCAAAATGTTCAGCTACTCGTTCGCTAACTGACGTAACTGCTAATGGTAAATAACTAGAAATCACTCCTTTACCCATAGTCATGAGATCTGGTTCGATTCCAAAGTGTTCGATTCCAAACATTTTTCCAGTGCGACCAAATCCAGTGATCACTTCATCGATTATGAGTAAAACACCATATTTGTCACATATATCCCTTACCATAGGCCAATATTCAGGGGCAGGTACAGGAGCTCCAACAGGTTGTGAAACTGGCTCACCTATTACAGCTGCTACGGTTTTTGGATCGTGCATTAAAATAGCATCTTCTATTGCTTGTGCACATCGAACTGCAGTTTCTGAGGGCGTTGTCGAATTGTATTCATCACGGTAATGATTAGGATGTGGAACATGCACCATGCCAGGTACAGCTGGTTCAAAATCACTTAACGAGAAATCGGTCGCGTTATTACCTAACCACATAACTCCCCCCGTGGTGCCGTGATAGGAACCTTTCCGGCTAATAATTTTGTATCTCCCGGACTCTCCCCTTCTATTGTGATAGGCCCTAACCATCTTAATAGCGGTCTCATTCGCTTCTGATCCTCCAGAGCCGGGCCACGATCTTGTAATGTCACCAGGTGTTAATTCAGCTAGTTTTTCACACAACTTTATTACTGGAACCGTAGTAGTTCCTTGGGGAAAATATGTAATTTTTGAGATCTGATCATACGCCACCTCTGCTATCTCTGTACGTCCATATCCGAGATTCACACAGGTGTATCCGCCATGGACATCCAACCAGGTTTTCCCGGTAGAATCGGTTACTCTAACACCCTCTCCTTTTACCATAACCAGAGGTTCACCGGTTTCGGCCATTTGTGTCCAATCGGCATTGTGCATCCATTGATACTGGAGCGACATTTTTCTGATTTCATCAGTGTGGGTAGTCATTTGTTTTTCTCCTCTAAAAACATATAGCCAAATACAAGATCACTATTGGCTGACAACAGTTAAATAACTTATGCCAGTTTTATATTACCTGAATAAAAATTACAACAAGCGGATAGTAATTTCAGAAGTCTAGTTATCAACCTCTGGATTAACGCAGGTAGATAATGACACTCCTGTTAATCCATTAATTAAATTAGTTGCTGCAAGGTTAGACATTGCTCTTCTGGTCTCAACAGTAGCACTAGCAATGTGAGGAACTATAAGGCAATTATCCAAAGTTAGAAGAGGATGATCGTTTGGTATAGGTTCAGGGTCTGTAACATCAAGTCCAGCTGCAGCGATCTCTTTATCTTTTAACGCGGAATATAGTGCCATATGATCTATCACAGGTCCCCGGGCTGCATTGATTATGACAGAGGAATTTTTCATCTTCCGGAACTGATCGCTGCTGAACATGTGTTTGGTTGAAGGATTGAGGTCTACGTGTATGCTGACGAAATCTGATTGATCTAATAGCTCATCGAGACCGACATGCTTCATTTTCAATTTCTGCTCTAAATCCTCTCTGCGATTTACGTCGTAATACAAAATTTCCATATCAAAGCCAGTGGATCGTTTTGCCATTTCAAATCCGATTCGCCCCATTCCGACAATCCCTATCGTAGCGCCGTAAATATCTTGGCCAAGAAAATGTAACGGATGCCATGTTTTCCATGATCCATCGTGAGATGCAATATGTCCGGGGATAACAAGTCTAGCCGCTGACATTAATAATGTAAAAGCAAAGTCTGCTGTAGCATGGGTTAATACATCAGGAGTGTATCCAACAGGAATGCCTCTTTTTGAGGCTTGTTCAATGTCAATATTGTTGTAGCCTACCGCAATTTGGCTAATTACTTTTAACTGTGGGCCAGCTATGTCCATAAATTCGCCATCAATTCCATCTGTTAAAAGGCAAAGTATGCCATCAACTCCTTTAGATCTTTCTAATAAAATTTCACGAGAAGGCGGCATGTCATCTGTCCAAAGATCAACTTCAGCAACCTTTTTTATCTCTTCTATAGCTTCTGGGAAAATATTTCTGGTTATAAAGACTTTAGGTTTAGTCAATTTTCAACTCCAAAATTTAATTTACTGGTTTTTAGACTGATTATTTTTATCTGGACTATTTTTGTATTGAGTGTATTGTTTTATAAACACTAAAGCGCTACCAATCATTAGATACACAACTCCTATCCATCCCCAATCAGTCATATAAATAAGGCCGCCAGCGACCCATGAAACAGCGAAGAAAGCCCCGCCAGACCAACCTACATTCTTGGTGATTCCAAACTTTATTATCGCTACTGGAGCAGCGATTGCGGCTCCCAGAGGAATTAATCCGGCTGCAGTGCCAAAAAGTGCTGCCATTCCTGTATTACCTTGAAATCGGAAAAATATTGGGAAAAATTGACCAGCTAGCATGCAAAACATAGAAATGGCTATCCACTCTAGTTCGATGTCTAAAAGTCTTAAAGGTAATGTAACTATTATTCCTTTAAGGATATCAAGAACAAATACAGCTATTCCGTATTTCGGTCCCACTTGCCTCCATATATTAGCTGTGCCCGGGTTACCGGTGCCAAGTTTTCGGATATCTACACCCTTTAACCGGCATACTATATCTCCAACTAAGGCAGATCCTAGTAGATAAGAACCTATTGTCCAAACCGCATAAAACCAAATCGCATCCAATTGTTAAAATCTCTCTAATAAAAATTAATAAAGGTTTTCTTGTCTAATTATTGGGGTGACTTTAAAAACCTTAGTCACGATATGATATAGGATGAACGCGCACCACTCAATTAAAATTCCAAAAGAAAAACATTAGGAGGGCATATGGATACCGGATTAGCAGCAGTATATGTTGAGCCATACAGGTTTGATTTACAGGAGTTGCCGGTTCCTGCGGTGGAGCCAGGAGGCATATTAGTAAAGATAACAGCTGCCGGTATATGCGGATCAGACCTGCATTTTTATAGGGGACACCTTAAACCGGGTAACTGGACAGGAGACCCTCTTAATCGGCCAACGATAATCGGCCATGAAATGACCGGAATAGTAGCTAAATTGGGAGCCGAAGTTCACACAGACTCTCTAGGCAGAGACTTAAAGGAAGGCGATCGAGTGGCATACACGTATTTTTTCCCGTGTTTAAAATGTTATAACTGTCTACGGGGGCAATTAAATACATGTCCCAATCGAACCCGGATTCGTAAGCCTGTTGAAGAATTACCAGTCTGCTCTGGCGGATTTGCTGAATACTTTTATCTACCCAGAGGACATTTCGTGTTTAAGGTGCCATCCGAGTTGTCCGATGCGGAGGTCGCGCCGGTCAATTGTGCAGTATCTCAAGTTATATTTGGATTAAATAAGGCCAATATACGATTGGGGGACACTGTAGTTATTCAGGGTGCTGGTGGTCTGGGAATCAACGCAGCTAGCGCAGCAAAAGAGATGGGAGCATCAAAAGTAATAATTTTAGATGGATCCAGGAATAGACTAGACTTAGCTTTAGAATGTGGGGCTGATGAAGTCATAGATATTACTGAGTACAACACTCCCGAAAGCAGAATTGCCCGTGTGAAAGAATTAAGCGAAGGAAGAGGTGGTGATATTGTTATGGAGCTTGTAGGGCTTCCTGACGCATTTACAGAAGGATTAGAGTTAACTCGTTTAGGGGGTACTCTTGTGGAAATTGGAAACATGTGGAAAGGCGGGAAAACGTCTATAGACGTCGCGACCACAGTATGGGGCAATACAACGGTTATTGGTATTGCTCACTATGACCCCTACACACTTCCAGTAGCTATGGACTTTTTAGTAAAGACGCAGGATAAATACTCTTTGCCCAAACTTATGTCACATAGTTTCCCTTTATCTGATATAAATCAGGCATTTGCTGAAGCAGAGTGGTCTGGCAAACAAGATGGCACTAAGATCACTCGTGCATATCTCCGTCCATAGAGTAGAACTTTGATAGACATGACAGGCAATAACAAACTGTATGATAACTCAATTGTTATAGATGGTTTAAATGTTAGTAACTGGGATAGTCCAGAAGTATATAAAAGCCTGCACTCAGGCGGGGTCACAGCAATCAATGCTACGATTGCTATTTGGGAAGGTTTCCACGAAACAATGAGGAATCTTGAAGATTGGTATGCCCGCTTTCAAGAAAATAAAAGTTTATTGCATGCAACTTCGGTAGCGGACATTATAAAAGCCAAATCAGACAACAAAACTGCAGTAATTTTTGGCTGGCAGAACGCGTCTCCAATTGAAAACAGGCTTGATCGCCTGCAACTATTTCATGCATTAGGTGTCAGAATAATACAAATAACGTATAACGAGCGTAACCTAATTGGGAACGGCTGCTACGAAAGAAGAGATGAGGGTTTAAGTTTATTTGGGGTTGATGCGGTAAAAGAGATGAATAGTTTAGGTATATTGATAGATTTATCACATGTCGGAGATAAAACCACGCTAGAAGCAGCAGAATTATCAGAAGGACCTGTGGCTATTACTCATGCGAATGCCAGATCATATGTCGATCATCCTCGAAACAAAACTGATGATGCTTTAAGACTAGTGACTGAAAAAGGTGGTGTAGTAGGTGCAAATGCATTTCCTCCTTTTTTGAAAAATGGACTCAAATCAACATTAATCGATTATGTCGACTGTATAGAAGATCTTATCGAGAGAGTTGGAATAGATCACACAGCTATAGGAACTGACTTCACACAGGACCAACCTCAGGACTTTTATGAATGGATATTCATGCAACAAGGAACAAAATCTGTGGGAAAGAACCCAATGCCAGATTCTTACCAGTCTCTATCAGGGTTGGAATCACCGGATAAAATGGGTAATATTTCCAACGAGCTACAAAAACGAGGATATAAAAACGAGGATATTGTAAAAATAATGGGTGGTAATTGGCTGAAGCTATTCGAAAAGGTGTGGAACTAAATGCAAGGTATCGTAGCCTGTCCCCAACCATGGTCAGCTGACGTTGGAATAGAAGTAATGGAATCAGGGGGCAACGCATTTGATGCAGCCCTTGCTGCTTCGTTTACTCAGTGGGTATGGGATCCATTCATGTGTGGGCCAGGAGGTATGGGTGTCTCTCAGGTATACAGTGCTAAGAAGAACGAAAATAAAGTAATAAGTTTCGCTGGCCGTGCAGGTTCCAAAGCCAGGCCCGATATGTGGGAGTCAGATCTTAAATCGCGTACGGAAGTATCAAGTTTATTCGTGTTTGATGATTTCAGAAACGAACTTGGCTATACCTCAATTATGTTGCCAACTGTAATATCTGGCTTTGCTGAAATCCATAGACGCTACTGCACTATGTCATGGGATGAATTACTTTCTCCCGCAATCGAACAAGCCAAGATCGGACTACCGATTCATCCAACTTTTATGGACTGGATAACAATGCCCGTGGTGCCAGGTCAGCCAAGCGCTCAAAAAAGATTTTCAGCTACTGACGAATGTAAAAAGATATTTTTGCAGGCAGACGGAAATTTCCATCCTTATGGCTCTACTATCGATATGAAAGACATGGCTGAAACATTGGGCAGAATTGCAAGAGGCGGCCCTGGAGAATTCTATGAAGGCGACTTAAGTAAAGAGATCTTAGAGGATTTCCAAAAACATGGAGCATTTGTGACTGAAAGCGATTTTAGCCAATATAAACCTCGCGTTTATGATCCACTAATAGGTCATTACCATGGCAAAAAAATTACCGCTGTAAAACCGCCTGATTCAGGACAAACTATTATTCAAGCCTTACGTTTATTAGAGTCCTTTGAACTTCAGCAAATGGACCATGGTAGTTCAGAATACCTCCACGTACTGGGTTCGGCATTATCAATGGCTCATCAAGATCGCCTTGATTACAA
>TARA_B100000686_G_scaffold146330_1_pt1 | contig 19262 bp, 17 predicted proteins | sample TARA_B100000686 | Tara Oceans TARA_B100000686 (sample SAMEA2622733) | marine metagenome | biome: marine biome (ENVO:00000447); feature: marine epipelagic mixed layer (ENVO:xxxxxxxxx); material: "saline water (ENVO:00002010), including plankton (ENVO:xxxxxxxx)" | depth 150 m
GATGGCATACGTAGGGTTGAAAAAATTATCGAAGAAATACACTAACTATTTAAGGAAAAAAAATGAAACAAGATATACATCCTGATTATAAAGAAGGAACTGTTACATGTTCTTGCGGGTATTCATTTAAAGTATACAGCACGATGGGTGATCAAAGCATTGATATTTGTTCAGAATGCCATCCATTTTATACTGGTAAACAAAAATTAGTTGATACCGCTGGAAGAATTGAGCAGTTTAAAAAGAAATATGATAAATCATAAAGATTAGATGATTAAAACTATACTACTATCTATTATGAAACCAACAATTCTCGTTGGCGGCCAAGCAGTTATTGAAGGCGTAATGATGCGAGTGCCAGGAGCGTATGCGACAGCTGTTAGGGATCCTAATGGAAAGATTCATGTGGATAGAAAAGATTATAAATCATTGGGTGAAAAATCTATGATCTGGAAGCAACCTATTTTGAGAGGAATGGCTGGACTATTTGAGTCAATGAAAATGGGGATGGAAACCTTGCAGTGGTCAGCAGATATTGCAATGCCTGATGAAAAAAATAAACCAAAAAATAAAATTTCTGATTTTTTCTCATCCCTACTTGCGATTGTCCTTGCAATATCCTTGTTTATGATTGGACCAATGTGGCTCACGACTAACTTACTAGATGTTGAAAAAGATGCTATAATGTTTAATCTTACTTCAGGGTTTTTTAGAATTTCTTTTTTCGTTTTATATCTTTTTCTTATTTCTCAAATGAATGATGTAAAAAGATTATTTCAATATCATGGAGCAGAACATAGAGTTGTATATAATTTTGAGTCTGGTAAAAAAATAAATATACAAAACGCTCAACTTTTTCCCACCCAACATCCAAGATGTGGCACAAGTTTTATGTTTATTGTACTATTATCAGCAATTATTGTCTTTTCAATTATTGATACATTTATTTTAATGTTTACCGGAGATATAAATCTGTTTTCTCGTCTTGCTTTTCATTTACCAATGGTACCATTGGTGGCGGGAATTTCTTATGAGCTAATTAAAATTAGTTCAAGAAATGAGAACTTATTTTTTAGAATTCTCAGGACCCCAGGATTATGGCTGCAAAATATTACAACTCGCCATCCAGATGATGAGATGGTAGCAGTAGCAATTGTTGCGATTGAAAAAGCATTTGGGAAGAAGCTAGATTCTATGTCTGGAAAACAATATGTCGCTGAAGCTGTTGGATGATTGATAAGCTTAAAGAAATTATTATCCATTTTGATGACTTAGAAAAGCAAATGCTTGACCCTGGTTTGATTAATGATCAAAATAAATACAAAGAGGTCACAAGGGAGCACAGAAGACTGATCCCAATTATAGAAAAATCAAAAATATATATATCTATTTACGATCAAATTGATGAAGATGAATCAATACTTAAAGGTGACGATGATGAATTAAAGAATATCGTAAAGGATGAATTGGATGATTTAAAAGCAGAAGCCAATCAAATTGAGGAAGAATTAAAAATTCTGTTATTGCCCCATGACCCAAATGATGATAAAAATATTATTCTAGAAATACGAGCAGGAACAGGCGGGGATGAAGCTGCGTTGTTTGCTGCAGATTTATATAGGGTTTATTCAAGATTTGCAGAAAGAAATAAATGGCAATATAAAGTCATGGAATCCAACCCAATTGGCATAGGTGGATACAAAGAGCTAATTATGTCTATTAGTGGAGATGGTGCATATGGAATGCTAAAATTTGAAAGCGGCGTACACAGAGTTCAGAGAGTTCCAAAAACAGAGACCAGTGGCCGAGTACATACATCAGCCGCCACGGTTGCAGTTTTGCCAGAAGCAGAAGAAGCCGATATTCAATTAGTTGATGCTGATTTAAAAATAGATACCTATAGAGCCAGTGGTGCCGGAGGTCAGCACGTTAATAAAACAGAATCTGCAATTAGAATTACACATATTCCAACAGGGCTTGTAGTTACATGCCAGGATGAGACTTCACAGCATAAAAATAAGGCTGCAGCATTAAAAGTACTAAGGTCCAGGCTACTTGCAGCGGAGCAAGAACAGCTGGCTAAAGAAAGAGCCGCCGCAAGAAAAGATATGGTTTCTACTGGTGATAGATCTGCTAAAATAAGGACATATAATTTTCCACAAGGAAGAATAACCGATCATAGAATTAATTTTAGTGCATTTAATTTAGATGGAGTAATGGATGGTGAAATCAATGAATTGATTGATAATCTAACTCTTGCAGATCAACAGCTTAAGCTAACTGAAGTTGTATAAATAATTGGAAGTAGCTAAAGAAAGTAAGCGCGATTGGAGTATAATTGATTTAATTAAATGGGGTGAGGGCTATTTTAATAAAAATAATTTTGACAGCCCTAAACAAGAAATAGAATGGCTATTATGTGATCTTTTGGATTACAAAAGAGTTGATCTCTATTTGAATTTTGAAGAAATCGTGCCAAAAAATAAACTTTCTACTCTTAATAAATGGGTTAAAAAAAGAATAAAAAGAATGCCATTACAATACATAACTGGATCCACTGAATTTTACGGAAATAAATTTTTCTTGAATGAAAATGTTTTAATACCAAGACAAGAAACAGAGCGTTTAGTAGATATTTGTTTAAAATCCATAAATAAATTATCTGCCCCCAAAATATTAGAGATAGGAACAGGCTCAGGCTGTATTTCAATATCAATTGCCCTGATTCGAAGTGATGCAAAAATATTATCTATTGATATTTCTCAAAATGCTTTGAAAAAAGCTATAATAAATTCTGATTACCATCAGACAAGAAATATTAGTTTTGTTGAGCTTGATTTTTTAAAAGAATTACCAAAGGGACATTTTGATATTATAATTTCTAATCCTCCATATATATCATCAGGTGAAATGAAAAACATTATGACTGATGTAAAAGATTATGAACCTGAAATTGCGTTAACTGACTTTATGGATGGACTTCAATTTTATGAAAGGCTTTCAATTGTCGCTCCAAAATTATTAAATCAAGAGGGGTCACTTATTCTTGAGGTTGGGTCAAAAGACCATCCAGACAAAGTATTAAAATTATTTAAATCAAAAGGTTATAATAATATAGAATTATTTCCAGATTACAATAATGATCAAAGAGTATTAAAGGTTAGAATTTAAATGAACTCAGAATTTGTACATTTACATAATCATTCAGATTATAGCTTATTAGATGGAGCTCAAACTGTTCAAACACTTGTAAATACCATCGATGACCTTGGGATGGATTCAGTTGCACTAACAGAACATGGAAACATGTTTAGCGTTATTCCATACTATAAATCTGCTCAAAAAGCAGGTGTAAAGCCAATTATTGGTTGTGAAGTATATGTAGCCGTTGGGAGTAGATTTGAAAAGAAGGCTAGATCCGATGGCGGTTGGGGCAATAATCACCTTGTTCTTTTAGCGCAGAATTATAATGGGTATCAAAATTTAATGAAACTTGTAACCCATGGATATTTAGAAGGTTTTTATTATAGACCAAGAATAGATATGGATCTATTGAAAGAACACAGCGAAGGGATTATTTGTCTATCAGGATGCCTAAAAGGTGAAATCCCCGAAAGAATGATAAAGGGCGATTGGGCTGGAGCAAAACAAGCTGCACTTAACTTTGCTGAAATTTTTGAAGATCGTTTTTATCTAGAAGTTCAAAATCACGGCATCCCAGATGAAATACAAAACATAAAGAATATGAAAAAATTAAGCGCCGAACTTAATTTGCCAATGGTATGCACAAATGATGCGCACTACGCAAAACATGAGCATTGGGAAGCCCATGATGTTCACATTTGTTTAGGAACAGGCAAGGATAGGGATGATCCAAAACGTTTGCGATATGCAACACCTGAATTTTACTTTAAAACGCAAGATCAAATGTTTGATATGTTTAAAGATGTACCTGGCGCTATCGAGAATACCAGAAGAATTGCTGATAGCATTGAATTTGAAATACCTATGGGCAATTATCATTTGCCAAACTTCCCAATTCCTAAGGATGCTGAAAGCCCTGATCCCGATAATTATTTAAAATCATTATGTGTAGAGGGTGTAAAAAATAGATATGGTGATTATACTCCGGAGCTAGAATCTAGATTAAATCATGAATTAAATGTTATTCAGAAAATGGGGTTTGCTGGTTATTTTTTAATAACAGCAGATTTTGTTAAATATGCTAAAGACAATGCAATACCTGTAGGACCAGGCCGAGGATCTGCTGCGGGTAGCTTAGTTTCTTACTCACTTGGAATAACTACTATTGATCCGATTCGGCACAAGCTTTTATTTGAGCGCTTTTTAAATCCAGATAGAATTAGTATGCCTGATATAGATATTGATTTTTGTATCGAAAGACGTGGCGAGGTTATTGATTATATAAAGAGCCAATATGGTGAAAATTCTGTGACGCAGATAATTACGTTTGGGAAAATGAAGGCGCGTCAAGTAGTTAGAGATGTTGGAAGAGTTTTAGGGCATTCATTTGGAGATGTTGACAAGCTTGCAAAAATGATTCCGACAACACTAAATATTACTCTTGATGAGGCACTTCAACAGAACCCTGAACTTTTGGCAGCATCAAAGGGTGAGTATAAAGAATTGTTAGACTATTCCAAAGTACTTGAAGGCATGAATCGTCATGCATCTATTCATGCCGCTGGAGTGGTTATTGCGCCTGGTGAGTTGACAGATTATGTACCTTTATATAGATCCTCACAAGGCGATATAACTTCTCAGTATGACATGAAAGGATTAGAAGATCTTGGTTTATTAAAACTTGATTTTTTAGGTCTAAGAAATCTTACTGTGATTGATAATGCAATCAAGTTAATAAATGAGAGCGGAAAAAAAATAGATATTGAAAATATTCCATTAGATGATCAAGAGGTTTATAGGTTATTTACAAAAGGCCTCACAATTGGAGTATTTCAATTTGAGTCATCAGGTATGAGAGAGTTTTTAAAAAAACTCAAACCAACTGCTATTGAGGACTTAATTGCAATGAATGCACTTTACAGGCCTGGCCCCATGAATAATATTGATGATTTTATTAAAAGAAAACATGGAAAAAAACAAATTCAATATTTACACCCTAGCATGGAGAATATACTTCAAGAGACCTATGGAATTATAGTTTATCAGGAGCAGGTAATGCAAATAGCTAATGAAATAGCAGGGTTTTCTTTGGCCGAAGCGGATATTATGCGTAGGGCGATGGGAAAAAAAATCAAAAAATTGATGGATGAATTAAAAATAAAATTTATTGAAGGAGCAAAAAATAAAAACAATATAGAACCTGAAATAGGGAAACAAATATACGAATTGATAGAAAAATTTGCTGAATATGGATTTAATAAAAGTCACTCAACTGCTTATGCATATGTAGCATATCAAACAGCTTGGCTAAAAACACATTATCCTGCAGAGTTTATGAGTGCTAATTTAACAAGCGAAATGTCAAACATAGATCGTATCGTAATATTAATCAACGAGTGCAGAAAAATGAAAATTGATGTTAATCCCCCAGATGTAAATATTTCATCAATTGATTTTAGACCTGTAGATGAAAAAACGATTTCATTTGGCCTTAATGCAATAAAAAATGTTGGGACAAAAGCACTTGAGCAAATAATCGATTCAAGAAAAAGTCAAAAAAAATATGATTCAATTTTTGATTTTACAGCAAATGTTGCATTGAAAACAGTCAATAAAAAGGTTTTAGAAAGCTTAATTATGTCGGGGGCAATGGATTCACTAGAAGGTAATAGGGCGCAAAAATTTGATGCAATTGAAGTAGCTCTTAAATATGGACAAAACGAGCAAGATGCTAAATCAAAAAATCAGGTTAGCCTATTTGGTTCAAGTGAATCTGAAAGTTCATCTGATACAATGGTTCCCACTTTAAATAAAGCAGATGAATGGATTGAAAGTAAAATGCTTGAAAATGAAAAAGAAGTTTTAGGTATGTACTTATCAGGGCACCCATTGTTGAAATACGCAGATGATTTAGAAGAATATTCTAATTTTGATTTTACAGATAAAGTCAATTATTCTAATCAAGAAAAAATCAGAATCGGAGGAGCCATAACCGATCTCAAATTGCATTTTGATAAAAAAAATAATCAAATGGCATTTTTTAAATTAGATTGCCTTGGAGGGCAAGCAGAAATTCTCGCGTTTAGCAGTGTATTTTCAAAATATAAACATCTGGTAAAAAGTGATAATGTAGTATTTATTAAAGGTAAGCAGACTGACGAAACAGATTTTTCGGATCTAAAATTAATTGCTGAAGAGATAGTTACAGTTGAGAATGCAAAAGAAATTTATTCAAAAAATGTAAACATCCGATTGGATTTAAAAGACACCACATTGGATATATCAAAGATTTCTAAATTAGCCAAAGAATATAAAGGTAAATGCGGCTTAATGTTTCACATGGCCTCAGCAAATGGCAGAACTCAGCGAATTTTTGCACACAACATCAAAGTAGATTCAAGCAAGACATTTTTAAAAAAAGCTAGACAGCTATGCGGGAATGATAATGTATGGGTTTCAGAATAATTTTTATTAATTTATGAATGTGAAACGTAAAATAAGAATTTTAATGGCAAAACCTGGATTGGATGGTCACGATAGAGGAATTAAAGTATTGGCATCCGCATATCGTGATGCGGGTATGGAGGTAATTTATCTTGGCCTTAGGCAAACCCCTGAGATGATTGTATCCTCTGCTTTGCAAGAGGATGTTGACGTAATAGCTCTTTCAAGTCTAAACAATGCTCATATGACCATTTTCCCAAATGTGCTAAAATTAATGCAAGAAAAGGGACTTGAAGACGTGTTATTAGTGGGAGGGGGAATTATACCAAAAAAGGATATGGAAGAATTAGAAAGCCTAGGAACAGGGAAATTATTTGGACCTGGCACTCCTATTGAAGAAACATTAAATTATATTGTTAATTGGGTAAATGAAAATAGAAGATAAATGGATATTACAAATCAAACCGAGCTAGAATTATACTTTGCCGATCACTTCGATACTATCTTATTTCCTGTTTTGGCAGAAATCTATCAAAGCAAAGCAGAATACGATAGAGCGAAGCGAGTTTGTGAAATTGGGCTAGAACATCACCCTAATTCAGTTGAGGGACAGTTTATTTTATCTCAGGCTGAGATGGCTTTAGGCAATTTAATTGTAGCAGAAAAATGGTTAAAGAAAGTTCTTGATATGGTTCCAACTCATCAACCAGCAGCAGCAGCATTACCAGTATTACAAGAACAGTTAGGTCGATCAAAAAATACCCTTACTGATAGCTGGAAACGAGCACAGGATGTTGACCCTAGTAATCAATTTGCAACTGATTTTTTATCACCAAAAACTACAAAAAATAAAAAAGATAAAGAAGCAATCCCAGCAGATATTATGATTGAAAAAGCATCAATCAGTCCTCGCCTCGCAACATTTACATTGGTGCATGTACTCAAAGGGCAAGGGCTTTACCAAAGAGCACTAGATGTTCTAGATATCCTTGATCAAAAAGGTGAAAATAAAAAACAAATTGAAGTTGAAAGACAATCCATACAATCTTTACTTTGACGCATACTTGAATTATCAAGAATGAATCTTAATAATGGAATTCAGCATTTAAAAAAATCAGACAAACTATTAAAAGAAATAATTAACCAATACCCTGCTCCTTCTATAAAAAAATCACATAATTATTTTCAGTCACTAATAAAATATATTATTTATCAACAATTAAGCACTAAATCAGCCTCTGTTATTTATGATCGATTTATTAAATCTTTTGATACTGCCAGACTAACACCTGATCATATTTTCTCTATTACAAAAGAAGAATTAAAACTAATCGGCCTATCAAGGCAGAAAAAACAATACATTTTTTTACTTGCAGAAAATTGGTCAAAAACAAAAAATAAACTGAAGAATATTGAATTATTAAATGATGATAAAATCGCAAAGGAGCTGATGATGAATAAAGGGATTGGTCAATGGACGGTAGATATGTTCCTTATTTTTTCATTAAATCGTCCTGATATTCTACCATTAAACGATCTAGTTATTCAAAAGGGCTATGCAAAACTAACAAACATGGATAGACTTCCAACTAAAGATGAAATAAAAAATGGCGCTGAAAAATGGAAACCATATAGAACCTTGGCTTCTTTATATCTATGGAATATTATAGATGGACCTTTCGAATGGTAAATAAAAATTATCTTTTGTTATTATTTTTTATTCTAGTGATTATTTTAACTTCACTTAATTCTAGAAATAAAAATATAGATTTATCTAAATACGAAAAATATCAAGTCACTATATATAGAGACACATGGGGCGTCCCCCATATTTTTGGAAATAAAGATGAAGATACTGCTTACGGCCTAGGATATGCCCATGCAGAGGACGATTTTGATACCATACAAAATATTCTAATTGCAGCGCGAGGTGATTTGGCAAAATTCCATGGAAAGTCTGCAGCAGCGAATGATTATATGGTACAATTATTGAAAATATGGGATATTGTAGAAACTAATTATGATAAGGGATTATCAACAGATGTTATTAGAATTAGCGAAGCATATGCTGATGGCATAAACCATTTTATTTCACTAAATCCTGATCTAGCATATAAAGGAACTTTCCCAATTAATGGCAAAGATATCATCGCAGGATTTATTCATAGAATGCCATTGATGTTTGGCCTAGATAGAGTTTTGAGTGAATTGGCATCAAGCCAAAACCCTAATAAGAAAGTTCAAATTTCAAAATCTGATTCAAAATTATTTGAACAAAAAATGCTAGGATCGAATGTGGTTGCAGTTGCACCAAATAGATCATCCGATAACCATACAAGGATTTTAATTAATTCACATCAACCTTGGACTGGTCCAGTTGCATGGTATGAGGCGCATTTAAATAGTAATGAGGGGTGGAACATGATTGGTGGACTTTTTCCTGGATCACCAGTTGTATTTGTTGGACATAATGAAAATATTGGATGGAGTCATACTGTTAATAATCCTGACCTTATAGATGTTTATGAGCTAGAGATTAATCCAGATAACCCTGATCAATATTATTTTGATGGTCAATATGAGAATTTGGAAATATCCGAAGCTAAAATTAAAGTTAAAATATGGGGACCAATAAAATGGACATTCAAACGAAAGATATTTAGGTCAAAGCATGGTCCTGTTATCAGAAATGACCATGGATCTTTTGCGATAAGATATGCAGGACATGATGAGTTTCGCTACCTTGAGCAATGGTTTAGAATGAATAAATCAAAGGATCTAAAGGATTTTGAAAACGCTATGAAAATAATGGCAATTCCTATGTTCAATACAATTTATGCAGACAAAAAAGGAAATATTTTCTATCTATATAATGCTTTATTACCACAAAGAAAAAATGGGTTTGAATGGAGTGGAAACGCAATTAATGGAACCAGCTCTATTAATTTGTGGACAGATTATTTATCTTACGATGAATTGCCAAAAATATTAAATCCACAATCTGGATTTCTCCAAAATTGTAATAGCTCTCCATTTCTTACAACTACAGGAAATGATAATCCAGATACAAACTTATACCAAAATAATCTTGGCATTGAAAGATTTCAAACCAATCGCGCTTTAAGAGCACATGAGCTATACGGAGCAGATAAATCGATTACTCGTGAAGAGTTTTATAATTATAAATATGATACCAAGTATTCCGAAAAATCTGTTCTTACAAAAAATTTAAAACGCTTTCTCACTGATATAAAATCAAATGATATTGAAATAAATAATACAATAGAAATATTGAAAGACTGGAATTATGATACAGATAGCCTAGCAGTAGGAGTGCAGTTTGCCATTGACGCAATCAGGCCGGTATATAACCCAGATAATTATATTTATGATTATGATTTAATTATGAATCGATTAAAAGATAGTATTACTAGAACGAAAAATGAATTTGGGAAATTAGATGTTAAGTGGGGGGATATTCAAAGGCTAGATCGTGGTAATACTAATTTAGCTTTAAGCGGGGGCCCCGATATCCTAAGAGCAATTTATTCGAACAATAATGGGGGCTATAAGAAGGCAGTTGCTGGAGATTGTTATTTTCAAATTGTAGAATGGAGTCCGAGCGGCAAAGTATCATCGCAAAGCATTCATCAATTTGGCTCGGCAACGCAAGACTTCACATCAGCCCATTATGATGACCAGGCGCACCTTTTTGCAAAAAATAAAATGAAACCCATTTGGATCAACTTAAAAGATATTAAATTAAACCTCGTAAAATCATATTCACCGGGGAGTAAAGAAGATACTAAGGAGTAATTATGAAAAAATTCCTATTATTATTTATTAACCTGACCATTGTGTTTGCAGATAAACCAATTACTGCAAAAGATATAATTAATTTAGAATATGTTTCCCAGCCTGTAATAAATATTGGAGGAACTAGGATAGCCTATGTAAAGACTGTCCCCCCTTCTAAAGATTCTAAAAGAAGAAGCTCATATAGAGAAATTTGGGTAACAGATATTGATGGAACTAATCAAAGGAAATTTACATCTTCTCCGAATAATAGCTGGTCACCACAATGGACACCTAATGGCAACCTTTCTTTTCTATCTACAAGAAAAGCATATCATAAATCAACACAAGTCTATATCATTCCAACTGATGGAGGTGAAGCAATTCCCCTGACTGATCATTCTGGTGGAATTGGATCTTATAAATGGTCACCAAACGGTAGATGGATTGCGTTTACTTCAAGAGATAGAGAAAGTATAGAATCACAAACAATGAAAAAAAATGGTCTCGATATGATAGTAATGGGTGAGAACCAATTATATAATAGACTTTGGATCTATGATGTTGAATCAAAAACATATGAAACAATATTTAGACAAGATTTAAATGTTTCACTATTTGAATGGTCTCCAGATAGCAAGTTTATAATTTTTCAGGCAGCTGAAAAGGTAAATACTGATTTAGAATATTTGGAAAGCTCAATTTATCTTGTTAAGGCTCCAAGCGGAAATCCGAGAAAAATAACCGAAACGCCTGGAAAGCTTTCGAGCATGTCAATTTCTCCAAATAACGACCAACTAGCATTTCTAGGTGCGACATCTTATAATGACCCCCTTGCTCAAAGCATTTTTGTTCTTAATATCAAAAATGGGAAATCAAAGCTAGTTACGCCTGATTTTAAAGAATCTTTTGTAGATGTTGAATGGATAGATGATCAAACAGTAATTGGACTATCACAGAGGGGTACCAAGACTGCATTATCAACAATCTTTTTAACTGAAAATCTACCGGAAGAAGTATTTAATCAAAACGACATACTTGCTCCTAAGCAAATTATTTCCAGCTTCTCTTTTCATAAATATACTAAGCAGCTCGTAATAATCGCTAATAGCAATCAACATCCAAATGAATTATATGTTGGATTATACAATTCTAAAAAAATGAAAAGAATTACATTTTCAAATTCATCATTAACAGATATTCAACTTTCAAAACAAGAAACAATATCTTGGAAAGCCAGGGATGGAAAAACAATTGAAGGCGTGCTTACTTATCCCTTAGTATATCGAGATGGAAAAAGATATCCATTAATATTACAGATTCACGGAGGGCCAGAAGGAGTTAGTCTTGATGGATGGAATACAAGAGCGACATACCCAGTACAGCTCTTAGCAGCAAATGGCTATTTTGTTTTAGAGCCAAATTATCGCGGAAGCGCAGGAAGGGGAGTAGCGTATTCTAAATTAGACCATGATGATCTTGGAGGTGAGGAATTCAATGATGTCTTAAAAGGGATCGATCACCTTATTAAAAAAGGATTTGTTGATAAAAATCAAGTTGGAACAGGAGGTTGGTCATATGGAGGCTATTTTTCTGCATTAGCAGCTACAAAGTATTCAAATAGATTTAAAGCATCAATGGTTGGAGCAGGTTTAACAAATATGATTAGTTTTATGGGAACAACAGATATACCGTATGAAATGTCTGTAGTGCATTGGAACCAATGGTGGTTCGATAATCAAGAACTGCATTGGGATCGATCACCGCTTTCTCATATCAATAAAGCAGGAACCCCCACTTTGGTTATTCATGGATTGCGCGATGAGCGGGTGCACCCAGAGCAAGGAATGCAGTTATGGCAAGCGTTAAAAATAAAAAATGTCGATACTGAACTTGTTTTATACCCAAGAGAACCTCATGGTATTATTGAAAGACCTCATCAGCTTGATTATATGGAAAGATTAATTAATTGGTACAAAAAATATGTTAAATAAATCAATAAGTTATTTTCTCATTCTATTTTCATTTATTTATACACAAGAAAGTAAGGTAGTTGAAATTCCACTAGAAGGATCTGCAGGAAAAAAGGAGCTTGAAATGTCTGGGCTTACTTGGTATAAAAATGAACTAATTCTGATGCCACAATATATTGATTATGACGACCCCGCTTTTTATGCAATATCAAAATCAAAGTTAAACCAGTGGCTATCTAAACAATCCGCTGAGGGAATAGTACCACAAAAAATAAAACTGATTATGCCTGACTATAGAAAAACTATTAAAGGATATCAAGGATTTGAGGCCGTTTGTTTTGATGGAAATTCAATATATTTAGTTATCGAGTCTAAGCATGATGGTATTATGAAAAGTTTCATTGTTAAAGGGAAAATGGAAAGAAAAAAAGGAATCATAACAATTGATAAGGATGTTTTACGTGAAATTCCTATACCCATCAACATTAAGAATATGGGTTATGAAAGTATAATAAAATATAAAAATCAAATTTTAGTTATTTTTGAAGCAAATGGAAAAAATATTAACCCCGACCCAAAAATAATTTCATTCAATAGATCCCTTGAACAATCTAAATCATTAAAGTTTGATAATTTAGAATATCGATTAACCGATGCAACTCAAGTAGATAAAAAAGGAAACTTTTGGGCTATTAATTTTTATTGGCCAGGTGAAGAAAAAAGACTAAAGCCAGCTCTAGATGAGGTATTGATGAATACAACTGAAGGACCTACGCATGCAATGTTCGATCATGTTGAAAGGCTTGTAGAATACAAAATATATAAAAATGAAATCAAGCGCACCTCATCTGATCCTATTCAGCTTACAATAAATAAAGAATCAAGAAACTGGGAAGGTGTTGTACGTTTAGATAAAAAAGGATTTATAATGATTGTGGATGAGTATCCAAGAACGATATTGGCTTTTGTTGAAAAATAGCTAAAAAACTTTTCTAAAATCTCCTTTCCAGCCTAATGCAATAGTAAGAGAAGATGCATCTATTTGTGTTGGGATAATAAAATCTTCAACCTCCAGATTTATATTAAAATATAGCTTTTCTTTATAGGGAATAATTACTTCAAATATATATTGGTTTCTTGAAAGGTTGCTTTCTACTATTTCACTAATTTGCTGAAAATGTTCAAATTCCAACTTAGTGGAAAACCATGGAGAATTGTGATCCCAAAAGATACCACCTTTTAGATAGGATGTTTTTCTTGTGGCGTTTAAATAATCAGACATATCAAAGCCATGACCAATTTCAATATTGACTAATCCCCGATCATATTGATTCACAAAATATCCAAATCCTTGATTGTAATGGTATTGTAAGTTCATATCAACGCGGGTATTTTTTCTGATGGAAGTTATTGTGTATCTATAAAAATTTGATCTAGCACCATATTTATCACTAGATTTATATCGTAAATCAATAAATGATTGGTTTTGTATTCCATAGGCAAACAAGCGCACATCTTTGTATGTAATATCTGTTCTACGATTTATTCGAAAAAAACCAAACATTCCATTTGTAGAGTCAACGCCTACTAACCCTATACGTCCATACTGTTTCCATTCTGTGGAATCTGATTGACCAGTTGCAATTGATAGCAATATAATAAAAATATAAACCAATCGTATCATTGCTTAATTTTTTTCCCACTTTCCATAAGCTTAATTGATGAGATTGTAAATATGATAGTCATTATAATTGCAATAATAAAACTATGAGAAGGATTTGAATCTGAAATTCCCAATATTGTAAACCTTAAACCATTAATCATATAATAGATTGGATTAAAAAGACTCAATGTTTGAGCCCAATCCGGAAGCATTTTAATAGAATAAAATATTCCCCCAAGAAAACTAAGGGGCGTTAGAATAAAATTTTGCATAGTTGCTAATTGATCCCAACTTTCGGATAATTGTCCCAATAGCAATCCAATACTTGAAAATGCCCAAGAGACAAGGAAGATAAAAACAATAGTTTGAATAGGGCTTACAACAACTAGACCGCCTATAGCCATTCCTACCAATAAAATTAATATTCCATTTATTGTTCCCCGAACTGTACCTCCAATTATATAGGCCATAGAAATTTCAAAACTAGACAAAGGGGCTTGTAATATATCGGGTAGTTGACCTAATAATTTCATCTGCAACATTGAAGATGACGAATTAGAAGTAGCATTTGTTAATGCATTCATCATTATAAGCCCTGGCAATATAAATAAGGTATAAGGAACACCATCTATACTATCAATGCGCTTCTCAAGCGTAAAGCCAAAAATTAATATATATAGTATTGATGAAATAAGTCCTGGTACGATTGTTTGTCTCCAAACTGCAAAAAATCTGCCCACCTCTCTTAGAGTTAAAGTATTGAAACCAACCCAATTCACTAGTTAATCCCTTTTCCAGTTAGATTTAAAAATACATCTTCCAGTGACGCCTTATCGGTTTCTATACGTTGTATATGAGCACCAGCCGAACTAAGGAGGCTAATAATTTTTGGCATATCATTTTCTGGGTCTTGAGTTGTGAAGTGCAGGCGCTTATCTTCTTTATTATAAGTAAAGCTATTTAGAACATTTTCTGAATCATCAAATACCTCAGATAAAAAAACAGTTATCCCAGAAACAGAATCTTTACCTATGAGCTCTTTTGGAGATCCTTTCGAAATAACTTTGCCCGAATCAATTATAGCAACCTTATCACATAATAATTCTGCTTCTTCAATATAATGAGTAGTCAGCAGAATAGTTTTCCCCTCCTTATGCAAATCACTAAAATACTCCCAAAGCTCATGCCTGAGTTCAACGTCCACTCCGGCAGTAGGCTCATCAAGAATCAATATTTTTGGATCATGTACAAGCGCTTTAGCTATTTGAAATCGGCGTTTCATTCCACCAGACAACTGACGAATTCGAGCATTGCGCTTATCTTGTAATCCTAAGCGCTCAAGTAGACTTTCAACAAGATCAGTTGCATCCTTTTTATTAATACCATAATACCCAGCTTGAAATAAAAGCAGCTTATCGAGAGGAAAAAACCAGTCCTGAGTAAATTCTTGAGCAGCAATGCCTACTTGCTTTCTAGTGAATCTATAATCATTAACAGTATCTCGGTTAAAAATCATAGTTTCACCTTCATCTTTTCGAACAAGACCTGTTAAAATATTTATTGTGGTTGTTTTACCGGCTCCATTAGGTCCCAGTAAACCGAAAAATTCACCTTCAGCAATCTCCATATTTATTCCCTTTAATGCTTTAGTGCCATTGTAGGTTTTTTTAAGACCTTTTATGTTGATAGCATGCATTATGAATTAATTTCGAAACCTATTTCTGAATCGAATGGATTTGGAAAGTCAAAACCCTCAACCCCAGGGAAATGCACTACAGATGCAATGAAACCCCATGGAATTAATATGGATGCCTCTACATTTTTTTCTTGAATTGATTTATCCTTTTTCATCGTAGAGGCTTTGAACGATGGGTGGTAAATCCACATACCATATTCATCATAGCCAACAATTTTGACATATATCTTTTTTTTATCTATGCCTAATTCATTTAATGCGTCGTGCCCATCAAGTACTAGCATCACAATATCATTTAATACATGATCAATTTTCATAGGTGTATGGCTCATAGTTTATCCTTTCTATTTTGCAATTATTTTATATACTGCTCCATTATAATCAACGATATATATCTCCCCATCAGCATCTTGTCCAAATGAAGAAATATAATTTGTAAACTCTCCATCTGCGATATTTATCTCATCAGTTCTATTTTTAAATTCGGCTGCCTTCCCATCTTTGACTTTAAATGACCAAATATTTCCTGAACAGTAATCACCAAAGAAATAAACCCCTTCAAATCCTTTTAATTTTTTTCCTCTATACACATAACCCCCCGTTACTGAGCAGCCTTCAACATCTAATTGATTTTTTCTTCCAAGGGCAAAAGCTGGGTGATATGCATCATTTGGGTATTCAATGATTGGAAGAACCATACCATCTCTTTTGCAATTTTCTTTTGGCTCAAAACAATACGAGGCTTCCATGTGTCGCCATCCATAATTATTTCCACCAGAACTAGAGGCTGGCTCAAAATTTACTTCTTCCCATTTATTTTGCCCAACGTCTCCATAGTATATATCACCTGTTTTTTTATCAAATGAAAATCGCCAAACATTACGAAGGCCCCAGGCCCATATTTCTCCACGGGCATTTTTATTACCATAAAAAGGATTGGATTTAGGAATAGAATAGGGGCTACCATTGGTGTCAATTCGAATAATTTTTCCAAATAAAGATGTGAGGTCTTGACCGGAATCCAATGGGTCTCCAGCAGCACCACCATCACCAATTGCGATATATAAATAACCATCCTTTCCAAATTCAATATGCCCTCCATTATGGTTTCCATAAGGCTGTTCTAATCGAAGCAAAACCCTTTCAGATTCGTGATCCGCTTTATATTTAGATTGTGCGCTAAATTCAGATACTATAGTGTGTCCGTCGTTATCAATGTAATTAATATAAAACTTTTTATTTTTTTCATGATCTGGATGAAATGCAAACCCTAATAAACCACGCTCATCACCAGGCCTAAAGGGATTAACAACCCGCTTATTTATGTTGAAAAAAGGTTTACTTTTCTTTTTGCCACTATCCAATACGATTATTTTACCCGCCTGCTCAACTACGTATAGTATAGATGCATCCGTGGGATAGGATATAACAAAGACAGGTTTTTTGAATCCATCATAGACTAATTCTGATGATAATGTAATCGATTGACCCATTAGTATAGATGAAAACAAAATTAATAGAGCATTTTTTATCATTTTATTCCATTTCTAAAAATTCATTTTCTGTAATTATTTTTACTCCATGTGATTTAGCTTTTTCTAATTTTGATCCAGCCGATTTTCCTGCTACAACAAAATTAGTATTATTGCTTATGGAGCTATTTACCCTACCACCATTTGACTCAACAATTTTTTTTGCTTCGCTTCTTGTTAGCGATGTTAATGTTCCGGTAAATACAAAACTAAGATTTTCAAATTTCTGGCTTATTGGGTGTGATACTTGTTCAAATTCAATTCCATAATTGATACATGAATCAATTATGGCAAGATTAGATTCATCTGACCAAAATTGTATAATCGCCTCTGCGACAATTGGGCCCACTTCATTAATTAACTCTAACTCAGTAAATGTTGCTTGTTGAAATTTTCTAAGATTTGCATTGTACTTTGATTCAAGCACTTTAGATAAGTGTGCACCAACGTTCCTTATGCCAAGTGCATAAACAAATTTTGCAAAAGTAGTTTTTTTTGAAATTTCAATTGATGCCAAAATGTTTTCAGCTGATTTTTTTGCCATTCTATCAAGGTCAACGAGATCATCAAAGCGTAGCTTAAATATATCATCAAAGGTGCGTATTATGTTTTTTTCAACAAGCTGATCCACCAGTTTTTCTCCAAAGCCATCAACATCTAAACCGCCCTTTGAAATAAAATGCTTAATGCGCCCTTTGATTTGAGCCGGGCAAGATAGATTATGGCATCGCGCTACCGATTCACCTTTTGGTCTCACTATTTCGCTACTACATTCGGGGCAAGAGTTTGGCAATTTGTATTTCAAAGTTGATTTTGGCCTTTTACTCTTTACAACTTTTACCACCTCAGGAATAACATCACCCGCACGTTGAACCCATACAGTATCCCCAATCCTTACATCTTTTCTATCTATTTCATCTTGATTATGTAATGTTGCATTGGTGACAATTACGCCTCCAACATTAACTGGTTTTAATTTTGCAACCGGTGTTATGGCACCTGTCCTTCCAATAGATGCTATAATATCTAGTACTACACTCGTCACTTGTTCTGCTTTGAATTTTCCTGCGATAGCCCACCTTGGTGACCTGCTACGTGAGCCCAAAGTATTCCGCTTTTCAATATTATTAACTTTAAACACCGTTCCATCTATTTCATAAGGTAAATCATTTCTTTTGGCTTCAAGCATATTATGGTATGAAACTATTTCATCAATATTTTTTGTTAGAATGATTTCATTATTTACTGGAAATCCCCAATCGGTTAACGCATTTAAAAAATCCTTATGAGTATCGAAATTTTCCCCATCTATTTCTCCAGGCTCATAACAGTAAATTGAAAGTGGCCTGCTTGCGGTAACCGAAGAGTCAAGCTGACGAAGGCTGCCCGCTGCTGCATTTCTAGGATTTGCAAAGATAGATAGCTCATTATCGCTTCGATGATTATTCAATTCTTTAAATTTATCCTTAAGCATAAAAACCTCACCTCTTACTTCAAGTAGGTTTGGAGCAGGTCTTTGATTTGTTCTAAGAGAAAGAGGAATCGCATTAATTGTTTTTAAATTTTGAGTAATATTTTCACCCTTGATGCCATCGCCTCTAGTGAGTCCGTATTTCAACTTCCCATTCTCATAAACGAGCTCTACGCCAATTCCATCTAGCTTAGGCTCAGCAATAAAATCAATATCTGAAACATCACCCAACCCTTTTTTTGTTCTATTATAATAACTGATTAGCTCATCAGAATCCATTGCATTTTCAAGCGATAGCATTGGTACTCTATGATCAATAGATTCAAATGCATCAATTGGGGAGGCGCCAACGCGCTGTGTTGGGGAGTCTGCTGTGATGAGCTCTGGATATTGTCGTTCTAAATTTTGAAGGGTTCGCAATAATACATCATATTCAGAGTCGGAAATAATTGGATCATTTAGTACATAATAATTATAATTATGATCATTTAATTTTTTTCTAAGGTCTAGAATTTTTGTTTTGATTTCCATTTAGCTAGTATTT
>TARA_B100000686_G_scaffold98738_1_pt1 | contig 19236 bp, 18 predicted proteins | sample TARA_B100000686 | Tara Oceans TARA_B100000686 (sample SAMEA2622733) | marine metagenome | biome: marine biome (ENVO:00000447); feature: marine epipelagic mixed layer (ENVO:xxxxxxxxx); material: "saline water (ENVO:00002010), including plankton (ENVO:xxxxxxxx)" | depth 150 m
GATCTCCCATACCGAACTCCTATTTATGAAGTACTCGTCGGCACCCAGTGTAAACACAACCTGGGTGCTAAATGAGACCTAACCTTAGACGAATTTTATTATGATAGCGACAACCAACGCATATATAGCGATAGCTTCAGTAAACGCAATAGCAAGAATCATGTTCTGCTGTATTTGCGGAGCCGCTTCTGGATTTCGGCCCAAAGCTTCCATAGCCTTTGATGCGAGCATACCGATACCAAGACCTGGCCCTAAGGCCCCAAGTCCGATCGCCAGACCAGCACCTATATTCATTATGTCTCCTTCCATACTATCTACACTCCTTGAATTTTGATTCCATTTTTATTTCATTGAAGCAATTTAATTTGGTTTCGCTTCAATGGTGATCGCCTCCGTCATGACTCACGCTTGCCATGGCTGCAAACACCAAAGTAAGCATAGAAAATACAAATGCCTGAATTAGACCAACGAATAATTCAAGGCCAAGGAATGGCAATATCCCTATAAAGGGCAACAGGAATGCCATAGCCATAAGCAGGACTTCCCCTGCAAAAATATTTCCAAACAGCCGAAATGTGAAACTTATTACTCTTCCTACTTCCCCTATTATTTCAAGTAGCCCTACAAAAAAACCAATAGGGCCAGCCTTAAAGTTAATGAATTTCCCAATATGCCCAAATATTCCAAGAATACTTAGTCCCCAGAAATGCACCATTACCATTGCAACTATAGCAATCGCTAAGGACATATTTAGGTCCGTATTCGCACTCCTCAAGAAGGGAACCAAATGCCCTGCTCTTTTACCAACTCCCACATCACCGTGTTTTTCGTTGTATTCAGCGAAAGTAACTTCCTCATTGAGAGAGGCTGGTGACAATGCTGCTATAGGTAGCGATTGGTAGTCAGTAAAAATATGTAACTTAACTGAGTCTAAGTGGGCTCCATGATCACCCTCATGTGAGTCGGTATGGTGGGCGTCGTGCTTTTCCACCTTGGACTCCGCAGCCTTATGTTGAGAGTCAGCTAGGGCTGGGTCATGATAGTCATGAATATCATGGTGGTGTGCAATTTCTTCCGGGGCCGCAATTCTACCAACAGTCCCAAACCCAGGTAGTATACCCATCCAATTCGCAATAACTATAAAAATGAAAATTGTAAACACAAGGGGGAAAAATCTTCTAGCGTGTTCTTTACCCGCAATCTGCTCGCAAAGCCCAAGAAAGAATTCCATTATCACCTCGAACAAGGCTTGAAGTCTTCCGGGCACGTCCTTTAGATTCTTTCTGATTCTTAAGGAAATCAATATAAGGAACAACATGGCTAGCCATGTTGTTATCATGGTGTTCATCACATCCCATTTACCAACAGGGGTAGAAAACCCATCAGCAACTTTTTCCGCTGGTAATTGAATAGCTGGTAACGATGAAGCAAAAAAACCAAACCCAAACGCACTTCCCAATGCTCCACCCAAAATACTTGCACCAAAAACTAAAGTGCAGATAATTACTATGGCCAGCATCCGGGGGTTACCCAGTATCTTTGACACTATTTCTGACACTCCTAATCAACTTCGGACACATAACTTAGTACAACCTGAATCATTTTTATCATGCCTACAAGAGCCGCAGAAATACCAAGGGCAATTCCTGTGAGAGTGAGGACGGGGGAAAGCCCTAGGCGACCGTCGGCCCAAAGCCCCGCCCACGCACCAACACCTATACAAATTCCAACATACCACCCAACACCAACCAACCTAACAATAGCTCCATATTTCTTGGAATTCATACGGCCTCGCATGAACGGTTGTTAACTTTATCACAATGTATTTCTTTGGGTCAAAAATTAGTTTAACTTAGCCATTAGCCTTGATTCCCTATGTCTTCTAAATCAAGGGAATCGATAAAGTCAGTGAAGGCAGAAAGGTTCTCTAATTCTTCTTCATTTATCTGTCCCTCTTCACCCCCTTCATCGGAAGAATTTTCTCTCTCAAAATCAAGTGATACTCCCGCCTTTTCCACTACATCATCTTCGGCATAAATTGGAGCCTCCGAACGCACTGCTAAAGCCAAAGCATCGCTCGGCCTTGCATCTATTTCAATCAGAGTCCCATTAGTATCTATCACGATTTTTGCAAAAAAAGTATCGTTTTTAAGTTCTGAGACAATGATACTGTGTATTGTACCTCCCAAATCATCAATTACTGAACCAAGCAAATCATGGGTCATCGGCCTCTCAACCTCAACATTCATTAATTTGAACCTGATAGCTTCAACTTCAAATTGTCCAATAAAAATAGGTAGATATAGGTCGGAATCTTTAACCTTCAGCACAACAGCCCTTTGCTGAGTTTCTTGTCTGACTCGAATGCTTTCAATTTCCAGTTCCAGCACCTTGATTGGCCTCCTTAAAGTTTCCTTTCGCAGAGAGGAATTAAATCTTAAATACGCTCATCGATCATGTCAACGAGTATTCTATACCTCGATAATGCCTACACGGCCATGAGAGTAAAAATAAGTCATTTGCATTTTCCTTGAACCGGCTGAATCGATCGTGTCCTTTTAGCTAAGTCGGGTCTAGGAATAACTATACGTCTACAACAACCTTGACATACGATTCCTATGTCTGCTCCTATTCTGTCCACAGTCCAAGCTGAAACTCCACATGGATGTTTTTTTTTCATGGTGATCGTATCGCCAATGGAGTAGTTTGTAACCATGTGTGTACCGAAAGTGTTGTTAAATAAAACTTCGATCTAAACTAGTCAGAATGTTGTTAATTTTGTCCCGAAGCATTGAACACTCCTCTGCTGCTTTATCCCCATAGGTAGACGGTTCATCAGAAGCATATATGATTCCTCTGGATGAGCTTATCAATAAGTTATGTGTTTCTTCGCCAAGTCCCAATTTGACTGAATTTTCTAGGTCTCCAGCCTGAGACCCGATGCCAGGCACCAGTATAGGAAGCTCTGGGGCTATCTTTCTTATGGTACCTAATTCTTCCGGATATGTAGCCCCTACAACCAAACCCAAATTACCGTAAGAATTCCATTCAACACAATATTCGGCAATAATTTCAAAAACTTTTCTTCCATCTCGGCCAGATATCTTCAAATCTTGAAGCTGATACCCGTCAGGATTCGAGGATTTGCACCAGACAAACACACCTCGGTCAGAATATTTTAAAAAGGGTTCAAGGGAATCAAATCCTGAAAAAGCATTGACTGTAATTGCGTCAAAATCCCAAATATCAAACATAGCCTGGGCATATTTTCCGCTTGTAGAACCTATATCCCCTCTTTTACCATCTCCGATTAAAAATACGTCGGAATAATTGGCTCTAACATACCCGATTACTTTCTCCAGAGATCTCAACCCATCTATTCCAAAAGCCTCAAAAAAACCCATATTGGGTTTATAGGCTGCAGTGAGATTTTGTGTACTGTCTATAATGGTCTTACAAAATCCGAAAATATCTGAACATGGCATCTTTTGAGGATCAGGATCCAACCCAATACAAACAAGAGATTCTTTAATTGCTGAAATTTTTTGAAGTCTATCTACAGATTTTGACATCTATTTTCTTCTATCAACCTGCGGTTAATGGAACTACGCCTTTCTCTTTACCAAAAATTTTCTTCTCAAGGTAAGAACCTTATCCCCTTTTTGGTTAATCCCTCGACTTTCAATATAAATCATACCTCTGTCATCTCTGCTTCTTGAAGGGGTAACCTCTATGACTTCACTTTCCGCATAGATCGTATCTCCATGAAATGTGGGCCCATCATGAGTTACAGATTCATAAAGCAGATTAGCGATAGCTTTTCCTGAAGTTTGCCTAACACTCATTCCAACTACAAGGCTCATAATTAGTAGCCCATTTACTAACGTCCTACCGTGCTGATGATCTGACATGTAGTTCTCGTCGGTATGGAGAGGGTTATCATTCATTGTTAAAAGTGAAAACAAATGATTATCCATTTCAGTTATTGTCTTTCCCGGCCAATGTTTAAAAATTTGTCCGGGAGAAAATTCTTCAAACCAACCACCAAAACTATCTTTAGATTCAATGATGTTTTTTTCAGAGTCCATGTTAAAAATACCTTAATCTAGATACTGTGGATATAAAGCTAATCGCTCAACAATCTCCTGGCAATGAGCAATTTCATAATCTCGTTAGTGCCTTCCCCTATGATCATTAACGGCGCATCGCGATAATACCGTTCAACTGGTAAATCTTTGGTATACCCAACTCCTCCATGTACTCTCATCGCCTCCAACGCCACCTCTCCGCAGACCTCGCTCGCGAACAATTTAGCCATCGCGGCTTCAAGATCATTCCGCTCTCCTGAATCCAACTTTTGCGCGGCATCATAGACCATCAACCTGGCAGCGTGTACCTTTGTAGCCATTTCTGCCAATTTCAATTGAATGGCTTGATGTTCTGATATCGTTTTACCAAAGGCTGAGCGTTTCTTCGAATATGACAATGCCGCATCTAAAGCAGCCTGTGCCACTCCCACGGCTCTTGCAGCAACATTTATCCTACCAGTCTCCAATCCGTTCATTACCTGTCCAAAACCTTTACCTTCCTGTCCTCCAATTAAATTTTCAACAGGAACCCTACAATCATCGAAAATCAATTCACAAGTATCAAGGCCTCTATAGCCAAGTTTATCCAGGTGTTGACCTACTTTAAATCCTTCAGTCGGTTTTTCGAAAATAAAGCAGCTTATGCCGCGATGCTTTGGATCTGATTCTGGATTAGTCTTAGCCATAAGCGCGAATGCATTACCATTATCCCCGTTGCTAATGAACATTTTTCTACCATTGATAACATATTCTTCCCCTTCTTTTACTGCAGTAGTTGCTATATTTTGTGCGTCACTACCAGCCTCAGGCTCCGTTAAGGCCAAACCTCCCCTTATTTCACCAGTCGCCATTTTTGGAAGAATTCGAGCCTTCTGTTCTTCTGTCCCAAAGTTAGCCACTATATGACTTAATATATGATGGGTCCCTATTATTCCCGATACGCTCATCCAGCCTTTGCTTAATTCCTCGAATATCATTGCAAAGGTTGTGAAATCCAAACCAAGCCCACCATGTTCAGTCGGAATATTTATACCAAAAAGACCCAATTCACACATGGTAGGAATCAACTCATGCGGATAAATGTCCTCATTGTCGTAAGTAGTGGCAATAGGTTCAACATCTCTCCTAACAAAATCCTTCACCAAGGCAACAATTTGCTTACGAGCTTCTTCAGATGTCTGTACAACCAATTTCCCAACTCCAGGTCAAGTTAAATAGAATCTCTCATTTGCCGCTTCCCCAAGTTCTTTGCTGATATGCCCAGCACATTTAAGAAGCCTTCCGCATCTTTATGGTCATACCCACCCATTGCCTCCATAGAACCATCATCTGTGTATAAGGAAAATGGCATTTTTTCAATTGAATCGTCTAATGAATCAAAAAATATGTTGCCTTTATATAGTTTTACTTGGATAGTGCCAGTTACCATAGAGACAATAGGAGAAAGGGCCGCCAAGGCGGATGTGGTAGCCGTATCCAGCCAATAACCTTGATAAATCTGGGTGCTAATCACATTAGAAAGGTTAGAATAGAACTCTCTGGCTCTTCTGTCCAACACAAATTGGAGAACATATTCCCAAGTTTTTCCGAGTAGCTCCATACCAGGGGATTCATAAATCCCTCTTGACTTAATACCTACAAATCTATTTTCAACCACGTGAGTGCCTATGCCCACCCCATTCCTACCTGCAATTATATTTGCTTCATGGAAAATCCCGGTCAAGTCCATTTTTGTCCCGTTTATTGATTTGGGCACCCCTTGATCCCAATAGATAGTCACATACTCCGGTTTGTCAGGTGCATCCCATGGCCAAACCCCCATCCCTGGTTCTACAAAATCCGGACTGATTGACACATCTTCCAAGTCTCCTGCTTCATGAGTCAATCCTAGAAAATTTGCATCTGTCGAATAACGGGATTCCTTTGCAGGCCTAATAGGTAAATTATTCAACTCACAATACTCGATCATCTCCTTTCTACCAGGGAATTTATCAAGGAATTCCTGGTCTCTCCAAGGAGCATAAACATCTAGATCCGGCTGAAGCATATTGCTGGTCAATTGGAATCTAACTTGATCATTCCCACGACCTGTTGCTCCATGAAACAAGACGTTGATATTGTCATTCTTCAAACTATCGAGAATGGCCTTAACAGTGACAGGCCTAGCTATCCCAGTGGTATTCCAATACCCCCCTTCGTACCTCGCCTGAGCTTGCAACACTTTTAATCCAGCATCCGCAAGTAATTCTTTTCCAGGCAAAATAGTAGCCTGTGATGCTCCACACGCTAGCATACGATCGACAACAGCCTGTAAGTTTTCCTCATCAGGCTGCCCCAGATCTACAGTAAAACAATGAACCTGAACGCCGTTTTCATTTAGCCAGTGAGTGACTGTGCAGCTGTCCAGACCACCAGATACCGCACCTCCAAAAATAGAGGAGCCATTTTCATATAGTTCCTTCCAATTCACCAAGGCCTCGACTACCGGGAAGCGTCGGCCAATCCTGTTTCCAGTCTGGCTAAAGCTTCGTCTATTTCCTCTTTGGTTATTGTTAAAACAGGCATCAATCGAATCGCATTCGGCCTCATCGGGTTCATTAGTAATCCTGCTTCATTGCTCGCCGCAATCACATCTGGTGTCATGTCCGAATCAAATTCAACAGCCCAAATCAAACCCATTCCCCTAACATCGGTTATAAATTCATTGTTCGATTGTATCTTGCGAAGCCCTTCACCAAGGTACTCTCCCATTTTAGCCGCGTTCTCAGATATCTCATTATCAATAATATATTTCGTGGAGGCATGCGCTGCTGCGCAGGTCAAAGGATTGCCGCCGAAAGTTGACCCATGATCTCCAGGGTCAAATGCACAAGCGGAATCTTTTGCTAGAAAAGCCCCAATCGGTACTCCCCCTCCCAAACCTTTTGCCAAAGTCATAATGTCCGGTTCCACTCCAAAACTCTGATAGCCAAATAAGGTACCTAACCTACCTAGCCCAGTCTGAACCTCATCAAAAATGAGCAGCATGTTATTCTGATCACACCAATCTCGAACTCCTCTCAGATATTCCACAGAGGGAACGTTAACTCCACCTTCACCTTGAACCGGCTCAATCATTACAGCCACCGTATTATCTGTAGTGGACTCTTTAATAGCTTCAAGATCATTGTAAGGAACATGTGAAAACCCAGTGGGAATTGGCTCAAAAAGTTCTTGATAATGAGGCTGGCCTGTCGCCGAAACATTCATCATCGTCCGGCCATGAAACGAATTTAGGGCAGTTATAATATGGTAGGCGCCATTCTTATTTTTCTTGCCATATTTTTTCGCTAATTTAATAGCTCCTTCGTTTGCTTCAGCACCGCTATTACATATAAATATCTTATCAAGACAACTATTTTCCACGAGAATTTCAGCCAGCTTAAGTTGAGGAATCGTGTAGAACTGATTCGAAGTTTGAACTAAAGTTTTCGCTTGTTCTGCTATTGCCTCTGCAATAACAGGATTTGAATGACCAGCGTTATTTACAGCCCAACCTGAGGTGAAATCTAGGTACTCTTTACCGTCAACATCCCATACTCTAGCGCCGTCTCCTTTCTCAAGCACCATAGGCTGACGCCTCACAAGAAACATGTAATATTTGCTTTCAAGTTCTTTCCACTCAGCAGTGCTAGGCATATTAGTCTCCTTTTATAACTTCCTCTAAGTTTTGGAACAAAGATTCGATCCTATCTAACTCAATTTTAATATTCCCTATGGAATCCCTAATCTGATCCAATTTACCGTCTTCGTCTGACTTACCTACCTTAGGAGATGACAGTTCTTTTTGTCCTTCATCCGCACTCTTTAAAGGAATTGACTCACGCGCCCCCGTGAGCAAATATAGGGCATCATTTAACGAATCTCCCATTACCACTTGATCCGCGGTGGACAAAATAACCTTCTTAAGTTCCGGAAAGCTCACTCCTTCGGCTTGTATGTAAATAGGTTCCGCGTAAAGGATACTATTACCTATCGGTATTACTAGCAAGTTGCCTCTTATACAGGTCGACCCTTCAGTACATCTAAGTGTGAACCACGCTGAAATTTCTTGATCATTATCTATTCTAGCCTCCACTTGTTCCGGGCCATCAACTTGTCGATCTTTAGGAAAATTGAAGGCTACTAGTTTCCCATATTCGGGGGCATCGCTTCTGGCAGCTAGCCATCCTACCATATTGGGTCTTCCATCCGGAGTGTAAGGAATTAATTGTACGAATTCTTCCTTAGTCTCGCCTGGCAATCGCATGATGACATAATAGGGTTCGACCGGTTGTAAACCTTCTGATTGACCAAATTTTTCTTGCGGAAAAGCCCACAGGTCCTCATTTCCATAGAAATGCTGCGGGTCTTCCATATGGTATCTGATGTATTTTTCTGCTTGCACAGCGAATAATCCTTGCGGATATCTAACATGGCTGGCTAAATCTGCTGGCATTGAATCAATATCTGAAAATAGGGTTGGAAACATTTTTTGATAGGTAAGCGCAACAGGATCATCAGTATCCCAAAGGTAAAAACTCACCTCCCCGGTATAAGCATCCACAACCACTTTTATACTATTCCTTATATAATTGTAGTGCTCTAGGGTTTTATCATCATCTGTAGGCTGAGAATAGGGAAACTTATCCGAAGTTGTATAGGCGTCTTGGATCCAATAAAGCTGACCGTTAGCCGCCACTATATAAGGATCTTTGTCCAACTTTAAAAAAGGAGCCACCGTAGAAACTCGGTCTTCTACAGCCCTACGGTACTGTATCCTACTGTCATCATTTAATTGGCTACTTATTAAGATATTTATATCTCTCATTTGCCACGCATAAATGAGTTTACGGAAGTAAGACCCTATACTAACCCCACCAGAGCCTTGGTAGTTGGTAACGATTAATTCTCCTTCACCAGTTTGATAATCTAATTCTCCGGTATTTGTATTGACAATAACGTAATCTTTTGAATTCTCACCGTAGTAAATCCGAGGATTCTCCACGACTATGTCAGGGGAAGCCTCCTGACCTGGATAGGAAACAGGAATCTCTCCATTAGCAGGAATATCTTTAGCGAAAAATATCGGCCTTCCTTCGGCGGTAAACTCGGTTGCTGGGCTCATAGCGATCCCTATTCCATGAGTGTAGAACAACTTCTCATTCACCCAGGTCTGCGCCTCTTCCTTTAATTTTTCAGGTGCGACCTCCCTGGCTGCCAACAATACTTGCCTGTATTCGCCATTTATCTCATACCGATCCACATCTGCGTCCTTAAAATCGTAATATGGACGAATGAGCTGAATCTGTTTGTAAACATTAGTGAGAGGTTTGTAATCCCACAACCTTATATTTTCCACAGTGGGAATGTTTTCCTGTATAAGGCTGGGTGTAATTTCTCCTTCTGCCTGATAAAAAGTTTCGTCTATCGCATCCAGCCCGAACCCAAGTTTAGTGAATTCTATGTTTCTCTCTATGTATTTTTTTTCTTTTACAAATTCATCCGGATCGACAGAAAATTGCTGGACTACAGAAGGCCATACTGTTCCAAGTGCAATTATCAATATCACCCAAAGGCCCACCGGTATGAGTGATAGTCGAATCTTCCCTATAAATGTGCCTATCAACATTAACAAAGCAATCAGGGCTCCAATAATACAAAGAGCCAAATATGCCGGCTGGCGGGCGAAAACATCAGCATAAGCTGCCCCAAACACAATCCCTTGCTCGGACCTAACCAATTCCCATCTATCGATCCAATAACCTAAAGAAATAAGTACAACAGCAAGGGCGCCCAATACAATCAATTGGGTCCGCAACTCAGTGGTTAAGGTAAAGGCAGCGCCCCGTAGAGTGAAATTCAAAAAGGCTAGCGCCGATGTCGCCACTATTGTCGCGGCCATGGTGGCAAGAAACCAGCCTTGCAAGAAAGAATAAATCGGCAATTGAAAAACATAAAAAGAAATATCCTTAGCATATAGCGGATCGTTCACTCCGAATTCAGCAGCATTAGTAAACCTCAGGAAAAGCTCCCATTTAGACGCAAGCATTGATCCGAGTATTATCGCCACTATGAGGGACACTATTAAACATCCGAGCAAAATCAACTTTTTCAATATGCCCATCAGTTCGTCTGGAATATCTGCTTCAACCGGACCAGTTGTTTTCCTGTTGATATAAAAAAGATTGCCGGATACCAATGCAAAAACAAAAAGAAATCCGATCAGGAATAAAACGATTTTGCTCATTAGAACAGTTATGAAAATATCCTCGTATCCCAATGCGGAAAACCAAAGAAAATCAGTAAGCATACCTTTGGCGAGCCAAACTAGAATCACAATAGGAACCAATATTAGGGCGAGCACAATCCACTTTAGCCGCCCAGCAAACTTACTGCTAATAGCAGACGTATCGAAATCAAAGGGAGGAAAAGGAGGATTAGACATGTTTTAACCTTTATTAGCCTATACGTGTACCTAGATTTTCACCCGAAACGACATCTTTCAAGGCACCTGGAACTCGTCCATCAATTATTTGCGAAACCGCGCCTCCCGCAAGTGCCTCAATACAAGCTTCCATTTTGGGTATCATTCCACCGTCTATAACGTGAGAAGCTACTAAGGAGTCTGCCTGCTTTTTGGTCATGCGAGATATCAACCTTTTGGAAGAATCAAGTACTCCCTCAACATCTGTAAGGAACACCATTCTGTCGGAATGGATGGATGAAGAAATATACCCTGCTACGGTGTCTGCATTTATATTCAGTAACATATTTTCATCACTAGAACTGGAATGAACCCCTACTGGTGCTATAACCGGCATGTACCCAGCCTCTAATATAGCCTCAATTGGTTCAGTATTAATCGATTTGACCCTACCTACATATCCCAGATCAGGATCCGCGATTTCTGCGTTTACTATCCTCCCATCAGCACCCGAAATACCTATAGCTCTACCGCCAATATTATTTATAGAGGCCACTAGAGATTTATTAATAAGACCTGTAAGAACGGCTATCACAATATCCAAACTCTGGGAATCTGTGACCCGTAACCCATTTACAAATTTAGGCCGTACACCTTGCTTTTCCATCCATTCGGAAATCGTTTTACCCCCACCGTGGACGACCACAAAGCGATCTCCTTTAGCCTGGAGTTCGACTAAATCTATCAACGTTGTGTCGTGGCTACCCAGAGTGCTACCGCCAATTTTCACTACTGTCAGTGAGGAACTCTCTTCTTGTTCATGACCCAGATCACTGTCATGATCCATCCGATCTAAGTCTTCAGTTTGAGTTAAAGACTCGACCATCTCAATCTGATCGTCCATATGTGAATGTTCTAATTCGTTATACATCATTAAACTGCTATGTGCTGTAGGCCGAATTGAATATCACATATTCCTCCGTCAAATCACAACCCCATGCTGTCCCTGAACCGGCTCCCACATTAAGATTTATCCTGAAATCAACCTGCTCTGAGTTCATCGCACTCACCACAGCATCCTTTAGGTAAGGAATAGCAATCCCTTCATGGACAATATGTATATCACTTATAAAAACATCTATATCGCCTTCGTTAAGAGGTATACCACTTTTCCCCAGTGCCATCACTAAACGGCCCCAGTTAGGATCTTTACCGTGCACCATTGCTTTTACCAAAGATGAAGATGCTATTTCCCTAGCGGCTTTACGAGCATCTTCTGTTGTATGCGCACCTTCAACATTTACCTCTATGAGCCTTTGAGCCCCCTCTCCATCCCTAGCTAATTCCTTTGCGAGTTCGGTACAAACATACCTTAAAGCCTCTACAAAAACCTCAGTATCTTCAGAATTATTGCTAATCTGGGGAGTCTCAGATGCACCATTGGCCAGAATTATTACAGAGTCATTTGTACTTTGGTCTCCATCAACATCAATCATGTTGAAAGAAAGATCCACGGAATCAGAAAGAGCCTGCTGCAAAAATTTCGGCTCAACATCTGCATCAGTTGTTATGAAACACAACATGGTAGCCATGTTTGGATGTATCATTCCAACCCCCTTAGCGGCCCCCCCAAGGGTCACGGTCTTCCCTGCATGTTTAAAAGAAACTGCTCTTTCTTTATGTTTTGAATCCGTGGTCATTATGGATTTTGCAAAACTAGAGCCCCCATCATCAGAGAGGGTAATGTTTGTGATATTCTGCCGTATCAGCGCCATCGGTAATTCCACACCAATCATCCCAGTGCTTGCCACATAGAGTTCTTTACCCTCCACCCCTACATGCCCAGCAGCGAGTGAGGCCAATTCTTCCGCATCAGTTAGACCTTGAGGCCCAACACTACAGTTCGCGCATCCACTGTTGGCAACAATTCCCCTAGACACTATGCCCTTCTTCCTTTTACGACTCGCTGTAACCGACGGAGACTCTATGCTGTTTTGAGTAAACGTGGCTGCAGAGTTAGCTTGTCTATCCGACAGCACTATACCCAGATCAGGAACTCCGGCTTCAGTTTTTAATCCCGCATAGGTCGACCCGGCTGTAAAGCCAGAAGCCGACGTAATACCACCTTCGCTGATTATTTCTATCAACGTAACCGCTCCTTTTTCCGTAATGTAATAACCCACAATAAAAGCAGACAAAAAAAGGCGGAGTTCATCCGCCAGGTAAAAGCTCGTGAATTATAGCATACAGGTACAATTCAGCTACGAAAAACTCCCTAATCCTATGCTACAATCCGGTCACAACATTGACACCGGATCAAAACAAGTAGACAACTAACAAGTAATGATGGCATACATTAGCCATAATTGAGGCAATGGTTTATGACTACGACCAAAGGTAATCCAAGATTTAGCTCGGTTGGCACTAGACCGGTAAGGCACGACGGATATGACAAAGTGACAGGAAAGGCTCTTTACGGAGCCGATGTAGAGCTACCCGGACTTATTCATGGAAAAGTACTACGCAGCCCGCATGCTCATGCAAGAATAATTTCCATAGACATATCTGAAGCAGTAAAAGTCCCCGAGGTGCAAGCGATAATTACGAACCAGAACTTTCCTGCACATAAGGACGAGGCCGTATCTGAAACTCCGGGTCCCGCGATTAATTTAAAGCAACAAACAGCCAATATATTGGCTGGAGACAAGGCTCTATACAAAGGCCACGCGATAGCTGCGGTAGCCGCTAGTAGCTTGCACGCAGCAGAAGAAGCACTAGCACTTATAAATGTTAAATACGAGGTACTTCCTCATACGTCTACAGTGGAAGATGCAATCCAAAAGGATGCTCCATTACTTCATGAGCAATACCAAAACAATATTGCAAGCCACGACGTATTGGAATTGGGGGATGTGGAAGCAGGATTCGCCCAGGCTGATTTGATCGTAGAAAGAGAATTTAGGACTTCTACGGTCCATCAAGGCTACATTGAACCTCATTCAGCGACGGGATGGTGGACCCCTAATAACAAAATAAGCATTTGGGGAAGCTCTCAAGGGCATTTCCAAATTAGAGACCGAACCTCTTTGGTACTAGGAGTCCCTGTATCTGACATTAAAGTTATTCCTATGGAAATTGGCGGAGGTTTCGGGGGGAAAACAACTATTTACCTCGAGCCAATCGCAGCCCTGCTTTCAAAAATGACTGGTCATCCTGTAAAAATCACAATGTCTAGATCTGAAGTTTTAGAAGCCACCGGACCCACATCAGGGTCATACATGAAGGTGAAACTAGGAGCAACGAAGGAAGGCAAAATAACATCAGCATATGCAGATCTGAAGTTTGAGGCAGGAGCTTATCCTGGCTCCCCTGTTGGAGCGGCTTCAAACTGCATATTCACACCGTACGATATTGAAAATATAAGGATCGACGGATATGACATAGTCAACAATAAACCTAAAACTACCGCGTACAGAGCGCCTGGGGCACCAATCGGTTCGTTTGCCGCAGAGACTTTGATCGATGAGCTAGCCGAAAAAATTGGTATGGATCCTCTAGATCTAAGAATAATAAACGGAGCGAAACAAGGAACTACCAGAGCATCCGGAATAAGCAACCCTGTCATCGGGGGTATAGAAACCTTTCAAGCAACTAAAGACCACGTCCACTACCAATCAAAAAAACCAACCCCAAAAACCGGGCGTGGAGTAGCAGCGGGATTCTGGATCAACGGAAGTGGCGCTGCCTGCGCGGTAGCAAACGTTAATTTCAACGGAACGATCAATTTAACAATAGGCTCCATGGATATCGGAGGCCTCAGACCTGCTGCAGCCCAGCACGTCGCGGAAGTATTAGGAATACCAGTGGAAAGTATAAATCCTCAGGTGGGAGATACTGAGACAGTTGGATATACATCCATGACCGGTGGCAGCGGAGGAGCGTTTAAGACAGGGTGGGCCAGCTACGAGGCTGCTCAAGACGTTAAACGACAAATGCTAGAAAGAGCCGCAGAGGTATGGGAAGCCTCTTTGGATGACATTAAACTCGAAAATGGGTTCTTCATCCATTCACATGACTCAGAGCTAAAAATGTCCTTCAAAGAACTTGCCGGCCACTTACCAGATACGGGCGGCCCCGTCGTTGGTAGGGCCAATCTAGACCCTCGCGGACCCGGAAGCGCCTTTGCAACACATGTCGTCGACCTAGAAGTCGACACTGAGACCGGCAAAGTAACAATACTGCGCTACACCGCCGCTCAAGACGCAGGAACCGCAATCCATCCGAGCTACGTTGAAGGCCAAATTCAAGGTGGAGTAGTACAAGGCATAGGTTGGGCTTTGAATGAAGAATATTTCATGGATGAATTCGGCGGGATGACAAACTCTAGCCTGTTGGACTATAGAATGCCTACTTCTCTAGATTTACCTATGATAGAAGCTTTGATAGTAGAGGTGCCCAACCCACTGCATCCGTACGGGGTCAGAGGAGTGGGCGAAGTCCCAATCGTGCCGCCGTTAGCGGCGATAGCAAACGCTATATACGATGCGATTGGAGTACGAATGACAGAACTTCCTATGAATCCAGCAGCCGTCAGAAAAGCTATAAGCGGAGGATAATTTGACTAAGAGAATTTTAGTAACCGGTATGAGTGGACTAATAGGTGGCCTGCTTCAACAACATTTAACAAAACAAGGCGATTATGAGCTTTCAGCGTTGAATCGAAGCATGGTTGATGGAGTACCCACACATTCAGCGGATATAGCAAACCTTGATGACATCCTTCCTGCCTTCCAAAACATAGATGTGGTCGTTCACTTGGCCGCATATCTAGGATCCGACAGTTTTGACGACCAGCTTCCGGTTAATATTATAGGTACCTACAATGTCTTCGAAGCTGCAAGAATGGCCGGTATAAAAAGGGTTGTATATGCCAGCAGCGGCAGCACAATTAGGGGAGTGGAGAACATCTACCCCTACAAGGAAATTGCTGAAGGCAATTATGGAGCAATCAAAGGACCAATACCCCTAATAACCCATAAAGACGTAAGACCTGGCGGTGTTTACGGCGCTACAAAAATTTGGGGAGAAGCATTAGCTCGCCATTTTTCTGATGCTTACAAAATGTCCATGATCTGTGTGAGGATAGGATCTGTTACAAAGGAAAATGTACCAGCAGACGCTAGGCAAAAATCCATTTATCTCAGCCATCAAGACGTTTGCCAAATACTTCAGTTGTCTATAGATGCCCCGGCCGATCTTAAATATGAGATCTTCTTGGCTACCTCCAATAACAGATGGTCGTATCGCGATTTGGAACATCCGAGAACAATTTTAGGCTACCAGCCTCTCGACTCAGCTGAGGATCTTTAAATGGCCCTTATTATAGGTGTTACAGGAGCAATAGCTTCCGGAAAAAGCACCGCCTGCAAAATACTGGAAACTTTAGGGGCCACACATTCCGATGCCGATAAATTAGTCCACAGAATGTACGACCCAGGGAAACCCGCTTTCACAAGAATTGTTGAGTCTTTTGGTAATGAAGTAATAGGGAGTGATGGTTTTATAAATCGTAAAATACTTGGTTCGCAAGTCTTTGGTAACCCCGAAAAAATGGATGCGCTTACGACCGCAATTGGTGACATAAAAGGGGAAGTAAGCGGCGTGATGAATCAATGGAAAATCGATCTGGGAAATCATGAAGTGGGATTAATGGAGGCAGTCAACTTCATTGAAGCGGGATATGGAGTTTATAGCGATATAACATGGCTATTCGCTGTGGATGATGACATAGCTATAGAAAGATTGAAATCCAGAAACAATCTTAGTCATGAGGAAGCGGTTCAAAGATTGTTAAGTCAAAAGAAATGGCAGGATAGGGCCGAAGCTTCGGATATTGTAACTATGAACAATGGAACTATGACGAATTTAAAAGAAGAAGTCATCAAGAAATACAAGGATTTAAAGGAAAGGCATGCAAAAGGGCTACTCGAGCCTTCAAAATATTTAGAATGGTGGTCTGCTAATTCCCCCTAGTAAGTCATACCTACCGTAATTCCAACCGTTTAAATGCTTCCGCAACTTCTGCATTAACCCTGGGGCCGTACACCGAAAACCTATCTCTCAATCTAATTCGGCCTTGCTCTTTAGTAGTCGACATTTGACTGGCATGGCAATAGAGGGCGTCTAGCTTGTCCTCGAAATGTTCATCTATATCTATGAATACGTCCGGATCGTCAGTACCCCACAAATACACTTCAAGAGTTTTGTGAGGCTCTAAGCCTTCAGCTATCAGTTCAGGGTAGGCCAGGTAATCCCGTGCGTAAGGGAAAACCGCATCTAAAGCTACCCTACCCGTTACAAAATGGTCCTGATGCCTTATCCATTTTCTCTCAGGATCTATTGTCACAACTACATCCGGCCGATGTTTTCTAATTTCCCGTACAAGTTCCTCCCGAAAAGGTTCTCCATTCTCTATTCCTTGATCAGGATGATTTAAGAACACGATGTTCGTGAGACCCAGCAATTTCCCCGATTGCAATTGTTCTTCCTTTCTGATCTCAGCAATCTGTTCGGAAGATATTGAACGATCACTAGTCCCTTTATCACCATTAGTACAAACCACCAAAACGATGTCTGCACCAAGTGAAGACCACTTTGCGATAGTCCCACCCGCGCCACTTTCAGCATCATCCGGATGCGGGGTGATTACCAAAACTCTTTTTCCTTTCATATCTCTCATAAAGTTAGTATCCCAATTTGCAGCAAACTAGTTGGCACGTATCTATTCAAGCTTTTATCTTCGGTATGATTTCCCTACCAAACCTACCCAGTTGTTCCACTATCACTTTCTCTGGTGTCCCGATTACTTGACCGACATTTATTGCCTTCAACCCTGGGTATCTGTCTTGAATTTCCAGTAATTTTGAAGTTATGGATTCTGGGGTCCCAACCAACCAACCTCCAGCCTCTACCGCTTGCTCTAAAGTCGGCAAATTCGCACTTTTTGCAAACTGTCCACCTTTTGACAATTGATCTATTTGCAAATCCGTGAGACCTCCTACGAATCCTAATGGTGCAAACATTTTCATGTTTTCCTCAAAAAATGGCCTCGCCTCTTCGATAGCCTGTTTTTCGCTATCCGCTATGTGTAAGGAGAAGGATATGCAAAGATTCTCACCTAAATCAGTTTCTATTCCATGTTTCAACTGCACCTTCTGCCATTCCTTAATGACATCATCGTTACGTCCACCAGGAGCAGCTCCTCCACCAATTATTCCTTTGATTCCGTGCTTCGCCATAAAAGAAAGACCTCTCTCGCTAGCACTTACAACTGGCTGCCAAGATTCTACCGGCCGCCGCGTTGGTCGAGGAACTAATGTTATTTCCTTTAATTCATATCCTCGGTACGGGACCTGGGGAGGGATAACATAATTTTTACCCTGGTGAGAAAAAGATTCTGAATTAAAAGCCTTAAAAATCACGTCAACTTGCTCCTCAAACAACTCTCTATTGGCATCAGAGTCCAGCATGGGATTTCCAAATGATTCAACTTCCCTTGAGTGATAACCTCTACCGACCCCAAAGACCACCCTTCCATTGGTCAATATCTCAGCAGTGGCATAATCCTCAGCCATTCTCAAGGGATGCCACATTGGGGCAACATTGAAACCACATCCAATTCGTATATTTTTAGTCATGTGAGCCAGATGGACAGCAAGCATTAAAACGTTAGGAATGCATTCATACCCTTCGTTCTGGAAATGGTGCTCCGCCATCCAAAAAATATCATAACCGTTTGAATCCAGAACCTTAGCAATTGATTCGGCTTTCGAATAGACAGAGTTTAATTGCTCTTCCGAATATGACCTGTCATTCGCTGGAGTGGAGTCGAAGCCAACTTTTTCAAAATCGATGTGTCCCGCATACAAGGTGCCTACACTTTCTATCATTGGTTTAAACCTCCTAAATTCCTGATTAGTTTAATTAGAGAGAGTTTGAAATTATGAAATCAGCCACTCACAAAGATCTTTTGAGTCTACGGTATCGGGAAACCATATCGCGAGCGTCTTTACTGTCCCAACCAGGGAATATAGCCAAAAGATCTTTAGCTCCTGGGACTTCAACTAGAACAGAAGTATGAGGAGGTCTATTCAGGTAACTCCCCAAGGTCAAATACACACCTGCAGTGGCAGTGAGCATGGATATAAGAAAATATACCGACTCTATCAATCCAGGTAATCCTTTCATAACATTGATCCCAAAAAGCAAAAAGGGGAGCATTTGGAACCCTATCAAAACAAGTCCTATGCTTAGTAACCTATAGCCCAGCCATTTCCTGCTCAACTTCCCGGCGTTTTTCAGCTCAGGATCCAAACACTCTTCCAATAAAGCTTGTTCCCATCCGCTATCGGGAATACCAGGTTTTTTTGACACCGCAAGCCGCATGTTGGTCAACAGGATAGTGTCCCATTCGCCAACAATTTCTTCCGTCGGTAAAAGTTGTATGTCGTTTCCAAGATTTTCTAATTTCATCACTGCCGAATTATACTGCAGGATAGAAACTCCGTATTAGTTAAGTAACCAATTGAGTATTTATGCTAAATATTTCTTAAATTTCCATGTTGACTCGTAACTCCAGCAGGTATAGACTTATCCTTTAGAGTTTGAAATAGGATGACTACAGAGATTTAAACATAAAGACCT
>TARA_B100000686_G_C16806178_1_pt1 | contig 19190 bp, 21 predicted proteins | sample TARA_B100000686 | Tara Oceans TARA_B100000686 (sample SAMEA2622733) | marine metagenome | biome: marine biome (ENVO:00000447); feature: marine epipelagic mixed layer (ENVO:xxxxxxxxx); material: "saline water (ENVO:00002010), including plankton (ENVO:xxxxxxxx)" | depth 150 m
GGATATTTAGCATATTTTGCAACATTCGAGCAACTTGTTCTTTAGAAGCATTACCATTACCAGTAATTGACATTTTAATTTTTTTTGGTGAATACTCCGTTATTATTATTTCTCTGCTAAGTCCTGCAGCCATTGCAACTCCTTGAGCTCTTCCAAGTTTCAACATAGATTGAACATTTTTGCCAAAAAAAGGCGCTTCTATGGCTATTTCATCAGGATGGTACTTTTCAATAAGTTGAATTGTTCTATCAAAAATATGTTTTAATTTCCCATAGTGATTTGAAAGTTTTTTTAATTTGAGCTCATTTAATTCTAGTAAAGTTATTTCCTGACCAATAACCTTAATAACTCCAAATCCCATTACGGTGGTACCGGGATCAATTCCAAGTATAATAATTTCTTTATCGATCATTTAGAGGAAATAGTAGATATATTTATAGGTAAACTAAACTTAACTTTCACAAAGGATCCAACATTGGTTTTAATAGCTGGTAATGCTTTAGGTAGATTAGAAATTATTTTGTTTATTTTTTTTTCTAAGCTATCAATTTCTAAAATTGTGTTATTAGGATCATTAATACTTTCAAGACTAAACAAACCCTGTTCATCAATATTTATAATTGCTATAATTTCAGAATTAATTTCATTTTTTGATTTTAATTCAAGAGATAATAATTCAGAATAAATTGAATTTAAAAGAATCTCTTCAAAACATTTCTTTTGATCATATTCTTCAATAAGATCTTGACATTCTTGAAATAATGGATACTGATCTTGATTTGACCAAACAGATGCATTATTTATTTCTTCAGTGGAAACTTTTCTTAATTTCACAAAATCACAGCTAGTATACCACAAAGAAGATATTATTAAATAAAACTTAAAAATATTTAATTTCATTTATGATATTTTACATTGTAATTTACAACTTTTAGTCTAACCCTTTTTATCAAGGTTCAATTGTTTTATATTTATAATTAGTAATAAAATGGATGCTTTTTTTCTCTTAGTAAGCTTATTTTTTATCCTTTTAGGGATAATTGGCTGTTTTTTACCTGTTATACCAGGACCATTAACCAGTTGGATAGGATTTTTATTTTTTTTTCAAATTAATGGAATAGATAAAAATTATTCCTTAATCACTATAACTGGGATAATTGCTCTCTGCGTTTTTCTAATTGACTTGATATTTCCAATTATAGGAGCGAAAAAGTTTGGAGGAACTAAAACAGGAATTATAGGTGCAAGTTTAGGTCTAATATTTGGTCTTGTTATTTTTGGTCCTTTAGGTTTGATAATTGGAGTTTTTTTAGGAGCATTTATCGGTGAACTAACGCAAAATAGAAAAAGAAAAGCATTAATAGCAGCACTTGGAACCATAATTGGTATAATTACTGGGGTTTTATTAAAATTCTCTTTGTCAATTATTTTTTTATTAATATACGCCTATAACTTATTCAAATTTAAAGATGTACTTATCCAAGTAATTTAATCCAGTTATAGCATTTTTATATATTTGTTAAATGAAATTGTTTCTTATAACTACAGTCCTTTTAGGATTGTGTTTTGCGGGTATAGCAATCAAAATTTGGGGTAAAAAAGATGGTAAATTTGCCGGAACTTGTGCAAGTCAAAACCCTTTATTAAATAATAATAATGAAAGATGTAGTTTATGTGGCAAAATTCCAAAAAAAGATGAAGAATGTAATTCCTTTAATCCGCAGTCTAACTAATATATTACTAAGCAACTACTTCTATTATGGAGGAAAAAAATTTGATTATTAAAGCTAAGAAAAATGATCAGAAAGCTTTTCAAATTCTGTTTGATAATAACTGGAAATACCTATACAATTTTCAGTTAAAAAAAACAGGAAATCCTCAAATTGCTGAAGAAGTTTCAATTAAAACCTTTACTAAGGCTTTTGATAAATTAAATTCCTATGATTCAAAATATTCTTTCAAAACATGGTTGCTAACAATATCTAAAAACTTACTTGTAGACCAAATAAGAAAAGAAAAATCATTTAAAAAATCCCATTCAGAAACAAATTTAAATATTCAAATTGTTGATAGAGCGCCAAGTCCAGAAGAAGGAATGATTATTAATCAAAATTTGGATGAAATTTTAAAAGCAATTAAGAGCTTAAAACCTGAATATAGAAGAATTCTGCAACTTAGATTTTTTGATGATCAAACATATAACTCAATAAGCACTAAACTTAACCAGCCTTTAAACACAATTAAAGTTAAACTTTTCAGGGCTAAGAGACTATTAGCCGAAATACTAGAAAAGAATGATGAAGTATAAAAAATTGGGTCCTGGTTTACTTTTTGCCGGAGCCGCTATTGGTGTTTCACATTTAGTACAATCAACTAGGGCAGGAGCAGATTATGGATGGGGTCTTTTGTGGGCATTATTACTTATAAATCTTTTTAAATATCCTTTTTTTCAATACGGCCCAAGGTATGCAATAGCCACAGGGGAAACTCTTTTAGATGGATATTTAAAATTAGGCAAGGGATATCTTTGGGGATATGCATTATTAAATGTAGCAAATATGTTTACAATTCAAGCTGCAGTAACTATTGTAACTGCAGGACTAGCTGAACAACTTTTTGGTCTTAAAATAAATATAACAAGTTGGGCTTCAATTATAACATTAATTTGCTCATCATTACTATTAGTAGGTAGATATAAATTATTAGATAGTTTAATGAAGTTTATAATAATTGTACTTTCATTATGTACAATTGTTTCATTAAATATTGCTTTTTTTGATTCCTCCTCATTACCTCCTTTAAAACAAATTTTCCCTGAAGAATCTGGACTATTGTTCTTAATTGCTTTTATGGGATGGATGCCAGCTCCTATGGATATATCTATTTGGCATTCTATATGGGCTATAGAAAAACAAAAAAATTCAAAGCAAATTTCCTTAAAGGAAAGTTTATTTGATTTCAATGTCGGTTATGGTGCAACAATTTTTTTGGGGTTTTGCTTTATGGGATTAGGAGCTTTAATTATGTATGATTCTGGTATAAGTTTTTCTAATAAAGGTTTTGTGTTTGCTGGACAACTAATTAACCTATACACACAAAATTTAGGTTCTGCAACATCGGGGTTCATTGCTTTAGCAGCTTTTACAACTATGTTTAGTACAACTATTACCACACTTGATGCATCTCCTAGAGCATTTTCAAGAACTGTACAAATATTGTTTAATAAGAAAAAGAATTTTTACCTGCATTTCCTCTCAATTCTAGTTTTTGGAACTATTGCAATCTTTTTATTCTTGCAATCAGAAATGGGTTTTTTAGTTCAAATAGCAACTGTTTTATCTTTTATTACTACTCCATTTTTTGCTTGGGTTAATTTTAGATTAGTTACTAGCAAGCATATGCCAAAAACATTTCATCCAAACAAATTTATGAAATTTCTAAGTTGGATGGGATTAGTTTTTTTAACATCTTTCACCATAGGATATTTATTTAGCTTATAGAGATATTGTATCTTTGGAAAAAAACAAAGTTGAAGGTTTTAGAAAAGAAAGAAAATAGAATTAGTAAGCCAAAATGGATTAGAGTAAAACTTCCAACTGGAAAAAAATATTCAAATCTTCGAGGTCTCGTAAGCAAACATAATCTTAACACTATTTGCACCTCTGGAAGTTGTCCAAATATTGGAGAATGTTGGACTGAAGGAACAGCCACTTTTATGATATTAGGAAATATTTGCACAAGGTCTTGTGGGTTTTGTGGAGTTAAAACTGGTAGACCAAATCATGTTGATTGGCAAGAACCTGAAAAAGTTGCTCAATCAATTAATAAAATGAAAATTAAACATGCAGTAATCACCTCGGTAGATCGAGATGATTTAAAAGATATGGGTTCAATTATTTGGGCTGAAACAGTTAATGCTATTCGCAGATTAAACCCAGATACTACTTTGGAAACTTTAATTCCTGATTTCCAAGGTAATGAAACAAATTTAAATCGTATAATTAAGGTATCCCCAGAAGTTGTTTCTCATAATTTAGAAACTGTTAGAAGGTTAACTCGAGAGGTTAGAATTCAAGCTAAATATGACAGAAGCTTAAATGTTTTAAAATATTTGAAGAAAAGAGGAGTTAATAGAACTAAATCAGGAATTATGTTAGGTCTAGGAGAAAAAGAAGATGAAATATATGAAACACTCAATGATTTAATTAATGTAAATGTTGATATAGTAACTATGGGCCAATATCTTCAACCTAGTAAAAATCATCTTGCTGTTAATAATTTTGTAGCTCCAGAAAAATTTCAAGAATATAGGGAATATGCATTAAATTTAGGATTCAAACATGTTGAAAGTGGACCTTTGGTTCGTTCGTCATATAAAGCTCATAAACACATTAATTAGCTTTTATAATTTAACTAAACAATTTTAATGATTGTTTAAACTTATTCTCATCATTTAATGAAAAAAAATTCAAACTAATAGGTAAATAAAATAGCTTATTAGACTTTAAACTTGAATGTAATCTCATATAATCTTTTTCAGTTGTAAGAACTATAGAACCAGATGCTATTTTTCTAATATTTGTAATTGATTTATTATCAAAATTAAAATGATCTCTATATTTTAAATGTCTTATAAATATTTTTAATGCCCTTAAATACTCTAATAAAGGCTCAGGATTAGCTATACTGGTTATTAAAAGAACTTTTTGATTAACAAGACTATTTAACTTTAATTTTTCTTTATAATTAATTATAGTTTTTGAATAAAAAATAGTTGTAAAATAAATGCTTTGTTTTTCTGTTATTTTACATTTCTTAATAAAATTTAATTTTTCTGATTCACTTAAATTAGTTGGACATTTTGTGACCAAAATTGTTTTGGCTCGTTTCATTCCATTTGAAAATTCCCTGAGATTTCCTGAAGGAACAGGACAATCATTAAAAAATGGCTCTGAAAATGAAGTTGTTAGAATCAGATGGTCAACTTTAATTCTTCTATGTTGCATGATATCATCAAAAATCAACATACTAATATCTTTAAAATTTTCAGCTAATTTTTTCATAGCATATACCCTATCTTCACATACAACAACTTTTATGTCCTGGTGTTTTTTATAAAATTGTAGTGGTTCATCTCCAATGTCTAGAGCAGTTGAAAAAGAGTTTGCTAAAATATACCCTTTAGTTTTTCTTCCATAGCCCCTACTTATTACACCTAAGAAATGATCTTTTGAAAAAACGTCTAAGAGATAGTCAACAAGGATTGATTTTCCTGTACCGCCTAAAGATAGATTTCCAACACCTAACGAGGGAATTTTAGTTTTGTAACTCCTCAATAATTTTACATCATAAAGCAAATTCCTTAATAATAGAATTAAACCATAAATGAGACTAAATGGAATTAAAAGATAACGTAATATTCGAATCAATTTCATTGCCTGAAAGATAATACTATATTTGTATATCAACATTTAGGAATGAAAATTAAAGATGTCATTGAAGTAATTGAAGAGTGGGCTCCTATCTCTTATGCAGAAGATTTTGATAATGTAGGACTATTAATAGGGAACCCTTCAACTTCTTTTTCCAAAGCTCTTATTACATTAGACACAATTGAAAGAGTAGTTGATGAAGCTATATTAAAAGAATGCAATTTAATAATTAGCTTCCATCCAATTATTTTTTCTCCATTAAAAAAATTGACTTATGAAAATTATGTTGAAAGAACAGTTATAAAAGCTATTGAAAATAAAATATCAGTATACGCAATTCATACATCGCTTGATAATCATAAAAATGGAGTTAATTACAAAATTTGTGAAAAATTGGAGATTAAAAATTCTGAAATACTTATACCTAAAGAAGAGAATAAATCTATTGGAATGGGCAGAATTGGAAATTTAACTAAATCAATGACTGAAAGTAAATTTTTAGATTTTGTCAAAACTAAAATGAAAACTAAAATAATTAGACATAGTAAACTTCTTAAGAAGAGAATACATAAAGTTGCTGTTTTAGGAGGGTCGGGTTCATTCGCAGTACAAAATGCAATACAAAAAAAAGCGGACGTATTTATAACATCAGATTTAAAATATCATAACTTTTATGAAGCAAATAATAAATTATTACTACTAGATATTGGTCATTATGAAAGTGAACAGTTTACAAAAAATTTAATACATGACTATCTTACAAAAAAATTTCCTAATTTTGGCTTCATTTTAGCTAGCACAAAAACAAATCCTGTTAACTATTTCTAAGTATGGCCAAGAAAAAAGAAATCTCAGTAGAAAAAAAACTACGATCATTGTATGACCTACAACTTATAGATTCTAGAATTGATGAAATTAGAAATGTAAGAGGAGAACTACCTCTTGAAGTTGAAGATCTTGAAAATGAAATTGGAGGACTAACAAAAAGATTAGAAAAACACAGTGAAGAATTTGAAGATTTTCAAAACCAAATATCATTACAAAAGAATAATATTCTGATTGCCAATGAAGCTTTTAAAAAATATGAAAGCGATTTAAAAAATGTACGTAATAATAGGGAATACAACTCTATACAAAAAGAACAAGAATTTCAAAAACTAGAAATAGAACTAGCAGAAAAAAAAATTAAAGAGTTTGAAGTTAAGTCAGAAGAAAAAACATTAAATATTGAAGAGCTTAAAACAAAAATTAAAGAACGTGAATCTCATTTAAAAGGAAAAAACGAAGAGTTAAATTCAATAATGAAGGAAACAGAAAAGGAAGAAAAATTGCTTCTTAAAAAATCCGAAGAATTTTCTAAAAATATTGAAGATTACTTGATCAATGCATACAAAAAGATTAGGTCAAATGTTAAAAATGGTTTAGCTATTGTCCCTGTTGAAAGAGGAGCCTCTGGCGGATCGTTTTTTTCAATCCCACCTCAAACCCAAATGGAAATTGCATCTCGTCAGAAAATTATTACAGATGAACATAGTGGCAGAATCTTAGTAGATGAAGAACTGGCCAAAGAAGAGAGAGAAAAAATGTTATCAATCTTTTCAAAGAAATAAAAATATTTTCCTAAGTATAAATTCTATTTTTTTTATAAACTCAAATTATTAAGTCTTTTTATTAATGGCGGATGAGAATAATTAAGAAAAACATACAATGGATGTGGATATAAGTTAGAAAGAGTATCTACAGAAAGTTTTTTTAGAGCTGTTTGAAGTGCACTACCATTATAAGTTAATTTAGCATAATTATCTGCCTCATACTCATTTTTTCTACTTAGCATATTCATAAAAATTCCCAATATTGATCCTACTGGGCTAAAAATAAAAGTGAAGGCAACCAACCCAATATGAAAATTCATTTGAGATGCACCAAGAGATTCAGCAATATTTGGATTTCTCATACAAGTTTCAAAAAGAAAACACATTATTCCCAACTGAAATATTGAAATAAGTAGAGAATATAAAATATGTTTTTTCTTATAGTGACCTATCTCATGAGCTAAAACAGCAACTAGTTCTTCTTCTGAATGATTCTTAATTAGAGTGTCATATAAAGCAATAGTTTTTTGTGAGCCAAGTCCACTAAAAAAAGCATTAGCCTTAGTAGATCTTTTCGAACCATCGATTATAAAAATATTCTTTAAAGAATATCCTACCTTTTTAGTATAATTTTCAATTTTCTTCCTTAAAGAACCCTCATCTAATGGAGTTAATTTATTAAAAATTGGAACTATTAATTGAGCATAGAACATATTTATAAAAACTATAAAAACTGATAGTCCTATCCATAAATAAATCCAATAAGAATTTTTAAATAAATGAATTGTGTAAATTGATAAAGCAAGTAATACTCCGCCTATTAGTATTGTTAAAATAATTGATTTAATTCTATCTAAGAAAAATGTCTTTATTGTAGTTTTATTAAAACCAAACTTCTCTTCAATATAAAATGTAGAATAATAGCTAATTGGTAATGAAATAAAAAAATTGATAGCGTAAAACAAAAGAAAAAATATAGAAGCCTGTAAAAAAGAGGAATCAAAATTCAAAGAGATTTGATTACTAATATACCCAAAGCCTTTAAAAAAAATCAAACAGAAGGTGATTAAAAAACTAATTGTGCCAGAAATTAGTGACACTTTTGACTTTTCTGTTTTATACTCTCTTGCTTTATCATACCTTTTTTTATCATAGTAAGAACTTAACTCATCAGGAATATGAGGATTCCAACTTTTATTATTAAGATATTCAATGATATTTGAAAAAACGTAATTGAATAACACTAAGATTAAAAAAAACAAATACCAAAAATCCATAAAATCAAATTTTAAATTGAAAAACAAAATTGATTAAAAAAATTTAAATAATTTTAATTTATATAAATAAACTATAAAACAAAATAAAATGAGTAGTCATCTTTCACTAAGATCAGGTAACCCTGCGCTTACAAAAAATACATTTGCCAAATCCACTATTTCTTCTGAATCAATGACAATTAATGGGACTGTTGACAAAACTGCGATAAGCCTTGTGCTTCTTATTGCCAGCGGATACTATACCTTTGGGGATGTTAGTCCTGGATTGTTAATTTTTTGTGGAATTGCTGGATTTATTACGGCAATAATTACAATTTTTAAAAAAGAATGGTCGCCAATCACAGTACCGATTTACGCAATTTTAGAAGGAGGGTTATTAGGTGGTGTTTCATTTATGTATAATAGTTTTTATGATGGTATTGTAACTAATGCTATTTTTATTACTATTGGAATATTATTTTCTTTACTAACCGCTTATAGATCTGGTTGGATTAAACCTACAGAAAATTTTAAATTAGGACTCTTTGCTGCAACAGGAGGCATTGTAATTGTATATATAATAAATTTTATAATGGGGTTTTTTGGTTCTGAGATGGGAATAATGAAAATTGATAATGCCTCACCATTAAGCATTGGATTTAGTTTAGTTGTTGTTATAATAGCATCGCTTAATCTAGTTATAGATTTTGATTTTATAGAAGAAGGAGCTGAAAAAGGAGCGCCAAAATATATGGAATGGTATGGTGCTTTTGGGCTTTTAGTTACGCTTATTTGGCTTTATCTAGAAATCCTTAGATTATTAGCAAAGTTGAATTCTAGAAGATAATATTTATTCCTCAAAAGTGAAGATATTAGAAAATACGTTTTAGTAGATTATTTATTTAGCTTTACCATATATCCATTTCTTGGGTTAATCTTTCCTTTTAGCGAGTTTATATATAATTCATGTATCTCTTTAGATGAACTTAAATTTTTAATTTTTATATGATTTTTTATTTTCAAAATAAACTCTTTCATTAATTTATTTGCTAATAATGTAGTTTTTTTAACTCCCATTTTTTTATATCTTTTTTCAGCATGACTTGGGGCAAAGAAAAATTTTGAATTAGGAATAGATTTAAAATCCATATTTGATGACCAATCCGCTAAACCTATTAAGCATATATGGTTCAAAAATTCTCCTAAATATTTATAAAGTTTATTTAAATAATCAGAATTACCAGCAAAATCAACAATTACTGATCTGGATAAATTTAGTTTTTGCAATGCATTATCATAAGGTAAAACTGTATCGTAAAAATTAATTTTTGATAAGAATTTTATATTTCTTTTTGATGTAATCCCTATAATTTTTTTCTTATCTAGTAATTTATATTTTGATAATAAGAATGCTAACGATAAAGCTGTTTTAGATGATGCACTTGTAAGTATTATCTGATTACATTCAAAAAAATTTTCATCTTTCAGGTAAAAGTAGTTCAAGAAGGAAGTTAAAAAAAGGGGCTTTATTAAAGGGTGATAATTTATTAATTTGTCATTTTCTTTTTCAATCCTTAAATAATGATTGTAAACAAAAGGAAGTTTCCTTCTATGATTTGAATCATCTATAAAACCTAAATTATTAATTTTTTTTGGAATAACTTTTAAGTAATTACTCATGGGAAAATACCCATAATATCTTTCTCCAATAGAAATACTTTTATTTTTTGAAGAAACAACATTTGCAAAACCCCATACTGGAACAATCCCAAAAGGCTCCTTTGCTGGAAAAAAATTCCAATAGCCTAGTGTTTTACCAGTAACTGCATATGTTATGTTATTTGAAGTAAACGCATATTTTTCAATTTCTAATATAATTTCATTTGTTTTCAGAATTGGAATTATATCCTTTGAAAACTTAGCCCGAAACAAATCTTCTTTTTTTACTATAAAAGATGTATTTAAACTACTCATGATTCATGTTTTCTAAAACTAATTTAACAATAAATAGATTAAATGTTTTTATTAATTATAGGGGTATATAATTTCTAATTGAATTAACGTTTTTGTGTTACATTTAACAAATGAAAAAACGTTTAATATTTATTATAATAATATGTTTTCTAAGTTGCTCTGAAAAAAAATCTTTGCAAAAAATCTCCCAAATTGAAAAGCCTAATATCATATTAATATTTATGGATGATTTAGGTTATGGAGATATAATGCCTTTTGGATCAATAAATTATGAGACTCCACACATAAATCAACTTGCAAGAGAAGGAATTTTATTTACTAACTTTTATTCTGTTCAAGCTGTGTGTAGTGCTTCTAGAGCTGCATTACTTACCGGATGCTATTCTAATAGGATTGGAATTAGTGGTGCTTTAATGCCTTACTCAACTATAGGATTAAATGAAAACGAAATTACTATAGCTGAATTATTAAAAGAAAAAGGTTATTCAACATCTATATTTGGTAAATGGCATTTAGGGTTTCAAGAAAAATTTCTTCCACTAAATCATGGTTTTGATACATATTTAGGATTGCCTTACTCAAATGATATGTGGCCTGTTGATTTTGATGGAAATCAAATATCTGATATATCTAATTGGAAAAAAAAATCTTACCCACAATTACCCTTGATAAAAGACTTTGAAAAAATTGATGAAATTAAAACATTAGAAGATCAAGCTAAACTTACAACCTTATATACAGAAAAGTCTATCGAATTCATAAATAATAACAAAAATAACCCATTCTTCCTATATATACCTCACTCTATGCCTCATGTACCCATAGCTGTATCAAATAAATTTAAAGGAAAAAGTTCTCAGGGTCTATATGGAGATTTAATGATGGAAATTGATTGGTCATTAGGGGAAATAGTTAAAACGCTAAAAAATAATAATTTAGAAGAAAACACCCTTTTAATATTCACAAGTGATAATGGTCCATGGTTAAATTTTGGTAATCATGCAGGGTCTACTGGTGGCCTTAGAGAAGGTAAAGGAACAAGCTTTGAGGGAGGTCAAAGAGTTCCAACAATAATGAAATGGCCAAGAGTTATTTCAGCTGGAAGTATATCAAATAAAATTGTAGCTACAATTGATATTTTTCCTACAATTGCTAAAATAGTTTCATCTTCGCTTCCTAAACATAAAATAGATGGTGTAGATATTTCCTCTATCCTAGAGGGAGATATAGAATCTAATCCTAGAAATCACCTTTACTATTATTATGGAAAAAACAACTTAGAGGCGGTCAGAAAAGATAACTGGAAATTAATTTTTCCGCATGAAAGTCGTTCATACAAAAATGTACTACCCAAAAATGATGGTCATCCTGGACCCTATGGAAAATTTACTACAGAATTTGCTCTTTATAATCTAAGAAGGGATCCTGGTGAGGAATATAATGTAAAAGAACTCTATCCAGAAGTTGTTAAAGAGCTTGAAGAATTAGCTGAAATAGCAAGAAATGATCTTGGAGATAATTTAAATAATAGAAAAGGAAAAAACATAAGAGAACCTGGGAAAATCCATGATTAATAGTATATATAAAACAGCAATGAAATTATATTTAATAAAAATCTTTTATCCTTTTATTTATTTATTGACTTTTTATATAAATGGGCAATCTTATGAACCAGCTATTTATAAAAATAATGGACAAGTTTTACCTTACCGTTATTTATTACCTAAAGATTATTCAGTAGATGCAGAATATCCTATTTTAATATTTCTACATGGAGCTGGAGAACGAGGAGACGATAATGAATTGCAATTATTTCATGGCAGCAATCTTTTTTTAGATAAAAAATTTCGGGATAAATACCCTGCTATTGTTGTATTTCCTCAGTGTCCTTCTAATTATTATTGGGCAACAATTCTTGATAGACCAGAACCTATGAAATTTGAATATTCTAAGAATCCAATAGATAATCCTATTCTTGATTTAGTTGAAGGAATGATTAACGATTTAATTAAAAAATATAGTGTTAATGAAAGGCGAATTTATATTGGCGGATTATCCATGGGTGCAATGGGAACATTTGAAATGGTCTACCGCAATCCGAGAATGTTTGCTGCTGCATTTGCTGTTTGCGGTGGAGCAAATCCAGAAATATCAAAAAAAATCCGTCAGCCTGCATGGCGAATTGATCATGGAGACAAAGACAATGTCGTCCCAATAATTCATTCAAAACTTATGTATGAAGCAATGAAAAAAGAAAAGATTGATGTGATTTTTAAAATTCATAAAGGTGTAAATCATAATAGCTGGGATAATCTATTTTCTGATCCTGATTTTATTCCTTGGCTTTTCACCCAATCTAAATAAGGTTAATTAATAGGATCTACCAAATAAAAGAAAGACTCAATTATAAAGTAAATCCTCAGTATGTGGGCGCTGAGGGATTCGAACCCCCGACCCTTTGGGTGTAAACCAAATGCTCTGAACCAACTGAGCTAAGCGCCCGAAGAGGAGCAAATATATAAGAGTTTTTTGTATTCTCAAAGCTTTGTTTTACAATATCTCAGCAACTACAAAAGTGCTTCCAGTAACTAAAACTAGATCTTTAGAAGTTGCATTTTCTTTTGCTTTATTTAAAGCTAGTTTTACAGAATTAAATGATTTAAACGAAATACTCATTTTTGAGCCAATATCACATAATTTATCTAGATTCATACCTCGATCTATGTTAGGTGAACAAAAGTAAAATTTTGCAGAAGAAGGAAGAATTGGTAATAATTGATTAACCATCTTGTTTTTAACAAAACCTATCACAATGTGTAGCTTCTCATATTTTTCATTTAATAATTGATCTCTTAAGGAAACAAATCCCTCTAAATTGTGAGCAATGTCAACAACAACTCTTGGATTTATTTCTAATATATCCCACCTGCCAATAAAATTGGTTAATTGCTTCACGTTTTTTAATGCAAGTTTTTTTTCTTTATCTGAAACCTTAAAAAACTTTAGATGGGTAATTACATGTTCTGCTAAATTTATATTTAATCTTTGATAATTTGGAGCCAAATCAGTATCAAATTTTTTGTTTAAGTTTTTATCGATAAAAATGATTTTGGTTTTTTTATCATTGGCTTTTTTTCTGAAAACATCATCTATTTCTTTATTACATTCACCAATTATAACTGGTGCTCCAGACTTTATAATTCCAGCTTTCTCTTTGGCAATTTTTTTAAGACTATTTCCTAAAAATTCTTGATGATCAAAACCGATATTTGTAATTACACTAATTTCTGGTTTAATTATATTAGTTGCATCTAACCGACCACCCATTCCTACCTCAATTATTGCAATGTCTATTTTCCTATCAACAAAATATTGTAATGCTAATCCAAATGTTAATTCAAAAAAAGAAAGTGATCTTTCAATTACAAAATTGAAATGTTCATTTACAAAATCTACTACATAATCCTTTTCAATATAAATCCCATTTATTTTTATTCTTTCTCTAAAGTCTTTTAGATGAGGAGAAGTAAATATTCCAACTCGTTTTTTATTTACTTGAAGCATTGCTGCAATTATATGAACTGTACTTCCTTTTCCATTTGTTCCACCAATATGAATAGATTTAATTCTCTTTTGTGGGTTGTCCAATTTTTTAGCAAATGCTTTCATTTTGGATAAATCAAACTTTAAAGCTTCTTTGCCTTGTGTTTGATAAATAGGAATTTCTTTATATAAAAATTTTAAAACCTCAGAATACTTCCTCATTAATTACTCAACTAACTTAAACTCTATAACAACAAAACCTATTTGCCTCGCAGGAGCATTATTGTCAGGAAACCATTTATGCATTCTGGCTGTTATCTCAGCAGGCTCTAACAAACATGGGTGATTATTTGTGGTTCCTTTAACACCTGGTTTAGCAGATATTACATCTCCTTTAGGATTAACTTCAATTCTAACAACAACAGTTCCAGCTTCATTACAATTTTGAGTCTGTTTTCCATTTACCTGAAGACTTCTTCCATTGAGTCCATATCCTACTCCTTCACCTCCCCTTCCTTTTTGACCATAGTATATAGTAGAATACGGATTTCCATTTGATTTTCCTTGCTCATCATTAGTTTCAGAGTCTCCAACGCCTTGATCAACTTGATTGTTATTTTCAGAATTAATTAAGTTTGATAAAATGGATTTTGTTGATTCTTGAATTTTTTGTTTTTTCTGTTCTGATTCTACAATCTTTGTATTACTGTCTTTTTTATCAGCAAAATTTAATGAATCTTTAGAATTATTTTTTACAATAGTAGAATTTGTGTTTTCTTGAGTAATTACCTTTTTAGTTTTACTATTTATATTATCAATAGGTTTTGATTTTGTTTTACTTTCATCTAGTTTCTTTTCTTGTTTTTCATCAACAGTAAGACTTTTATTTAATTTAATCTCTCCTTTACCATTAAAATTGTTACCAATACTTACTTCCATGCCATATTCTATAGGAGGATCAATATAACTCAAGCCCATTAATGAAAAAAACAAGAACAATAAAGCGACTAAAAGTATAGTTATTATAAAAGATTTTCTTTTGTGTGGTGAGTTAAAAAGTTTCATTTTATTTTGCATCAACTGCTAGAACAACCTTAATACTATTTTGATTAGCTATATTCATTACATAGACAACCTCATCAATTGAAACTTGATTTTCCGCTCTCAAAATTAAAGAAGGAGGCTGAATGCCTTCCATTTGTTCAATGATTTTTTGTTGTAAATAACTTTTGTTAACAAGTTCATCATTAACATATAGTTTATTTGAAGATGTTATTGTAACAGCAACTGATCTTCTGTTTTCAGTCTTTCCCTTTGCTTTCGGCAATTGAACATTTATAGTGTCTAATTGTTTTGAAAGGGTCGAAGCAATCATAAAAAAAATCAATAACAAGAAAACAATATCTGTCATCGAGGACATATTAAATTCTGGACTTATTTTATTTCTTCCTTTAAAATTCATTTTTTAAGTAGGCTCATTTAGTAGATCAAAAAACTCAAGAGATGTAGCTTCCATTTGATATATAATCTTATTAGTTTTCACAACCAAATGATTATAGGTGATATATCCAATTATTCCAACAATTAGTCCAGCTACTGTTGTTGTCATAGCTGTGTATAGCCCATTTGAAAGCAATTGCATATCTATATTCCCCCCCGCATTTGATATTTCAAAAATTGATAGAATCATTCCAATTACAGTACCTAAAAAACCTATCATTGGACCAACACCGGAAATTGTTGCAAGAATGCTTACATTTCTTTCTAACTTATAAATCTCAATTCTTCCTGCATTTTCAAGAGCAGAATTAATGTCCTCCAATGGTCTTCCAATTCTAGAAATTCCCTTTTCTAATAATCTAGCAACCGGTTTGTCTTTAGATTGACATATAGATTTTGCAACATCAATTTTTCCTTCTAAGATATTAGCTCGAATTTGAGGCATGAAGTTTTTATCTATTTTAGAAACTGATCTAATTGCAAATAGGCGTTCAAAATAGATATAAATTACTACTATAAGTAAGATAAAAAGAATTCCAATTATTATCATTCCTCCAACCCCTCCATTTTGGATAAGCTCTAATATTGAAATTGATTTTTCTATTTGTAAAGTTGAATTATCTTGAAAAAAAAACATGATAAAGTATAATTTGATTTAATTATAACGAAAAAATAATTCTTAAATTTTATTTAAACAATAAAACTTCTTAACACTACAAAAGTTAATGAACCAGAAATAAATCCAATTAATGCCAACCATGATATTTTTTTCAAGTACCAAAAGAAATCTATTTTTTCCATACCCATAGCAACAACTCCAGCTGCAGATCCAATTATTAACATACTGCCTCCAGTTCCTGCAGAAAAGGCTATAAAATGCCAAAGGGGATCATCAATCAATTCAGGGAACATTCCCATACTTGCAGCAACTAACGGAACATTATCAATTACTGCTGAAGCAAATCCAAAAATTAGAATTACAATATCAGTATTAGGAATCAAATTATTCAAATCGTCTGCAAATTCAAATAATATTCCCAAAGATTCTAAAGCAGCAACAGCTAGTAAAATTCCAAGAAAGAAAAGAATGCTCGGTAATTCTATTTTGGATAAAGAACTGTGAACAGGACTATTCCCCTGAAAAGAATCATTTTGAAAGTCTATTGAACTAATTTGAATTTTAGTTTTGCTGAAAATTTCAGCAAATGTTGCAACAAAAGCAAGCGAAAGCATCATCCCAACATATGGAGGTAAACTAGTAATAGTTTTAAAAAATGGAACAAAAATTATAGCTCCAAGTCCTAAATAAAGCATAACTGTTCCCTTAGGTTGAGAAATTGATTTATCATCATTATTGTCAATTAAAATATCACCCTTAAATGATGGAAGAAATGAAGCAATAATTAAAGGAATTAACACACAAACCAATGATGGAATTAACAAATACCCTATCAAGTTTAAAGTAGTTACTTTTTTACCAATCCATAACATTGTTGTTGTTATATCTCCTATAGGTGACCATGCTCCTCCAGCATTTGCAGCAATAATTATTAAACCAGCAAACCAAAGTCTTGTTTCCCGATTATGAATTATTTTTTGAAGAATAGTTATTAAAACAATAGTTGCAGTCAAGTTGTCAATTATAGCAGAAAGAACAAATGCCAAAGCACAGAAAACCCATAAAAGTCTAACCTTACTTTTAGTATTAATGAATGACTTAATACTAAAAAACCCATTGAAATAATCTATTATTTCAACTATTGTCATTGCGCCAAGTAAAAAAATGATAATTTCTGAAGTTTTACCCAAATGATGCAATAAAATCTTATCAATATGTGTTGGCTCTAATTCTTTTAAAACTGTATTTACTTCATATACCGGTAAATCAAAAACAGCTACTATAGCCCAAAGAAGAGCCATCATAGTTAAAGCGGGAATTAACTTATCTACTTTTAAAGTATGCTCTAAAGTTATTGCTAAATAACCCATTGCAAATAGACCTATAATTAATATCTCCATTGACTCTTTCTATGATTGACCTTCAAGTAACAAAATGTTTTTGAGATAAGTCAATAATTTTATTATTAATTAAGATTTAGCAAAATAGATAGTTCCAGAACTATGGTTTTTATATGCGCCTGTTACAGAAGACCAGCAATTATCTATGTCTAAATATTTTAAAACGCCTAAGAACCCAAAAATTAATGCTTCCTTGAATTCAATAATTTCAATAGAAGGAAGAATTAACTTTGCTTTAGTTAATTTTTTTATTGTTTCAATTAAAAACTTGTTTAAAGCACCTCCCCCTGTTACTAATACATCATCAGTATCTTCAAGAGATTTCGAAATCATTATTGCAGTATGATATGTATAAGTATGAATTACATTTTCAAACTTATACTTAACTAAAGCTTGGTCAATAATAGGAAATATGTTAGACACAACCCATTCTTTTCCAAGAGATTTAGGATGACCTAATGAATAATAATCCAATTTAGTTAATTTATCTAATAAGCTTTGATTTATTTGTCCTGAACGGGCTAATACTCCATCCTTATCAAAGGTCAAACCTTTTTTATAAGATAAATAATTCAAAACAATATTAACTGCACATATATCAAAAGCAATCCTTTTTGAGTTAAAATCTTTTGAAATGTTTGCGAAACCTCCAAGATTTAAACAGGCTGAATAATCGGAAAAAAGTATTGCATCTCCAACGGGAACTAATGGCGCTCCCTGACCTCCTAAAAATAAATCTTGCTTCCTAAAGTCACAAATAGTCATTAAATTATAAGAGTCATTTATATGATTAAGATTTCCAATCTGATAGGTTAGACCATCCTCAGGTTTATGAATTGCTGTATGACCATGTGAACAAACCAAATCAATATTATTAATTTTGTTTTCAATAATAAACCTTGAAATAATGCGTGATAAATAATTAGTATATGACTTGTCAATTTCTATAATTTTATCTTTTTCTTTATTATATAAATCATTTAAAATTCTAACCCATTTATTAGAATAATTAATAGTACAACATTTTAAGATTTTAAATTTCCATGTTTTATTTACAAAATCAACCAAAACAAGATCTACCCCATCTAATGATGTTCCAGACATTACACCTAATACTCTAAATTTATCTTTCTGATTTGCCATTGAAATTGCTAATTATTTAAAAAAAGTATTTAAAAAATAAATATTTCACAATTAAATGATTAATTATCTTAATTAACTAAATTCTTCGATTATTTAAACTTAAATATATGTATTTAACAAGTAAAATACTGATCTTGCTTTTAATTAAAGCAGCTAACTGTGAAATTGAAAAGTTATTGATGTTTTTTATTGTTTGTTTAGATAACCCCGATTTAAATTGGGGTTATTTTTTTATATGTAATTAGTTTTAAAAAATTCTAAAAAATGAGAAGTAAAAAAATAAGTTTATAATATATTAAAAAAACCCCTCACAAAAGTGAAGGGTTTTAAAAGAAGGCGGTGACATACTCTCCCACCTAATGGCAGTACCATCTGCGCTAATGGACTTAACTTCTCTGTTCGGAAAGGGAAGAGGTGAGCCCCATTGCTATAACCACCCTAAGTTTTAAGGCATAAGCCAATAAATTAATATATTGAAAAAATACATAGTACAAGTAAACAAAAATCAAAAAGAAAAAGTACTACAATAGGCTTACGGGTAATTAGTATCACTCGGCTATGACATTACTGCCTTTACACCTGTGACCTATCAACGTAGTAGTCTCCTACGACCCTTAAAAGAAATCTCATCTTGTGGTAGGCTTCGTGCTTATATGCTTTCAGCGCTTATCCCTTCCTGACGTAGCTACCCGGCAATGCTCCTGGCGGAACAACCGGTACACTAGAGGTCA
>TARA_B100000686_G_scaffold195419_1_pt1 | contig 19165 bp, 23 predicted proteins | sample TARA_B100000686 | Tara Oceans TARA_B100000686 (sample SAMEA2622733) | marine metagenome | biome: marine biome (ENVO:00000447); feature: marine epipelagic mixed layer (ENVO:xxxxxxxxx); material: "saline water (ENVO:00002010), including plankton (ENVO:xxxxxxxx)" | depth 150 m
CCGGGAAAACTCAAGGTGTTCTACTTCAAGAGACCCCTTTGAAACCCCATTGACTCATCACCGAGTCATAGGGTACCTTATGACTCATTCATTCCCCCTCCACGTTCGGCGATTGATAGTCTCCCAGAGACGAACGATACCTTCGTGATTTCGAACGAACCACACGGGTAAACGCTGCGCCACATCGAGCGGTGTACCTCCCTCGATAATTATCGAGGTAGCCCGTTCGTCCACACGCTCCAAATTTATTCATCCCCCCCCTTGCGCAGGGATTCCGAGCAGGAGGATGGATGACCTATAGTATGTATCAAGAAAGAGTCCTATTGTGTCGTACTTTGCTGGGTTTTCTACCGCTGCCATTCCCTATGCTTCACTGAATAACGACAGTACACTAACGCTGTCCATTTCTGCAATTAGGGATGATGCCTTGGGCCCGTGACTCTTGCCTAGAATGGCCCAATATAATGCAACATAAGCATCTCTTCCACCAACTCCAGTCTCAGATACAGCGGACTTGATGCAACTACTAATTTCACTCTCGTTCCAGTTACAGTCTGATAGAGCTACAGCCAGAGCTGAGAGGAATCCAACTTGCTCCTCAGTCAGATTTTCTCTTGCCTTGTCTGATATGCTGGTTCTAATCTCGACCTTTGCAGCATCAGGGAAGTGCGGTCCATCAACCCAATTACGCATCCTTCGCAACCTTCCGAATAGCGAATCTCCAGGTTCTCCTTCCAAGTGTCCTGACTTCCTCAGAGACCCCCATACATCTTCGTCACTAGACTTAATCTGAGCTAGCATCGATAGATGGCGGAACGAAACTCCTGCAACCGAGTCCGCAGGATTTGCACCTCTCTTAGTTTGACTGAGCCTTAGTGAGCCCAGTTGAGTGTCACGAGCAACCTGTTGACGCCGCGACAATTCATCATCAGATCCACTAGGGGGATTTGCTACTAATCGCTCATACTCGTCAGCAGTCGCGAATAGAGCAGGACCTGTATCGAAGTCAATATGCCGCCCAACTTTACTTCGAGAAATCACGTATCGCATGATTTCAGGAGGCACCAGCGCGAGAGCATCCATAGGGCCGACTGTCAATCCTGTAGAACTGGACATTGGCCCCATTCCTTTGAGTTGTATCCACTCGTATACCATCTTGTGTGGTGGTTCGCTGCCCAGCATCTGGCAGATTGGAATGCCAGTATCGTAACTACCTCCTGCAGCACCGTGGTCCTTTCCTGCAGGCTCACAAGTAATTCCGTGAATTCCCCACTTGGCGGCCCAGTCTACTCTCCATGGCATCTTCCCCTCGGCAGTCCTGATGTCCGATTTACCTTCGACTCCATGTCTATCAATCCAATGCACGTACGGGCGCTCGTATCTCGTAACCTTGACTCCGTCAAGGCTGCCATCGGAGCCTACCGGATTGTATGGATACCAGTCTTCAGGAACTTCTCTGCCAGATACATCCTCGATGACGCGACGTATCTCATCTCGCTGCTCAATTGCTGAATGAGTCTTTTCCGCGAAAGCACCACTTTCATAGGTCTCATGATTCATTACTACTTCCGGCTCAACCCCTATCTCCTTCAGAGCAGCTAGGAATGGATTTAGGAAGTAATCAGCATAACTTCCGCCATCGGAGTCCGGATTACCGCCTGAATCAGGAGCCGGTATGTAGGCCAGAGGGTGTCCGATGTATTGCTGGTAATCTTCGGATAGGAAATCATACACTCTGCGAAGCGGATCCATCGAGTCTACGATGAAGATGTAGCGCGACTCCATTCCAGCATCAAGACAAGCGCGATGAATCATTTCAGCAGTCAGGATCTCGCGCAAGTGTCCGACATGGAATTCCCCAGAGGGAGTGATTCCGGATGCAATGATTTGAGAATCGCCTCGACTTGAGAGCGTCTGCGCGGTATGGTCCGCCCAGTGCATCCTACTCCCTCAGACTGTTACCACTCTGACTAGTCCACGGAGGGGAGTCCCCTCGATTTCGTTGTTGTTCGACTTGTTTGCGAGCACCAAGCAGAGTTTGACGTCAGCTCCAGCTGACCTGAGGTTCCTGATGGTTTTGCGCATCGTTGTCCCTGAGGAAATGACATCATCAACAACTACAACGCTCTTGCCTGAGACTCCAGCGAAGACTTCTGAGAGGTGCCCCCCCTCGTCTTCGCTGATGCTTCTACTGATTGCTAAATCTAAATCCATCTGGCCGGCAATTGCCTGAGCAAAGGCGATTCCATTGAGGCTGATGCCGACAATAGCATCGACCTCGTCATCAAGTTCCTCATCGATGATATCGACGAAGATGTAAGAGGCCGCCTCGATTCTTCCGGCCTTTACAGCAATAGAACGCCATCCAACTCTGATGTCCGAAGGCCTCTCTTCTGTGGCTGCGCCACTTGAGGAAAGCCAATCTATAGTAGTCTGAGATAGAGACAACTCATCTGCAATCTGCTGAGTATTCAGTCCATTCTTGCGATACTGCTCAACCTTGCCTCGCAAGTCCTCTATACTGACTGACATCAAACCGTCCCACTAACGGGCATCTATGAACCCACCGGGGGTAGAATATGGGAAATCCTGCTTTATGTCAGAACCGACCCGTGCTGCCGAATCCCCCTTCTCCTCTCTCGGTTTCACCGAGTTCATCAAAAGACACCTCTGAGAAAGCCACTTCGGGAATAGGCGAAATGAGCAACTGAGCAATTCTCTCTCCTGCCTTCACTGTGTATAAATCGCCCTCACCAATCCAAGTCATGAGTACGAATAACTCGCCCCGGTAATCCGCATCGATGGTCCCTATGCTATGTGGCAGAATCAGGCCCTTTGAGCCTAATGAAGAACGGGCCCTGACCTGTCCCTCGTACCCAACTGGTATTGCAACATGTAGTCCAGTCCGTAGTTTCATACTCTTACGGAACGGAACATCAGTATCCTCGAGTGCATACAAGTCCCACCCAGCAGCGTGCTTACTACCCATTGTTGGCATCTTAGCATCAGGATGTGTTCGAGCCACCTTGACCTCGAGGTCCGAGCCCATAGCACCGCTGTGCGGTTCGGTTCTTTGAGCGTTCGCAAGACCGATCTAGCCCCGGTGAGGTGAAAAAGGAGTCACGCTCCGCTAAGCCAATGGCAGACTACGACTACGATGAACTACTGGACCGCGCCCGTGAGCGTATCCCTAAGGACATCAGTGAGAGGTCACGTTGGACCATGCCTGAGCCCGACGTTCTCATTGAGGGCAGTCAGACTATTCTGCGAAATTTCTCCGACATCGTCAGTGCCATGGACAGAGATGCCAATCACGTCTACCAGTTCTTGCTCAATGAATTAGGGACATCAGGAACCCGGGAGCAAGTCCGCGTGATGTTCAAGGGAAGGGTTCCACCAATCCGGATCAAGGAAAAACTCGTTGCCTACGTCAAGTCATTCATCCTGTGTGGCCAGTGCCGTGCGCCCGATACTAGATTCATCAAGGAAGGCAGGACAAGTCTCCTGAAGTGCCAGGCCTGTGGAGCAACAAGGCCAGTCAAACTCTAATCCTCACCGGCTTCAAGATGGTCCCTGGCTGGATGTAATCACAAGAAGTCCAGTAGGATTTTTCCACGATTCTTCCGATCATGCATGTGCTTCTGAGCGTCAGCTACTCGCTCAAATCGCCATACTGAGTCTATAATTGGGTCGATTTGCCCCTTCAGTAACATGTCTGAGAGTGCTTCTAGATGCCCCTTGAAGATGGACGCATCGTCGAGTAGTCCCATGTGAACACCGAACACCGCTTTGTTAGATCTCATCATTTTCAATGGGTCGAATTTGGGAGTAGATGCCCACATTGCCATTGCAGTTGCCATCGAGCGCTTTTCACCCTTGACAGCAGAAGACGCCCCAAAGCAGTACAATTTCCCGCCTCGACGCAGAGCTTTGTATGAGCGCATCAGGTGCTTGCCACCTACTGGGTCTATGGCGTGATGCACTCCCTTTCCATCAGTCAGCTTCTTGCATACTGAGACGAAGTCCTCGGACTTACTGTCAACAAAGTACATTCCCAAAGATTCTACGAATTCCCTCTTCGGAGCCGACGCCGTCCCAATCACCTTTGAGACTCCGTAGGCCTGACAGATTTGTGCTACTGCGGTACCAACTCCCCCAGCAGCATGGTGGATAAGAACCGTATCTTCTTGGGACAGATTGCCAAGATATACCAACATGTGGTAGGCCGTGCCATAAGTTACTGGGAGAGCTGCTGCTTGGTCAAATGATATTGAATCAGGTAGAGGAATAACCCTGTTAGCATCTAGGCACACCATCTCGGAATAGCCACCGAATCCAGTCATAGCCAATACGCGCTGACCCTTGCTGACTCCATTGACTGCTTCACCTACTGAGATTACTTCTCCTGCAGCCTCGTATCCAGGAGTGAATGGATATTTGGGGTTGGAACCGTACAGGCCCTGTCTCATCATCAAGTCAGCAAAATTGATGCCGGCGCGATGGATTCTGACGCATACTTCATCTCGTTCAGGTACTGGGTCGTCCTCTTCGACGATTTGTATAGAGTCCACTCCGCCGACCTTTGGATAGACCACCTTACGCATTCAATCACCCAACACGAACTCTTCTGCCACGCCGCCGCCTTTCAGGTGCTCGAGTATTCTGAACAATCCTTCATCATCATCTGGAAGGGTGTACCAGGTTCCTTCAGGATAGATTACACAGGTTGGCCCATACTCGCAATTGTCGAGACACCCTGCCTTATTCACCCGGACATCATCTAAGCCAGCAGCACGAGCAGCATGTTTGAGACGCGTAAGTAACTCCAGCGAGTTTTTGGAACTGCAACAGCCTCTCGGGTTGTCTACTGATCTATCGTTCGTACACACGAATACGTGCTTTCTGAACTGATGTGACATTCGCCCCACCTAAATCCTATCGAACTTGGCAGCTAGAACGAAATCTGATTCGGTCAGACCGTCTATCTTGTGAGTCCAAATCATCGCTTTGACTCTGCCCCAGCCGACTTCGAAGTCGGCATGATGCCCCTGCTCCTCGCAAATCGCTCCTGCTGCGTTGGTGAATTCAAGAGCAGATACGAAGTCGGAGAATGACCATTCTCTCTCGAGATGATGCCCTCCAATAACGCTCCATCCATCTGCAATTTTCTCCAATAGTACGGACTGTTCATCCTCACTAATTGGAGGAACACCGCCTTCGCAAGGTTCACATTGCTTAGCGGCTAAATCTGACATCTACTCAACCCCAGAGGTGACTATCGTCACTTCCATCAGCACTTCGCTCGGCTTCTTCTTGCATAGTCGAGCGACGTCTGAAATCCTCCTTCTCAAAGGTCAGGAGTTCCTTGTCTTCGATGTATGGGCGCCTAAGGTGAGTCACTAGCCTAACTTCGACGATTACGTCCCTTGCGATTGATCTGAATCCGCCGCTCTCATCCAGAATCTCGACAGCGTTGCGGGAAGTCCCGATTAGCATACCTCGTACCCACGGATCAGCATCTCCGGGGAGGGCCCTAGCGTCTAGTAGAATCTCGATCAGGTCATCCTTGCGTAGGCCAGACCTGCGCTCTAGCAATGGTCCGTGAAAAACATCCTGTAAATCTGAGAGGTCAGGAGAGCCATATTCCTCGTGAATTTGTCTTGCCCATCCGGGAAGGTCATCGATTCTCTTGCCTTTGCGTGTTCCTGCCATGCTATTGCGCCACAGTCGTGATAGAAAAGGAGTCGGATTGCTTCGCGACCTCCCATTTCGCCAACTGTGGGCTTGAAAGGTGATGGTAGAGGCCGCACACCGGAGGCGAGCGCATGGCAGGGGCTGACTGGAGGAGTATTCCCACAGTACTGTACCCTCAGGAGATTCTAGACAAGGCATTCAGTAAGGCCAGCCGCCAATCTGATTTCGTCGAGGATCCGGATAAGTATCACAGGGTGCGTAAGCAGATGGACAGGATGGTTCAGTCTGCCGCCGACGTTATCGACTCAACTCTACTCAAGTGGGTCGACAGATGGCCTAGCCTGAATGCACTCTCTCAATTCGATCAAGCTCTAATCGATGCTGCTGTAGGTAATGATGAGTATCGCAAGAGCTTGGGTACAATCCAGTGGGCTGCAGAACAGGTGCGAAAGATTGCTGGTGAAACTCAGAGGAAGATTTTGAGACTAAGGAACATCGAGGGATTCCATCAGGCGCGACGCCATGCATACGGCCGATTTTCATCTATTCTCGATCAGGTCTCGCCGCAGATATTGTGGCTCGGGGAGGCCCGGGACACTCTGCGACATCTACCTTCACTAGACCCTAGCGAGCCATGTATCGTGGTGGCCGGCGCACCCAATGTTGGCAAGTCGGCTCTGATTTCTGCACTTTCAAGCGGCGAGCCCGAAGTCGCATCGTACCCATTCACTACCAAACAATTGCATCTGGGGCATTTTGAACACCGACGCAGGGCCTACCAGATGGTAGACACACCAGGTCTTCTCGACAGGCCAATGTCCGAACGCAATCGAATCGAATTACAGGCCATCGCAGCACTTGAGCACATAGGCGATGCACTACTCTTTCTGGTCGACTCATCAGAGGGTACAACAACTCCTCTTGAGCATCAGGAGCATCTGCTGGAAGAGGTTAGTCAGTTGATGTCTGAGAGGCCGATGATTGTGGTACACAGCAAGGCCGACTTGATCGCTGAACTTCCCAAAGAAGCAGAGACTCCGATTAGTGCAGAGACCGGTCAGGGATTGGAGGAATTAAGGGCCAGGCTAATCGAAGTGATTGGGGCTGACGATGTAGGAGATCCACTCAGTTTACCTGAGAATTGGCACAGGGACGAGTAATTACTCAACTTTCCAGTGATGTCCGCAGATAGTACAGTACAGGTTGTAACCGCCGAATGAAGGGGGCAGACCAGATACATCGATTGCAGAACCGCAGTTTTCACAAGTCTTGTCCATACACTCGGCACCCCTTACTGGTTCTTCAACAAAACTGAAACGACTCATGCCTCCTTGAATCGCTTCCAGGCTCTCATTATGCTACGATGAGCGAACATCTCGCCTGAGCCCGCGAGTAGAAGAATTGAGACGATTGCTAGCAAAATCTCTGCGATCGGGTTTAGGGCGATTTGAGGAGTTATTGTGACTAACTGCTCACCACCAACTCCAGAGGTATCTGTGCTAGCAGTAGCGAATCTATATTCTCCCGGCTTGAGTTCAAAAGTCAACGAACCTCCGTCTTCATCCGGCCCTCCTGAAATGAATTCAAAATCCTCAGCCGTGCATGAAGTCAGCCCATTTGAGTCAGGCTCACAGCCATCGGGTATACTTTCAATTACGCCAATCCAACTGGTGGTGAACTGCTCCCATTCGATTGTAACTTCGATATCAAGAAGCATGAACGCAGTCGGAGAACTCAGGTCTTCTCCGCTCAGGCCCACTGGACATCCAGTACTATCGTCGGTACACGGGACAAGGGGAATATCGGTTCGGCTGGTATCGAGTGTAGGGGAATAAAGACTGACCAAGACGAGTATGGCGCAGATTACCCCCATCGCAGCAGGCAGGATGGATAGAACCCTAATCATCATCGTACTCACTCCTTATCTCGCTCACAGTTCAATCTGACGCTACTATGTTATCACTTGCAGGAATACTAGCAGGATTGCTATCGCCGGGAAAAGATACAGCATCACTGTCAGCCTTTTCCTCGAAGATTCGCGCTTGCGTCGTGTTTCGCCACATTCGGAATCCGAGCAGACCGGAGGATCCTCATCTAGGGGAATTGGTGCCCAGCACACAGAGCAGTGTCGATGGTCAGGAGTCGAGAAACTCCGCTTTGCACGCTCTCTTTTCTGAGCATCTCGCCCTCGCTTGGCAGCCTCTCGAGCTTCTACCGCGGTTCTCTGAGCATCCCGCATTATCCTGTCGCGCTGACTCATTCTACCAAGGTTCCTCCGAAATCCTCGCCCTCTATTGCCGACCTCAGGGCACTGATGCTCCTGCCGTCGAGTATACACAACTTCATCCTGGCATCTGCAGCCGCATCAGCACCAATTGGGTCAACCACTTGTGATGGCCCAGCCTTGGAATGCTCCGCTGGGCCAACTATTTCCTGTAGTTGGGCATGAGTCAGTGTGTCAAAGGCACGCGCATTAGGATTAGTTCGCGGATCGGAGTCGTGTACCTTGGCGACATTGGTTGCTATGATACAGCGCTCAGCACCGGACGCCACAGCCAGTCTGATTGCGACAGCATCGGTAGTGTGGCCCGGCCTAGTCCCTCCCATGACTACTACCTGTCTCTCTTCAAGCAGAGAAACCGCTTCGTTTACGCTTAGAGGGATACTTCCGGAGACCGGAATGCCGGCATCAGCAAGACTCTCACGCACAATAGTAGCATTCAGTCTAGTGGCAGCGATGCCAATCCTGTCAAGACGATCTTCTGAGTCAACAATTGGTCTTGCTAACTCTATACCCTCACGAGCAGCCGATCCTCCTCCAACAACTATGCCTAACTTGTCTTCCATTGCAACACGGTCTCTAACGACCTCAGTAAGACTCTCCAGCCAAGCATGTCTCTCTTCGACCTCGGGTCTCAGCAAACTGCCTCCTAGGGCGGCTACAACCTTCGCCATTGATGGCTGCGCGTACGTGCACCCTTTCAATGCCTGCGCCTCGGGCGCGGTGAAGGGTTGAAATGCCGCCCCTCAGGCCTCTGACAGAGGCATAGCATGTCTGAAGACCTAGAGCAGCAGCAGCGCAGGCTCCGTCTGAAGAAGGCGCTTGAGGAACTATCTTCGATGCGAGGGATGGGAACCGAGCTGGTGACAGTAATCGTTCCTCCTGACAGGATGATTCACGATATTAGGCAGCACCTGTCGCAAGAGGCCGGACAAGCCGCCAATATCAAGTCGAAATCTACAAGGAAGCACGTTGGCGATGCCATTGAGTCAGCCCTAGCCTCACTGAACCGCTACAAGACCCCCGGAGAGCGCGGCATAGCAGTCTTCGTTGGGCATGTCATCGTTGGAAATAACAAGACTAGACTCATCACCACCGTGATTGACGACCCTCCTGAAGCGTTCCCTTCCTTCAGATACCGCTGCGACTCGACTTTTGAGGTCAGCCAGTTGGAAGAGATGCTAATCGATAGAACAGCATACGGCTTGTTCGTTATCGATCGCTCTGAATCTGCTTACGGAATAGCATCTGGCAAAAGGCTACACTGTCAAGAGCACATCACCTCACAGGTCCCCTCTAAACACGGCAGAGGCGGCCAGTCGGCCCAACGTTTCGAGCGACTCATAGAAGAAGCCGCTCACAACTTTTTCCAGAAGTCAGCCGAGAGGGCTTGCAACTACTGGTTGCCTCAGATAGAGAACCTACAGGGAATCATCGTTGGTGGCCCGGGGGCAACTAAGGATTTCGTAGTCAAGAAGGATTACTTCCATCACGAAATTAAGAAACTCGTCAGAGAACCTCTGTTTGATGTTGGCTACTCTAACGAAAGTGGCCTGCGCGAGTTGATTCAGCGAGCAGGTGGCCTGATGGACCAGATCGAACTAGATGCAGAAAGGAACCTAGTTGATCATTTCTTACGTGAAGTCATGCAGAATCACCCCAAGGCAACTTACGGCGAATCTATGGTAAGATCTGCCCTCGACCAAGGCGCAGTCCACACATTACTACTTTCAGAAGCCCTCAGACAGCGAAGAGTTGGATGGACCTGCAAGCAATGCAAACATGAATGGGAATCCACTCAGAGCACTAGGTCTGATATTCCTAATTGCCCATCTTGCGATTCTGAGAACATCATCGAGGATCCTGACAGATCGATGGATTTGGTGGATGAGTTGAGCATGCTGGCCGGACACATTTCAGCCAAGGTCAGCCTCGTCTCGATGGATACTGAGGAAGGAGTTACACTCAACGACTCATTTGGCGGAATCGCCGCCATCCTGAGGTATGCATGGAGTTAATCAGATGAGGATTCTTGAGCAAGCCGTCAAGGAGAAGGCGGCTGCCGCACTTTCTGCCGCAGGTGCTTCCGGAGACTTGGAAAATCTCCTAGGGCCTGCAACAGTAGAGGAGCTTGGAGACCTAGCCGTACCTTGTCACAGCCTTGCTCCCTTGCTCAAACGCTCACCTGTAGACATAGCCGAGTCGATTTCATCCAGCCTCGCTCCAGTTCTTTCAGGAATCGCAGAGGTGTCCGCTGTCAGTGGATTCGTCAATATCAAAGCAGAGCCGAAATGGCTCGCTGCAAGGCTGTGTGAAATACTTCCTGATGATAGACTAGGAGTTTCAATAGAGGAAACCAGAGTCGCTGCGGTAGATTACTCATCACCCAATGTAGCCAAGGAGATGCACGTCGGCCACCTTAGGTCCACAGTCATCGGCGACGCGATTGTGCGTATGCTAATGCACAAGGGTCACACGGTTCATCGCGAGAACCATGTCGGTGACTGGGGCACCCCCTTTGGAATGCTAATCGAGCATCTATTGGATCTTGGAGAGGGTAATGCAGCCGATGAGCTTGGGATGGGTGACTTGGATGGTTTTTACAAACAGGCCCGAGCAAAATTCAACTCGGATGAGATATTCGTTGAAAGATCTCGCAATCGTGTTGTAATGCTCCAGAGTGGAGATGAGGAGACACTCAGACTCTGGCAAGTCCTCGTGGATGAGTCCATGCGCTACTTCAACGAGGTTTACGGTATGCTTGGGGTACTACTGACAAATGAAGACATCATGGGCGAGTCGAACTATCACCACTTACTTCCTGACGTAGTAACTAGACTCGAAAATCTCGGAATACTGGAGGATAGCGATGGCGCCAAAGTCGTGTATCCGGGAGGATGGGTGAATCGCGAGGGTGAACCGATGCCACTTATCATCCAGAAGGCAGACGGGGGCTACAACTATGCTACTACCGACCTAGCATGCATTATTGACAGAGTTGAGAGGATTGGCTGCAATGACCTACTTTATGTCGTAGGGACTCCTCAAACTCAACATTTCAAGATGGTATTCGAGGTCGCCTCAAAGGCCGGATTGATGGATAATTCACACAATGCTACTCACATCAATTTCGGCTCTGTTTTAGATTCAGATGGAAAGATCCTGAAGAGCCGAGAGGGCGAGGCGATCAAACTGGTCGATTTACTCAATGAATCAGTCGTAAGGGCCGAACAAGCAATTGCCGACAGGAATCCTTCGATTGATCCCAAGCAGAGGGGGGAGATTGCCAAGGCGATTGGAATTGGAGCTGTGAAGTATGCCGACCTTTCTACTGAGAGGACTAAGGACTATGTCTTCGATTGGGATAGGATGCTGTCCTTCGATGGAAACACATCTCCCTATCTGCAGTATGCTCACGCTAGAATCTGCAGCATATTCCGACGCTCTCTAATCGCTCGACCACTCCCCGATGGTACCGCTATCACACTGTTGCATCCAGAGGAGATTTTGCTTGCGAGAAGACTAGTCAACTTCTCTGCAATGGTGGATGAATCCCTTCATACCTACTCTCCTCACCGTCTATGTACATACTTGCATTCAGTCGCATCCGCATTTGCTTCATTCTACGAGAACTGCCCAGTTTTATCTTCTGAAGACGATTTAGTCAGGCTCAGTCGTTTGGCGCTTTGCGACCTGACAGCCAGGACTTTATCCACTGGACTTGGCCTCCTCGGGATTGATAGTCCCGAGCAAATGTAATCAGCCAGACCCCTTGGAGATACCATGCCTTCAGTAGGTGACATGGCTCCCGACTTCACACTAACCGCCCAAGACAAGTCTTCTGTGACTCTTAGCGAGATGAGGGGTGGCAGGGTGATTCTGGCATTCTATCCTGCTGCTTTCACCGGAGTTTGTACCAACGAGATGTGTACATTCTCTGAGGGAATGGCTGGGCTAGATTCGAGTGGAGTCAGAGTCCTTGGAATCTCGGTTGATGCACCTTTCTCAAACGCCGCTTTCGCTGAGGCCAATGAAATCTCCTTTCCTCTGCTATCGGATGTACACAGAGAAGCAATTGATGCCTACGGTGTTGCACTGGGGGATTTCGTAATTCCAGGGTATACCGTCGCCCAACGCTCTGTCTTTGTGGTTGAGTCAGATGGTACAATTGGCTATGTCTGGGTAGCAGACAATCCAGGAATGGAGCCAGACTATGAGGCCGTGATGGCTCACTGCGCTTCGCCATAGGCGAGGTATCTGGCTATCGAGCCGAAAATCACTCCTGATACTATCAGGCTCTCCTCGTTGAATCGATCCATGGTATCGAGATAAGTATGGTACTCGGCAGAACCCGAACCGTAGCAGACAATAGCTCTACCATACTCCTTGTCCTCACCATCTTCCTCGTCGATTTCGTAGACAAACGGAGCATGGTCAGAGTTGTATGGCATATCAGTAGATGACAACCTCCTGATATCGATTGGATACTTTTCTGAAAGTTCCGGATATGCCTTTGAGAATGCATTTACTACTCCTGAGATGTGATCCACGTCAGCTTGATTGTTGCCAAACATCGTAAGGCCCGAATTCCTCTCTGCATCAACATGATTCATATCGAGATTGATGTAGAGTCTGAGGTTTTCTTCCAACATATTTCTGTGCTTGTCAACCCATTCTCTTGAACCCCAGAGGCCTTCTTCTTCCCCTCCCCAGGTGCAGAAATACAAGGTCAGGTCCGGCATCCCCATTATTGATTCAAGAATCCCGAATTGTCTTGCTATCTCCTGTAAGGTTGCAACTCCCGAAGTATCATCCACTGCGCCGGGCCCATTGTACACGGTGTCGTGGTGAGCCCCAAAGATGACGATAGACTCCGACTTGCCTTCGATAATCCCACAAGGCACGCGAATGGTAGCAGTTCCTCCGTTATTCACATCAGTAATGAATTGCAGTCGCGCTTCACCATTAATCACCTCGTCAACAATGGTCTGACCAACATTCTTTGAGACCATGATGAATCCTAGTCCGTCAGGAATTGGATCTATCGACGAGATTCCTACTGACTTGAAGTATGGAACACAGTCGTCAGGAATTAACTCATCACAATTCTGGCGGTCATTAATCAGAATCAAACCCTCTAGATCATTTTCCGCAGCGCGCTCAAATAGCACTGTGTTACTCTCAGTCTCAGGCTGTAGCCAAACCAGACCAACCACGTTGGATGCAGACCCCCAGTCTGCCGAATCATTACCAGTTCCAAGATCGATGACCGGCATGTTGTCAACATAACGTACGAAAGAGGAGCCGCTATAGCCCTGCAACACGAAGTCTTCTCGGTGAGTAAATTCGACAATCTGACGATTGAAGTCTGCAGACGTGCACGGGGCAGGGCCGCCGAAGATTTCTCCAATATCGCCAGGAGTACAGATGGATAATTCTGGTTCATTCCCTATCACGAACATAGGGACATCAAATTCTTCTAGAGTCGAAGGAATCCCCATCGAAGTGAAGTTTAGTTTAATTGAATCAGCCGTATTCTTCTCCTCAATCGTACCAGAGAGCCTCCCCTCCCATTCCGGATGTCCAAGATCGACCAGTGCCTGTGCGTACATCCGTGCCTGTTCGGCATCAAAATCAATCAATTGGTAGTCTGGCTCACCTCTGATCCATTCTACTATTCGGTCTCCGTATAGGATCGCACCACCTGATCCACCAATCAGAATCAGAGCTACAACAGCGATAACCTGCACTGGCAACTCTCTGATTTGAGTCAGGAGAGCCAATGCACGCTCTCTCGGCCCTGAAGAGGCCATTTCCGCCTCGACCACAACCTCTTCTGCTCCCGATTCCACGGACTGCCCCGACTAAACCCGTCTATTGAACTCACGCAGAACTTGAACAAGCAACGTCCATTCTTTCTAGACTTCTTCACCAGTCCAACGCTTGCCAATTGAATGCTCTACTCCCATCTGGTCAAGAATTCTAGCGACTACGAAGTCGACCAAATCATCAATGCTATCGGGAGCATGATAGAAACCAGGACTTGCTGGGAGAATTACTACTCCCCAAGACGACATCTTTGCCATCGCTTCCAGATGTGGGGTGGCTACTGGAGTCTCGCGCGGCACTAGAATCAACTTCCTTCTCTCCTTAAGTGCAACAATAGCACTACGAGTAGCCAAGTTGTCAGAAATTCCTGCGGCAATCTTCCCGATTGTAGTGCCGCTAGCAGGACATACAACACAAGCTTCGTATCGGGCAGATCCAGATGCTGATCTAGCAGCCAGATTTCGATTGTCTTCCAGACTTAATCCATCTCTTCCAGCCAGTTCTTCGGGAGTGATTCCGCACTCCAGTTCGAGGTTGATTGCACCAGCATTGGTTACTATCAGACTGACCCTCCATCCTGCCTCCAGTAGTGCATCTAGAAGGCGCACTCCATACTGTGCCCCAGAAGCTCCAGTGATTGCCACAACTGCCTCAGGCATGCTATTCCGTCCCACCTACTGCCCTTGAATTGTTGCATAGGCTATAGGCAATCTCTGAGCGCGGCGGCGAGATATCTGTACTCATCGATGTGGTTGTATAGTTGAGCAGAAATTCGAATGTATTTCGTTCCATGATGACGCCATGGCATCACCGGAACCTGAATCGAATAATTATCCAGTAGTTGGTTGTGAAATGGGTCGCCTTCAAGGCTCATCGGACCGACCTCCTCTTCTGTAGGGACTTCAACCGAAGCCATTGAGCAAATCATAGAATCAGGAACTGGCGGCGTAGTCCCTAGGGCTTCACAGATGATGTCCCTACCCTGGATTGCCAAATTGTGATTTCTTCTCATTATCTCGGACCATTCTCCTTCAACCAACCCTTCCATGAAACTCATCGCTTGCGGAATACTCAACCAAGGAGTTGGGTCCTGTGTGCCAGGCCAAGCGAACTCAAAATCAAACTTCTCCTGAGCAGTTCCCTCGAATGAGAAGCCATGGCTGATGTTTAGGGGTTTTACCAAGTGTTTTCGATCTTCACGAATATGAAGGAAGGCTGAGCCTTTGGGCGAGCACACCCACTTGTGAAAGTTCCCGGTGCAATAGGATGGTGCGAGTCGAGCAAGGTCTAGAGGGACAATACCCGGACCGTGAGCTGCATCCAGTAGTACATCTACACCTCTTGCTTGCAGCCGCTGAGTCAACTCCTCAAACGGCATCCTCGTCCCGGTTGGACTGGTGATAGTATCAATCAGGGCTAGAACCGTCTTATCCGTCACGGCCCCCATAATCAGGTCGATGACCTGCTCAGGCCCATCTAGTCTGAAAGGAATCTCGACTACTACAGTCTTGGCGCCAGACCGCCCGGTGACGTAGTCCACTGCGTTCCAGCACGCTTGGTAAGAATGGTCAGGAACGATTATCTCGTCACCCGGATTAAGATTAAGACTCCTGAGAACTGTATTCACTCCTTGAGTTGCATTACTAACGAATGTCAAACCATCTACATCGGCGTTCAGCATTTCCGCTACAGCCGCCCTAGATTGGTCCCATAAATCTGAATATTCTCTCTCGAAGAATCTGACGGGATCTCTCTCCAAGCGACTCCTGATTCTCGCTTGTTCATCTAGTACTGCTATTGGAGTGGCACCAAAGGAGCCATGGTTCAGAAATACAGTATCTGTGTCCAGAGGCCAGTGGTGGGCGAGATTACTTCTGCGCGGCAGACTCATGCCGGCACTCCCGGGATCCATTCGACAGGCTTCAAAGGAATTCTACCAAGATTCTTCTCACAGGTTTTGATGAGTGCTTCTTCCATCCTTTCAAGTCCCATCTCTCTCTCCTGCAAATCGGTCTTGTATCCCAGTTGTGACAGGCTTGTGTGAATGCCAGCAATCATGCCACATCCTTCGAGTTCCTCCACCCGTGTTCCTGGTGTACTCACATTGATCGACATTCCATGTCGACTGACCCAGTGAAGGAATGAGAGTCCGATTGAGCAGATTTTGTGTCCGTCAACCCATGCTCCTTGCATCGACGGATCCTTGTACCCGCTGATGCCGCACTCAGCAAGCGCATCGATTGCCCAGTCCTCCAGTCTACCGATGATTGCGCGAACGCTCTGCTCCTCAACTTCCCACTTGATTATTGGATAAGCAACTAACTGACCAGGCCCGTGCCAGGTGATTCCTCCTCCTCGGTCAGTGTTCACCGTCGGGTAACCTTCCACTACCACTCCATCGCGAATCGCTTTAGGTCCGACAGTGACGACCTCAGGGTGTTCAACCATGATGATGGTGTCAGGAATCTTGTCCTTGATTCTCAGTTGCTGGAGTCGCTTCATCTCTTCGGCCATGACAGTATGCTCGACCATCCCCGCTCTGAGGATTCTGACTTCTCCCATTTTCTCACCTCAGGAGATGTGGATCGCATGTCCGAGTGTCTTCAATACACTCTCATGGAAAGCTTCCGACATGGTTGGATGGGCGTGAACCGTTCCAGCCACATCTTCTAGCAGTGCTCCCATTTCAAGTGCGAGGACGAACTCAGAGTGCAACTCTGCGATGTGAGTGCCGACCGCTTGGACTCCCAGGATCACGTGATCCGACTCTCTAGCTGTGACTCGGACGAATCCCCCTGTCTTCTCTGCCTCGATGCTGAGTGCTCTCCCGCTAGCAGCAAGTGGGAACTTGCCTACGATGACATCCTCGCCACGCTCCTTGGCTTCGTCAGGAGTTAATCCCACAGAGATAATTTCAGGCTCAGTGAATACGATTGCAGGGATGGCGACCTTGTCGAACTCGCGCTCGTGTCCGGCGATAATCTCTGCCACCATCTCTCCCTCGGCGCTGGCCTTGTGAGCGAGCATCGGCTCGCCGGCCACATCGCCTATTGCGTAGACGCCAGGGACCGAAGTGCGGCACTTTCGATCGATTCTGATGAACCGCCCCGAGGCATCCATCCGAACACCCATGTTCTCCAAACCCCATCCTTTCGTGTTAGGCCTTCTTCCTACTGTAACTAGTACCTTGTCGACCTTGATTGACTGCTCTTCACCATCTTTCTCAAAAGTCAACTCGATTTTCCTAGCCGCCCCCTTGCCCTTTACTTGGGCACCTCGAGCCAGAGCATTGGTGTGAACGGTGACCTTGTGCTTCTTGAGCCACAATTCAAGCGGTCTACGAATCTCTTTGTCCATGATGGCCAGTATACTGTCCATTCCCTCGACAACAGTCACTTCTGTTCCCAGTTTGGTCATAGCGCATCCCAATTCAAGACCGATGTATCCGCCTCCTACTATGGCCACACTCTTAGGCAGACTATCCAAGTCTAGTGCTCCCGTTGATGAGATGATGAATTCCTCATCGCACGGCATGAATGGCAAATCAATGTGGCTAGAACCGGTCGCGATTATGATATTCTCCGCTTCGATATTTATCTCCCCGTCGGAAGTCTCGACAATACAGCTCTTGGGCCCCGTGAAGTTAGCCCAGCCCTTGACTAAATCAGCACCTGCAGCCTTCAGCAGACCCTCTACACCCTTGTTCAAACGTTCTACGATACCATCCTTCCAAGAGACGAGTGCGGCCATGTCTACTTCTGGAGTGCCATCAACTGAAAGTCCCATATGGCCGCCCTCTGCGCTATGTTGATGCAAGGCCTCAAAACGCTCTGCTGCGTGAATCATAGCCTTGCTTGGTATACAACCTCGAATCAGACAGGTCCCTCCGGCTTTGTCCCCTTCCACGACCACCGTATCCAGTCCGAGTTGACCGGCTCTGATGCCAGCGACATAGCCACCAGGGCCAGCGCCCACGACTAGTACCTGACATCTGCGAGTCTCAGCCATACTAACCTCACATGAAAATCAGAGCAGGGTGCTCTAGGAATCTCTTGAGGTGCTGAATTAAGGCCGCCCCATCAGCTCCGTCCACCACTCTGTGGTCGAATGCGCTTGACAGATTCATTATCTTACGAATCACAATCTGCCCTTCTCTGACTACTGGCATGTCACGAGCCTTGTGGACGCCTAGAATGGAAACCTCTGGGTGGTTGATGATTGGAGTGGCGCCCAAACCACCTTCTCGACCCAGACTAGTGATGGTGAAGGTGGAGCCTGTGAGGTCATCGAGGCTTGCGCTACCATCCCTCGCCGCTCCAGAAACTCTCTGCATCTCTGAGGCCGTCTGCCAGACATCTAAAGACTCGACGTGCTTGACCACTGGGACGTATAGTCCCCTATCTGTCTGAGTCGCTATTCCGAGGTGAACTCCTCCGTGCCTTCTGACCACTCCGGCTTCATCATCGAAATGCGCATTGCATTCGGGATGTTCGGGCATAATCTTCGAAAGCGCCAGCATGATGAATGGAAGGTAGGTCAACTTGGGCTGACTTGGGTCGCGAGTTGAGTTGAGCATCTGGCGAAGTGACTCCAGCTCAGTTACATCGACCTCTTCGAAGTATGAGAAGTGAGGGATTCTACTCTTTGAGAGAGTCATCTGCTCGGAGATCTTGCGGCGCAGGCCTACGACCTTTACCTCGGCAACATCGGTACGTTTGGTCGAGTAAGCTACCGGCGCTGCCCCAGAAACAGAACCTCCTGCAGCGATGAACGCATCGAGATCGGCATGTCTCACCCTGCCAGCAGGTCCTGAGCCTCTGACTTGCGAGAGTTCTACTCCGGCCTCGCGTGCACGACGTCTTACTGCGGGACTCGCAAGCACCCTGCCGGATTTGGGAGCACTTGCGGCATCCGGTGCAGGTGCAGGAGTAGGTGCAGGAGTAGGTGCAGGAGTTGCAGGTGCAGCCTGCTTCGATACCGGCTCCGTTTCAGGGACTGGTTCGGGTTCAGGTTCAGGTTCTGATTCCTCGGCCGGCTTAGCAGCAGGAGCGCCGTTTGCCGAGCCGAACTCGACTAGAGTGGATCCGACTGCCACCATGCCGCCAACCTCGCCTCTGAGCGAAGCGATGACACCGTTGACGGGAGAGGGAATTGTGACAGTCGCCTTGTCTGTCATGACATCAACAATTGGATCGTCCTCGGATACCGAATCGCCAACGGAAACGTGCCATTGCACTACTTCTCCTTCGACAACACCCTCGCCAATATCTGGCAGTTTGAACTCGTAATCTGACATCTAACCCACCTGTGTCCTGTGTATTGCCGCGGCTATGCGAGAGGGTCCCGGCATGTAATCCCATT
>TARA_B100000686_G_scaffold206933_1_pt1 | contig 19123 bp, 21 predicted proteins | sample TARA_B100000686 | Tara Oceans TARA_B100000686 (sample SAMEA2622733) | marine metagenome | biome: marine biome (ENVO:00000447); feature: marine epipelagic mixed layer (ENVO:xxxxxxxxx); material: "saline water (ENVO:00002010), including plankton (ENVO:xxxxxxxx)" | depth 150 m
TAGTGAAGACACTAAGGAAAACCGCGCCAGTAACGCTCGCTTTCGGGTAAGCATCTTGAAGCCAGTTGTGAAGAAATGGAAAAGCACACTTAATGCCGAACGCCGCAAATATCAGCCAGACTCCGAGGCTGACTTCTGTGAGACTGCCACTAGGACCAATCATCTGATCAAAAGAAATTGAACCCGACTGCTGGTAGTGGACAAGGATGCCCGCTAGGAGCAGAACGCCGGAACCCACCTGGATAATAAGATACCGTATGCCGGCTCGGTACGCCTGTTCAGTTCGGGCCGCAAAGATCAAGATCGCGGAAGCCAGGGCTGTGATCTCCCAATAGATAAACAATGTGACTAAATCCGCCGCAAACACGGCGCCGATCGCGCTTCCAACATATACCATTGCCGTGACATGCTGGGTCGTGTCTCGTACATGCAATGCATAAAGGGCTGCGATAAAAGCGGCAATATGAAAGATATACCCGAAAACTAGACTCAGCCGATCTACCCGAACCTGCAACAGCTTCAGGCCCACTATTTCAATTCCGGGAGACGTCGCCTCAGGAAGAAGCAAAAGTTGAGCTAGGCTGAATGCTGGAAGTAAGAGCGCGCCTATGGCCTGGGTTCTGCGAGGTAACCATGGCAATATTAAAGCACCCAGCAGAATAATGCTGCCTGGCGGAAGGTTAATCATCATAGTAGCTCTCGTCCCGTTTGAGCAGACGACGCAACTGCTTACCAAGCATAACGATAGCAAAAAGCGAAATAAATCCCCAAAGGCCATAAAACCCGGGCCACCCTTCCCAGTCGAAAATCGCATGCCGATGAACGATAAACTCCAAGATCACTAGGGCAACACATAGGCAAACAAGCGCTCTAAAAATCATTTTTGTGATTTGCCCCCAGCTTGAAATTGATGATTGTACATAAGATTATTAGCGCACCAATGATCCGATTAGCCGCAAGATCGGCGCCGGATAAAAGAACAGTGCAATGCACATTGTAGTGGTTAAAACGATCGCGATAAGGCAAGCTACAGGAGCTTCGGTGATGCCCGCTCTGGGGGCCCGGTCAGCGCTAAAGAAAGCACGGATTGGAATTGGGAGCAGATAGGCAATATTCAGAAGCGTGCTCAACATCAGGACGCCAACAAGCGCTCCGTATCCAGCATCAAGCGCTCCAAATGCTATGTACCACTTACCCCAAACGCCTCCCATAGGTGGAAGTCCAGCAATGCTTATACTTGCCAAAAGGAATGCCCCCATGGTGATCGGCATCTGGCGGCCCAGACCATTCATCTTGCTGATCTCAGTTTTATGAGTCACCACAAGAATCGCTCCAGCGCAGAAAAAAAGCGTAATCTTCCCAAACGCATGTGTGGCGATGTGCAAAGCAGCGCCGGTAACTCCGCTAGCATTAGCCAGTAGTGTCCCTACAACAACGTACGACAACTGGCTGACTGTTGAGTAAGCGAGCCGACGTTTCAGGTTATCCTGATACAGGGCGATTAGTGAAGCAATAATTATCGTCCCAGCTGCAACCCACATCAACCAATCAGTGACACTGGCGCCATGTATCAAGTCAACCCCGAACACATAGATCGTAATCTTAAGGATTGCAAAAACCCCCGCCTTAACCACTGCCACAGCGTGCAAAAGCGCACTAACCGGAGTGGGTGCAACCATCGCCGCTGGCAACCAGCGGTGGAATGGCATGAGAGCAGCTTTACCTACGCCAAAAACGAAGAGAACATACAACAGCCCTATAATGACGGGAGACGCGACCCCATTCAAAATGCCATCAGCACGAAACTCGACGGTGCCGGCAAGTAACCAAGTCCAAATCACAGCGACTAACAGGAAAGCCACAGAGGTTCCGACCAAAATTATCAGATATTTCCGACCGGCTTGACGAGCCTCTGCAGTACCCGTGTGCGTTACCAGTGGATATGTTGAAAAAGTCAACAGTTCATAGAATACAAACAACGTCAGTAAGTTTCCGGAAAACGCAACACCTATAGTGCTGCCAATAGCGAGAGCAAAAAACGTGAAGAATCGGCTTTGGTTGGGTTCATGATGAGCCCTCAGATAGCCGATAGAATAAACTGTTGTAATTAACCACAGGAAACTGCTCAAAATACCAAAAAGCAGGCCTAAAGGCTCCACTCGGAAGATGATTGGTAGGCCGGGAATCGGTTCGGCTACCCCAACTGTGGGCAGGTCCCCAGCTAAAACTGAGGGCAACAGCGATAGATTTAAAACAAAAAGAATGGCGCTCGCAAGAAGGCTAATAGCTTCCCGACCGTTAGGTCTATTTGTAAAAAGCATGACTAAGCCAGCACAAATGAAGGGAACTACAATTGCAAATGCTACTGTATTCATAGACTGTAGGCCATGAGAACCGCTGCTGCTTTTTCAGCAACTCCCACAGTAAATCCAGTGTCTATGCCGAAATATACATTAGCTATTATCAAAAGCCAGGTCGGAGCCAAAAGACTAAATGGAGCTTCTTTCATGCTCGTATCGTTTGCCTCCGAATAGCTCCTTAGATATGCCATTTCAACTACCCGCCACACATATAGCAGTGATAAAAATGAGCCAATGATTACAATGATTAAGACAAACCACCAGCCTTTAGCGAGCGCCGCTTCAATAATGAACCATTTACTGATAAATCCTGCTGTTAGCGGAACACCAATTAAGCTTAAACTCCCGATTAAAAAGGCGGCCATTGTCCAAGGAATACGGTAACCGCTGCCAGCTAATGCGCTAAGGCGGACACCACCAATTTGATAAGCTATGCAACCTAGAGCCAGAAATAAACCCCCCTTCATTAACGCATGATTAAAAAGATGCAGTATAGATGCCGTTAGACCGGCTATCGAACCCATGCTTATTCCCAAAATCATATAACCAATCTGAGCAATACTAGAATAGGCTAACATTCTTTTAATGTTGTCTTGAAAAATAGCTACGACTGAGGTTGAAAGAACAGCGGCGGCGCCTAGCACCACAAAAATAATTCCAAGCGGCATAACCTCAAACACGAAAGTCGTTCCAAATACAGTGAATATAAACCTTAGCAAAACATAAACAGCTACCTTGGTAGCTGTGGCAGCAAAAAAAGCACTTACCGCGGACGGCGCAAAGGTGTAGGCGTTAGGAAGCCACAAATGGAGTGGAAACATGGCTAATTTCAAGCCTATCCCTACCACCAAAAAAGCTAAGGCGGTTTGTGCCGTTCGGGTGGCTACGACGGAAGGCAGACGATCAGAAAGATCTATAAGGTTCAGCGTGCCGGTCATCATATACAACAAGCCCACCCCAATGAGTATGAAGGTAGCGCCTATCGTACCCATAATTAAGTATTGGTAAGAGGCCGTAAGGGCTCGGCGGTCTTTTCCAAGAGCAATTAAAACGTAACTAGCGAGTGACGATATCTCTAAGAACACAAATAAGTTGAAGGCGTCTCCGGTTATAACAATGCCCGTTAAGCCTGTGAGGCATAGAAGCCAAGCACTATAAAAAAAAGGCTGTTTTTGTCCTTCTACATCTGATCCAATGCTCTCACGAGCAAAAAACAAAGTAATCGTTGAAATGGAGGTGACCATGATTAATACGAAAGCACTGACAATGTCTACTCGGTACTCAATTCCCCATGGCGCAGCCCATCCACCAAAATTATAAGAAATGATTTGCTCTTCTAGGGCGCGAACCACCAAAAAACTAGCAACAACGAAAGATGAAGCGCTAGCTAGAAAAGCTAACAGCCACGCCAGAAACCGACTAGGTGATAATAAACATAATGGCGCTGTAATCAGTGGAACGACGACCTGCAGCGCCGGAAGTTGAGCGCTAATCAAAGAGATTCGTCCTGCTGGTGAATGTCGTCTTCCTCCACCGTATCATAGGCTTCCTTGATACGGACAACCAACGCCAACCCTAGTGCGGTTGTCGAAACCCCAACAACAATCGCTGTTAGGATTAATACGTGCGGCAATGGATTCGAATATAGATCGACGCCGTCTCGAATTATAGGCGGAGATCCTTCATGCACTTTTCCAAGGCTGATGTACAGAATGAAGACAGACGCCTGAAAAACACCTAATCCAATTATTTTCTTTACTAAATTTCCGGTTGAAATCACGACATAAAAGCCGGTCATCATCAAGAAAATAACAATCCAGTAATTGTAGAGGCCAAGAACGTTCACCGCCCGCTCCGGCGCCCTGCAAACGCAATGAATATTGTAATCATCACTGCTGCAACGGTAATGCCCACTCCAAACTCCACCAACAAAATGCCCAAATGCTGTCCGGCAAGAGGCTCTAAAGCTAATACATCAAAATCAAGAAAGTTGTGCCCCAACATCATCGGAACAATACCAACGATCGCAAACAACAACAAACCTGAAGCGATAAGCACATGCAACAAGCGCTCTGACATAAGGCGCTGAAGAGACCTAATTCCAAATATCAACCCATAAAGAATCATTCCTGAAGCAAAGATAACGCCTGCCTGAAACCCTCCTCCTGGCCCATAATCTCCATGAAATTGGACGTAGAGTGCAAACAGGAAAATCAGTGGGATTACGATCCTCCCGGCAAGCCGAAGAACGATGTTATCCATCATGTTTTTTTTCTCGCCTGCGATGCCGAATTCCGAGCAAGGCTAACACCCCGATTCCGGCAGTAAATATAACTGTAAGCTCTCCTAACGTATCATAGCCTCGATAACTGGCAAGAATACTTGTCACAACATTAGGTATCCCTGTCTCCATCGATGATTGTTGCAAATAACGGGGAGTGACATACTGATGCACAATCGCACTGGGGTCGCCAAAATGAGGCATATCAAGCGTCCCATAAATTAAAGCTGCGCCCGTCACAATTACTACTAACAACGGCAAGAGAGGGCGATGCTTTGGGCGCCGTTCCCAACGACCGACTAGTCCAATGGTAGCCAACATGAGAACCGTGGATATCCCTGCCCCCACTGCCGCTTCAGTAAAAGCAACATCAACTGCGTCTAAAACTACAAATGTCACCGCCGCTAGTAAACTATAAATTCCAAACATCATCACGACCGCAAATAAATCATGCAGCCGGATGGCGGCTATTGCTGTGATTGCTAGCAGGCCCAGAAGAACAATGGTTACTTCGGAAACCATCGCTTACTTCGAATTAGCAAGCCAAGGCTTTTTGGCGCCATGTAACGCTGCGCGAGCCAAAGCATGTGAAGCCGTTGGGTTTAAAAGCATTAGAAGCGCTAAAATAATGATTAATTTTATCAAAACTAAGCTCCATCCAGCTATAAGCGTTAATCCTAATAAAATCGAAGCCACCCCTACTGTGTCCGTGATTCCGACCACATGTAAACGAGTAAAAATATCTGGCATACGCAAAATGCCAACGCCACCTATGAACATAGCTGCAGCTCCAACAAATAATAGAACCCCGCTCAAGACTGTTAAAAAATTGCTCATTCACTTTCATCCGAAAGTTGTTGGTTAGAATATCCCAGATCACCGAATTCTGAAACTTTCAAAACTGCAACCGTGCCAATAAAGCCGATCAACGCGTACATCAACGCGATGTCGAGGTAGAGCGCGGGATCTCCCATAAGGAAACCAAATATCACCAACATCACAATGGTTTTTGTGCTAAATGCATTCGCCGCAAGAATACGATCATAGACTGTGGGTCCGCGCGCAGCGCGAATTAGTGATAGGCCCATAGCTCCCAAGAGAATTATCATCACAAATGCCAGCATTAGGTTTTCTCCATCTCTAAAATTCGTCGCGCCATGCTTCCGTTTTTAAGCTCATCAAGCGACTTTTGTGATAGGACATGGACTTCAATTTCATCACCTGTTAAGTCTAGAGAAACAGTTCCTGGCGTCAAAGTGATGGAGTTAGCGTAAGCAACTCGGCCTATGTCCGTTTTTTGTTCCGCCGGAACTCTCACAACGGTTGGATTGATAGGTAACCGAGGATTAAGGACTCTTCCGGCAACATCTATATTTGAGCGGACAATAGCCCCAATTAGCCACGGAACATAACGTAAAAAACCTAGTATTGGCTTGAATGAAACATTCTTGCTATTTAGCAAGCGCATTCGACTCACTAAAAAAATCACGAACAAGCTCGCGAGCGAGCCGACAGCTATTAGCAAAAAACTATAATGGCCCGACAAAAACAACCAAGTTGCCATTAGGAAGATAAACAGGAAGAGCTTGCAATTCAACTTTGATCCCGGGTTTCAATGTTCCAATGATATCGGATAGCGACGGTTGCTGCCAAACTAATCTATCTCAAGCGACCGGCAACCTATGCCCCAATATCGCGAAAAATTGTGACACAAATCTATAGGTTAATCCCCAAATGATGCTCTCACCGGTTCCCATGCATATACCGGGAAAAGTGTGTTCGCCTTTGGCCCGAGCTACCTTAGTTTGAGCGCTCGGATCTAGTAGTGAAGATAGCGGTACTAAAGCAATCTCCGCAACCTCATAATTTGGTATCAAATCCTCAGTGCTGCGCAGACCAAAAATAAAGCATGAAACAATCAAATTTATGGATTGGCCTTCTTGGCTGCCCCTTTGATCATCAAGCCTTCCAATTGGCTGGACCGAGGCTAGATCAAGGCCAATTTCCTCTCGTGTCTCGCGGCAAACGGTTCCAAAGATACCAGAGTCTTGAGATTCAAAACGACCGCCAGGGAAAGCTATGTGCCCAGACCAAGGATCATTAGGGCGCTCAGCTCGTTTTATAAATACTACCGCCGGTTCCGCAACAGTCGATCCTTCTAAAATAATCAGCGCCACGGCCGCCTTTGAGGCGCCAATCGTTTCGAGCAAGTTGGCCTTGTGGTGACGTAGTTGCGACTCGATTTCTTCTAGCTTCAGCACACAGCCCCCTTTTTTTTAGAAAGACCACCAAGCTCAAGCCTAACCGAAAATTCAGTCGTTGGGCCTATCATAGGCTTTTTTTGTTTTTCGCCGTTGCGAAAAAAACCCATAATCTTAACGCTGAAACCGCTAGTTGCCTGAGCGCATGGAGACTATAATATAGTTCGCATCAAAGCCTAAACATCTTGAGCTGGTTTAATGAAAAAGGAACGACTTTAGCCTCTGTTATTAATCGTTAATATAACAGCCTTGGCTATCGCCGAATTCAAAAATGAATTTTTTAGAGTTACAGCCGCCACCGCTTTCTTTATATGTTCACTTACCATGGTGTGAGAGCAAATGTCCGTACTGTGATTTTAATTCGCACCCACTAAAAACCGCTCTCCCGGAACAAGAATACATCAAAGCTATATGCGTTGATCTAGAGAGCGAGGCAGAAGCTTTTAAAGATCGAGAGCTTCGAACAATATTTTTTGGTGGGGGCACACCAAGCCTTTTTTCCTCATCCTCGATAAAGAAAATATTGGACCGCGTTGGGGGGCTCGTAGAAATATCGAAGCAATTGGAGGTCACTATAGAAGCTAACCCTGGCTCTTCGGAGATAAGAAAGTTTGATGGCTTCTTGGCTGCTGGGGTTAATCGCCTGTCTTTAGGGGCTCAAAGCTTTTCAGACAAACAACTATGCGCTCTAGGAAGATTACATAACTCCGAAGCGGCCAGCAGTGGTATATTAGCCGCGCAACAAGCGGGGTTCAAAAACATAAATATTGATCTTATGTTTGGGTTGCCGGATCAAACAAAAAACGAAGCATTAAATGATCTACACATTGCTTTAAGCTTCGAAGCGCCCCACGTTTCTCTTTACCAACTGACAATCGAGCCTAATACATATTTTTCAAAATACCCCCCCTTGCTTCCTACCATAGACACTGATTGGGAGATTAGAACAGCTATCTATAACAAAGCAAAAGAACGTGGTTATCATAGATATGAAGTTTCAGCATTTTCTAAAACAGGTTACCAGTGTCAACACAATCTTAATGTTTGGGGATTCGGAGACTATATTGGCGTTGGGGCCGGCGCCCATGGAAAAACAACTTCTGTAAACGGTATTTTTCGCTACTCAAAAGAAAAACATCCCTCGCGCTACATTGATAAAGCATTATCTGGCGCAAGCCTTGCTAGCAAAAGCGCTGTTGCCCCAAAAGATCTTTGCTTCGAATTTATGTTAAATGCTCTTCGATTAAAAAAAGGATTTCAGCTTAAAGATTTCACTAGAAAAACTGGCGTATCTTGGTCTTTTCTGTTTCGCCCCCTAACTGTCGCACAAAACAAAGGATTATTAGAAATAAATGGCAGCACTGTGTGTGCGACTAGCCTTGGCTATCGGTTTTTGGATGATCTTGTTGAATTATTTTTACCTTGATTGCGTAACAATAAATAGGCTATCACTTTTTAAACACTAATGTTTCATATAGTCCTTTACGAACCTGAAATTCCTGCGAATACAGGAAACCTAATAAGGCTGTCTGCTAATGCTGGCTGTCAGTTGCATTTAATAAGGCCGCTCGGCTTTTCTTTGCAAAGTCGTCATCTTCGTCGGGCTGGGCTAGATTATGGGGATCTAACATCATTACAAGTACATGATGACTTATCAGCGTGTAAGGCGCACATCAAGAGCAGTGGAAGGCTCGTAACATTCTCCACTAAACACAAGCGAATTTTTTCTAGCTTCGCCTATTGCGCTGGTGACATTTTTTTGTTTGGGCCGGAAACCCGCGGCCTCCCTCAGGACGTACGGATGTCTGCAGACAAATCAGCTCGGCTTTCTATACCGATGTGCTCGGGCAACCGAAGCCTTAACTTGTCTAATGCGGCATCTATAGTAGTGTATGAAGCATGGCGTCAGCTCGGATACTCGGGAGCACAAGAATGTATCCATAAAGACCGGGTGGCGGGGGCATGAATAATCCACCCTTAACATTTAGTTCGATTTCGAATGGCTCCTGATACAGGTTTGAGGTTGCTCGAAATGCCGCCCCTTAAGGTCCTGCCTGAATGGGTTGATATTAATGGGCATATGAATGTTGCATTTTATGTTTTAGCTTTCGATCATGGGGTCGATGCCTTAATGAACAGTATAGGAATCACACCAACTTACATCCAGACGCGACAAGCATCTGTCTTTACACTAGAGATACATGTCAATTATTTTCGGGAACTTTGTTTAAACGACCCGATTCGGATCGATTGCCAGCTCCTGGATTTTGATTCGAAACGTGTACACTACTTTTTGCGAATGTTTAATTCCGAAAATGATTATATTGCAGCAACCTCCGAACAAATCATAATTCATGTTGATCTAAAGACTCGTCGTTCTTGCACGTTTCCGGAAGACGTTCGGACGTTGGCTGCTCGACTTATGGACGAGCATCGTCAACTGCCCTGGCCGGAAGAGTGCGGGCGCACGATTGGCATCGGGAAAAAATAGTTAAGTTTTTGGCTGTACCTTCATTAAGATTTTAGCTTTTTGATTATTCCATCCAGTTGGTCTAGATTATGGTAATCAATCAACAGTTTCCCACGTCCTCTTTTGTCGTCTATGCTTACTGTTGTGCCCAATAACTCCGAAAGCTGGGCTTCCAACTGCTTTATATCGGCATCCTTGTCTGACAAAATTGGTTTTTTTCTCTTGTCGCCAGACAACTGCTTCCGAACTAGCTGCTCTGTTTGTCTCACGGACAAACGTTGTCTTATTGCAATTTCAGCTACGCTTTGCTGTTTGATCTGCGACAAAGACAACAGTGCTCGGCCATGGCCCATCTCGAGGCGCCCATGCTCTAAGTGGTCGCGCACTATAGGATCAAGGTTCAGTATTCTCAGTAAGTTGGTCACTGCAGTTCTTGAGCGGCCAATGCCTTCTGCTACTTGTTCATGAGTCATCCCGAACTCTTCTATCAATCGTCTTAGCCCTGCGGCCTCTTCAATGGGGTTAAGGTCTTCTCTCTGAATATTTTCTATCAGCCCTAGCACGAGGGCTGCTTCATCTGAAGTTTTCTTAACAACTGCTGGAATGTCGCTAAGCCCGGCCAATTTTGAGGCTCGCCAACGTCTCTCGCCAGCAATTAATTCAAAACCTCCAGTGGTTGTTTCCCTAACAACAACCGGCTGCAAAACTCCTTGTTTTTTTATCGAGGCGGCGAGATCCAACAATGCTGTCTCGTCGAGATTTATCCTTGGCTGATACCTGCCCGGCCTAATCTCATCAATCTTAAGTGTTCGCAACCCAGTTAGTTGTTGTCCCTCTTGGCTGATTTCTTCCAGTGACCCAAAAAGAGCATCCAATCCCTTCCCCAATCTCGCTTTTTTCGCCATTTTTTATCTACCCGAAATATCTATCGGTTCTTTTTTTTCGCCTGCGATTGCCTTACCAAAACCAATACTTTCATCAGATGATGTGCGAGACGAATGAATCAGCTCGCTAGCTAAGGCTAAATAAGCTTGGGCGCCGACACAGCTATTGTCATAATCAATTGCGGGCTTCCCATAGCTTGGGGCCTCCGCAAGTCGGATATTTCTAGGCACAACAGTTCGAAAAACTCGATCACCAAAATGTTGCTTTAGTTGCTCGGAGACTTCGTTCGAAAGGCTGTTACGGCCATCAAACATCGTTCTGAGCAATCCTTCAATACCGAGATTGGGGTTCAAGCTATGTCTGACTCTTGTAAAAGTTTCCAAGAGCCCAGATAAGCCTTCGAGCGCAAAATACTCGCATTGAACTGGAATGAGTACACCGCTCGCTGCTACAAGCGCATTAATTGTTAGAACATTGAGCGACGGAGGGCAATCTATTAGTACGTAGTCATATTTCAGTATATCAGCGAGAGCGGAACGCAAACGGGTATCTCGATCTTTTGCGCCTGTTAGCTCGACTTGAATGCCGGCGAGGGAAGGTTCAGACGCCAAAACATCAACACCACTTTCTGTTTGAATTAGCGCGTCAGGCACGTTTGTTTCGCCCAAAAGCACAGAGTATGTACTGTGAACGATGTCTTGTCGGTCAACACCAAGCCCTACTGTCGCATTCGCCTGAGGATCAATATCAACCAACAATACTTGGCGCCGCATCTTGGCTAAAGAAGCTCCTAAATTTATGGACGTCGTTGTCTTTCCAACGCCTCCTTTCTGGTTTGCTATTGCTAAGATTTTGGTCATTAGTTGGTCGTGTTTTCGATCTTTCAGTTTTGAAAAACCACCGCTGTTCGGTTGAGTTTTGTTCCAGGCACACTGAGCGGGACAATTTCAGACCTCTTCCGCAGGAACAGCGGTAGCTGTTTCCATTCTTTAGTGGCGCCGTCCGCTTTCATCACAATCAATCTAACCCCTTTTTCCCACAAATGCTCTGTTAAAGATATCAATTTTGGCAGTGGGGCAACAGCCCGCGTGACAAGCGTATCAAAATTCTCCTTTGGGAGGTAATCTTCAACCCTCTGATGCACAACCGTGACCCGATCAAGGGCTAAAAGTTCAATTACTTCCTGTAAAAATCTAGCACGTTTGCCTCGGCTGTCAATTAAGATCCATTTTGTTTCCTGTAACGCAAGCGCCAAAGGAATCCCCGGAAACCCACCTCCTGATCCAATGTCCAAAAGGCGCGTCCCTTTGACAAGGTTCGCAATCGTTAGACTATCAAGCAGGTGGCGAGTAAGTATCTGCTCTGGCTCAATGACTGTTGTCAAGTTATGAACCTGATTCCAACGCAACAATATGTCGACGTGCTGCGAGCATTTTTCAATTGACGCCCCCGGTAAGGGGCAGTTAAGAATGTCTGCGCCCTCAGCAAGTCTTGACAGCAAATCTGGTGGGAGCGCGGACATCTACATTAAGCAACGACTTTTTGTTGCGCATAACGGTTCTTAAGATGAACTATCAATAAAGAAATAGTTGCGGGGGTTATTCCGGATATACGGCTCGCTTGCCCCAGAGTTTCGGGCTTATGCTCGCCTAGTATCTGCACAGACTCGGCAGAAAGCCCACGAATTTCTGCAAAATTAGTGGTCTTTGGAATTGACATATTTTCAAAGCGCTTCTGCCGATCTATTTCTTTTTGTTGGCGGTTGATATAACCCTCGTAGCATAAATCGATTTCTATTTGCGCAATAACCTCTGCGTCGCGACAAGCTGCCCCGGGTTTTGGTATTTCACATATATGACTATAGGAGATCTCTGGGCGCCGTAACAGGTCTGCTAGAGATTTTTCCGTTTTTAGCTTTTGACCAATTACCGCCTCAACGCAGTTGGCAGATTCTGTGCCTGGTAACACCCATGTTTTGTTGAGTCGGGCTCGCTCGCTACTCAGGAGGTCATTTTTTTCGCAAAGGCGCGTCCAACGTGCTTCGTTGACTAGCCCTAAGGCGCGGCCTTTTTCGGTCAATCTTAAGTCCGCATTGTCTTCCCTCAATTGAAGGCGATACTCTGCCCGTGACGTAAACATTCGATAGGGCTCAGTAACGCCACGAGTAACAAGATCGTCTATCATCACTCCAATATACGCCTCATCTCGTCGAGGCGTCCATGGCTCCACGCCCCGAGCAAGCCGCCCGGCATTCAATCCTGCTATAAGCCCTTGTCCGGCTGCCTCCTCATAACCTGTAGTCCCGTTTATTTGACCCGCTAAAAACAGCCCCTGTACGGTGCGGGTTTCCAAAGACAGAAGTAGGTCGCGTGGGTCGAAGTAATCATACTCTATAGCGTAGCCAGGCTGTTCGATTTTTGCCGCCTCAAGCCCCTTGATGGTTCGAACAAACTCCTGTTGAGCTTGTGCCGGGAGGCTAGTTGAAATTCCGTTGGGGTAGACCGTTTGAGTATTTAGTCCCTCTGGCTCGAGGAATATTTGATGTCCTGTGCGCTCAGAAAAACGCACTACTTTATCCTCGATTGAGGGGCAGTAGCGAGGGCCCGGGCCCTCAATCAAGCCGCTGTATATTGGCGAAAGACTCAAGTTTTTTTGGATTATTTCGTGGGTATTTTCATTTGTCTCGGTTATGTGACAACTGACTTGTTGTGGGTGTTCCGATGAGGCGCCCATAAAAGAAAAAACCGGTACCGGCTGGTCTCCTTTTTGTTCAACAAGCTGGCTATAGTTAATAGTGCGGCCATCAATGCGTGGCGGTGTGCCTGTTTTCAGACGGCCTCTGCGAAATGATAGCGCCCTCATGTTCTCGGCTAGCCGACGAGACGAAGGGTCTCCCACTCGCCCTCCTGGCTGGCTGCTTAGGCCAACATGAATTCTCCCATCGAGAAAAGTTCCCGTTGTCAATACAACGGTAGTTGAGTCGATCTTCTGGCCACCAACTATTCTTACGCCAGAGATGACGTCTTTATTAAAGGTTAGTTCTTCAACCGAGCCCTCTAAAATTGAAAGGTTGTGCTGCCCCGAAAGAATTCTGCGGACCGCTTGTCGATAAAGCGCGCGATCTGCTTGGGCGCGCGTTGCTCTTACTGCCGGCCCTTTGCTAGCATTAAGCGTTCGAAACTGAATTCCTGCCTGATCAATTGCGCTCGCCATCAGGCCCCCTAAGGCGTCGATCTCCTTCACGATGTGGCCCTTTCCAATTCCTCCAATTGCCGGATTACAAGACATCTGGCCGATGGTGTCGAGGCGATTCGTAATTAGAAGGGTGTTTGCGCCAATCCTGGCAGCGGCAAGCGCAGCCTCAACACCGGCGTGACCCCCACCAATTACGATGACATCCATGCGGCTTTCTTTCAGTCGTTTTTGCATCGTCTCAGCTCAATCTGAATAATAATAGTCATATTGTGAAACAATTGCCCTCTCGAACAGGTAAGCCTCTTCTTGTGAAATGTTTCTTCCTTTTGGAAAAATTACATGCGTATAAAGTTGGCCAGGATAAACTTGTTTCAGTTTGCTCAACCGCTCGTGTAAATTATCCTTTGTAACTTCTAGTGCTTTTTTTTGATCTGGCTCCCTTATGGAATAAAAAAGCTCACCATTATCCTTCCAGTGCCGTATTTCTACCCTATGTCGCCCGACCTCGTTTCGTGCAGGCCTCACCATCCGATTGTAATCCATTTCCAGTTCGCCATAATCTCTCTGCAAAAGCTTGAGCGCCTCTTCGTTCTTGATTAAGAGCGCTTTCTGATCTTGAAATTCCGCTATTTCTTTAGCGTGTTTTGAGACCAAGTAATCAAGCTCAGATTTGGTTAACTCATAACGTTGCTTGCTTTCTTTCAAATCGTCTAAAAGCTTTGCGCGTTGATTCTCGCTCAAGTCTTTTTGTTCAATAACCAGATTTCTCTCGGCTTTTATGAGGTCGATTTCGGCCTGAAATATATTTTTTTGTTCAGTCATCTTTACTTCAAGCGATTGGGTTTGATCGAGAAGCCCCGCCTTTTCTTGCTCCAAAGTTAATCTCTTCTGGACAAGTCGGCTTATTTCTTGTTCAAAATTTTTTCTTTCGGTCTCTAATATTAATCTTTTCTCTTCGGTCTCGCTGAGATTTGCGGCTAATATTTTCTTTTCTTTTTCGAGGGCCTGTTTAAGCTCTAACAGCTCTCCCAACCATGCTGTGGTAGAGTTATTTTCCGATGTCAAGGCATTCTTTTCCTCACGAAGGCGGGAAACTAGCAACCCAAGGTCTGAAACCTGCTTTTCTAGTTTCAGCTGAAAGTTTGTCAGCGCTGAAAGCTTATTTGCGAGGCTAGCGCTCTTTGCGCTCAGCAGCTCTCGCTCTTGCTCTAATTGTTTTTTGTCAAGGTCAAGATTTTCGATACGCTTTTCAAGAACGCTCTTTAAAGTTATTAAGTCAACTAGTTGTTGCTCTAGGCCCAAATTTTCTGATTGCAAAACTTCGGTTTCAGCTTTATGCCTGTCTATTAAAGAAGCGTTTTGCTCGACGAGTAAAGTTTTTTCTTCTAACAGGAGGTCTTTTTCTAGCGCAAGCACTGCTACTTCATCCCGCAAACCTCTTTCAACATTTTCTAGCAAGCTTTGTTGTTTTTCTGCCGAAAGTAGCTCGGCTTTTAGGGTTTTGTTTGTCGAGCCTAAAAGATTATTTTTGCTTGTCAGCTCATTTCTTATCTTTTCTAGCGCCATGACGTTATTTAAGAGCTGGCGCATTTTTCCTTGTCGATCCTCGGCCTTAGACTCAGCCAGATCTCTGAGGGCATTAGTCTCGCCGAGGCGCAACTGCAGTCTCGCCACTTCATCTGCTAGAGTTGCGACCCTAAGCTCCAAAGTATCGCTCTGAGTGGCAGATTCCTGCTCAAGCTGTATGGTCTGCCTTAGTTGTCTGACTAGATCCACATTTCGAATCAAAATCACTACTAGCGCCATAAGGAAAATCATTACGATCACAGTCATTATGTCAGTAAAGGAAGGCCATACGCTGTCTTCCTCGGTTCGCGTTCGCCCTTCCGACCTTAGGTCTACAAAGCCGCCGAGCTGTATCACCGATCTATATCTCTTAAGCGAAACCCGTCTCTTAAAAGCTCAGTTATTTCTGACAGGCCCTTGCTGTGCTGCCGCATCTCGTCCCGATATGCGGCTAGCACTTCGTTCAGTTGGTTCGCTGTCTCAGCGTATTGGCCTTGCGAGGCATCAAGCCTTTTGACTAAAGCCCCGGCTGCTCGAATAATGTCTGAGAAGTCCTCGATTAGCGTTTCTTCCTTAACTTGGAAGCGCGGCAAAAGCAATGTAGTGGTGGCGTGCTCGACTCGTCCAATAATTTGGGTCTGAGCATCAGCGAGCCTTAGGTAAAAATAACCCAGAAAAAAGTATGCGAGAATCGCTGTCATTGTTGTGGAGAGCGCTGTTGACATTCCATGAACAACTAGGCCTAAGCTGCTAATTTGAGTATTTCCGACTATCATCTCTGATGCGCCCAACAACGCGATCGATAGTGACACGATCGTTCCGAACACGCCTGTTAGAATCATCACATTGTGAGCAAATCTGGGAAAGCTTGCACGGCTAGACTCTTTCGCTATCAAGGTTGCGGCGAGCGCGCTATGATCGATCCTGGTGCGTTTTTGATTTAAATCTCTAAGGGCTCTATAGCGATCAGCAATTATTGTATCGCCCGCTATGCCTTGTACAATCTCGCCTTTCTCGCTTACTTGGTCTAAGAAATGATTCAAGGCCTGCTCCTCTGCGTCGTACCTTAAAAATGACTGTACTAAACGAATTATGGCCGCCAAGAAGAGGATTACGATGCCACCATTAATTGTCCAGCTTACGGTGGTCAGCTGATTTCTTACATACACTTCTGACAAAAATTCTCGTTGCAACAAGCCCACCAATAACAACAGCCCTGCCGCTATCACTAGCTGCATCAGAGCATTGCGAGCAATTCTGGGGCGCACAGCCTGACCCATCTTTCTTTTTTTCAAGTTAAATCCTCCGTAACACCCTAATTTGAGCCCCAAAACCGCCAACCTCTTCGCCGCTAGCATTCAATTTCCCAACTATTTTAAAACACTGTACAAAATTGTTGGGCCCTGAGGCCATTAAATTGCAAAACACCCGAACTTTCAAGCCTATTTTATTTGATTTTAATACTACATCGTAGTACATTACTCGACAGAATGTCAGCACCACGAAAAGTGCCGCCCGGTTGGTGGCTTCTCGGCTATCTTGCGCAATACCAAAGGCGGGCGCTCCTTGACGCTTTGGGTGAAGCGGGCGTCTCTAGCGACTCTGTTTATCAAATAGTTACAAAAGCCGCGCAGAATTTGCCTAATGACGAATACAGGCGGCTTTCTAAAAGCTGGGCGGTGCGGCAGCACCGAAATCGATCCTCGAGCCGCTCTTTTTAAGTATATATGTATATCTATGTAGTACAATAAGTTCATTTTCCTATACAAAAGCGAGAAAAAATCTGGCCCAACAGCTCTTCAGTGCTGCCACGCCCTGTTATTTCTCCTAAGATGTTTTGTGCTAGCCTCAGCTCCTCAGCGAGCAGCTCGATGGCGCTTGACGTTACCCCGCTGTTAGTAGCGTCTAAACAGTGTTTGGCGCGCTGTATAGCATCTAGGTGCCTTCGGCGCGCAGCGAACGGGGCTTCTGCGCCGCCTGTTTTACCGAAAACACCTTCCATAGCATCTTGCAACTCTTCTAATCCCTCTTGTTGGGTGGCGCTTATTGCGAATGAGCGGTTCGATTTGGCCGGCTTTAATATTTCTCCATATGGTTGACCTGTTAAATCACATTTGTTTATCAAAATAAAAACCGGCGTTTCGGTGTTTTCCAACATATTAAGGTCATATGTTTCGGTCGAAGCATCATCGCTTACAACTAACACCAAGTCGGCCTTGGCGATGGCTCTGTTGGCACGCTTGATTCCTTCCGCTTCTATTGGGTCAGGGCTAGCTCGGTGGCCCGCGGTGTCAATGAGGCGCAAAGGCACGCCATTCAAATTAATGTCTACTTCAACTAGGTCTCTTGTTGTCCCCGGGCGGGCACTAACAATTGCTCGGTCTTGTCCTGATAGCGCGTTCAAAACGCTTGATTTCCCAACGTTTGGCGGCCCTACTAAAACTGCCACTGCCCCTGAGACTAAAAATGATCCAGGGCGAGCACGGTTGAGCAGCTTATCTAGCGCCCCAACAATTCCATCTATCTGGGCCCTTATTGTTTCTGGCTCAAGTCGGCTTAAATCTTCGTCGGCAAAGTCGATGTCCGCTTCCACCGACGCTCTGAGCTCACCAAGCTTAGAGTCTAACTCAAATAATTCAGATGAAAACTGGCCAGAAAGCGACCTTAGTGCTGCCTGAGCCGCTGCTTTTGTTCGGCTCTCAATCAAATCCGCTACGGCCTCCGCTTGAGTAAGATCGACTTTGCCGTTCAAAAATGCTCGCTCGGTGAACTCTCCCGGGCGTGCTGCGCGCGCACCCATGCTCAATATGCGCTCTACGAGCAAGTCCATAACCATCGGGCCACCATGCCCATATAATTCTAGCGTGTCCTCGCCGGTGTATGACTGAGGCCCTTTGAACAACAACGCTACACCTTCATCGATAAATCCTTGTTGGCCGTCTCGAAAACGACAAACCTTGGCGATACGGTGTCTAGGTACATCGCCGAGCAAGGTTAATGCTATCTGTTCGGCGCCCTGACCTGAAACCCGCACTATTCCTATCCCGCCGAAGCCGGGCGGCGTCGAAATCGCGACAACTGTGTCGCTATGCTCACTCAGCTGAGTTTTTTCAGGTGACTCCACAGTAGAAGGGCCCAGGTTTTTGGTCTTAATTTTGCGCGGCGTTGATCTTTCTGGTGATATACCACTGCTGTGCAATGGATAGAACATTGTTTGCTAGCCAATAAAGCACTAGCCCTGCTGGAAACCAAAGGAAAAATACTGTGAACACTACCGGGAGCGCCATCATTATTTTTTGCTGCAGCGGATCAGGAGGCGTTGGATTCAAAAACTGCTGCCCGAACATGGAAACGCCCATTAATATCGGCAACACATAGAAGGGGTCTGGTATGGAAAGGTCTTGTATCCATAAAGCCAGAGGAGCCTGCCTTAGTTCAACGCTCTCCAATAACACCCAATATAAGGCAATAAAAACCGGTATTTGAATTACGATCGGCAAGCAGCCGCCCAACGGGTTGACTTTTTCTTTTTTATAGATGGCCATCATTTCTTGTTGAAACTTCTGCCGATCATCTGGATAACGCTCCTTCAAAGTCTTCATTCTTGGGCCCAGCTTTTTCATTCGAGCCATTGACTTGTAGCTTGCTGCGGATAAAGGATAAAAGGCAAGTTTCACTAGCAATGTCAACAAAAGAATTGAGACGCCCCAGTTCGGAAATATCTTATTTATGTAGGTCATTAGCCAAAATAAAGGCGACGAAATTGGGGTTAGCCATCCATAATCGACGGTGAGCTCGAGCCTTTGGTCCGCGGTAACCATTCGTCTTTGTTCTTTAGGCCCTACATACATTCGGGTTGTAGCAACCCCTTTTTCGCCCGCCGCTACGACCGTTGGCTCGAGGTGCTTGAAGCCTAAATGATACCGCGGGTCATTGTTCTTCTCGGTCACTCTCGAATAAAACTCGTAACTTGATTCTTCAGCCATAAGAAAGGCGCCAACAAAATAGTGTTGAAGCATTGCTACCCATCCACCGGCTGTCGTTGCGGCGAGGTTTTTTTCCCTCATGTCAGCGAACTTGACTTTGTCGTATTTGTTCTCTGGGG
>TARA_B100000686_G_scaffold55451_1_pt1 | contig 19091 bp, 18 predicted proteins | sample TARA_B100000686 | Tara Oceans TARA_B100000686 (sample SAMEA2622733) | marine metagenome | biome: marine biome (ENVO:00000447); feature: marine epipelagic mixed layer (ENVO:xxxxxxxxx); material: "saline water (ENVO:00002010), including plankton (ENVO:xxxxxxxx)" | depth 150 m
CCTCAGGTGATAACCAGACTTCACTACAGGCGCGGTACATCTGCGAACACAAACCTCCACTAAACCGATTCGGTTCGAAAATCTATCAAGTGAAGCATTCAAACGCACCCCTCCTCACGGAGGGGCGTGTCTTCCGACAGCAACCAAGTCGATGCTAGCAAAGCGATTAGCAGAGACGCTTCAGACACCGTCGATGACAAACAAGTCGTAGGCCGTAAGATTTGGCGAATTGCCCCTTATGTCAAGCGTTACTGGAGGCGTGCCTTGGGAGGTTTAGTGTCCAACGGAGCGGCCAGAGCCTTCGATCTTATTCCATTCATCGCCATCGGCATGGCAGCCGATTACTATCAGAGTGGCACTTACACAAGTTCGCTAATCGAGTCGTTCGTTAATTCGGGTAATCTACCTTCTCCTGAGATTGGTTTCGGCGTATTAATTTTGATTTCATTCATCGGATTAGCTGTTTTCCAAGGAATCAGTGAATTCCTTTGGCAGTCTACAGCCTACAAAGTCCAACACGACATCAGAATGGATGCTACTGCCAGTTTGATGGCGATGGAAGCATCTTACTTCGAGACTAGACAGACTGGGAATCTGATGGCTGTTCTGTCTGCGGATGTAGCCCAACTGGAGGATATTGTTTCGGACGCATCTACTTCGATGATTCGTATCCTAATCACATTTGCAACGGCCTTTACGATAATGATCTGGATGTCACCCACTCTTGCACTAATCTTGGGAATTCCACTTCTCCTGGTGATCCCAATGGTCGTGTGGTTCTCTACCAGAGTCCAGCGAAGGTACCGCAAGCAGAGAGAAAGTACAGGGGGAATAGTCTCTATTCTCGAGAATGTGCTTTCTGGAATTGTTACAGTTCAGGCTTACAATGCTGGCAGTTTCGAACTTTCCAGAGTCGAAAGCGAGAGTGGAGAATATAGGGATCAGGCCATTCATGCAGCCAATTTGAGAAACAGATTCATTCCTGGGATCTATGTTGTCGCTGGCTTATCTTTCGCCTTACTAGTTTCTGCCGGCGGATGGTTAATGGAGTCAGGTGAGATTACTGTGGGACAGTTCGTCACATTCTTACTAATCTCAACTAGAATGACGATGCCGATGTTCATCCTCGGAATGCTTCTGAATCAACTACAGCGAGGCGAGGCTGCATCGAAGAGAGTTTTCGCGATTATCGATCTCGAGCCCACGATATTTGACAGAGAGGACGCCATGCCATTGGAGACACCAATCACATCAATCACATTCGACGATGTATCCTTCGCTTACCCAACATCGGAAAACAATGTTCTCAACGGAATAAATCTCTCAGTATCTTCTGGAGAATTCCTTGGAGTCATGGGCCACACAGGCGCGGGCAAGAGTACCATTCTGAAACTCGTAGAGAGATTCTATGAGCCTCAGCAGGGGACTGTCAAAATCAATGGTATTGACATCAATGAATACGCGATTAAGACTGTCAGGGAGAGAATAGGCTTCGTCAGTCAAGATCCATTCATGTTCTACGGAGATATCAGGTCTAATGTCGCCTATGCTAGAGAGGCTACGGATGATGAGATTCAGAAGTCCCTAGAGATTGCCGGGGCATGGGAATTCGTCTCCCAATTATCAGACGGAATCAATACCATGGTCGGAGATAGAGGGGTGATGCTATCCGGAGGTCAGCGTGCTAGAATAGCACTCGCTAGAGCATTGCTCAAGGATCCCGACTTACTAGTTCTAGACGAAGCATCTGCTGCACTGGATGCAGAGACAGAGAAGAGAATCCAGATGTCTCTCTTCGGAGGTTCCAACGGCGACTCAAATAGGATCACAATCGCCGTCGCGCACCGCCTAGCTACAATCAGAAAAGCAGACGAAATTGTCGCGATGGTAGATGGAGCAATAGTCGAGCGAGGACCTCATTCAGAACTTCTTGAGAACGACAATGTATACGCGTCGCAGTGGTCGATTCAAACAGGCGAACTCGGCGCTTCCGAAGCCTAAATGGCTCTATTTCTATCGTCAATCTGTAAGCCCGGATTACCGGTGAAAATCCTCCACCAGCCTCGTAATACTCCGATTCCATAGCTCCAGTGCAGAGTGAATATTACAATCGGAGAGAGGAATATAGTAGTCAGATTACGATTCGGCGAGTTACCTGCAGCAGAGCCATACCAAGCGATTAGATTGTACATGAAAATCAGCCATGGAAGGGCCAGGACAAACAATCTCTCTATTCCGAGTTCTAGAGTGCTTAGAGAGAAGTCCCACCACGGCGAGGCTAGCCCACCGTTTTCTGATCCCCAATAGAATGCAGCGAAGGCTGCTATCACAATCGGAGGGAATAATGCCACCATCACATGACTCCAAGAGCGCAAATCGGAATGCTGGTTACTAGCGAGAGTTCTGACTAATCCGTAATTCGAAATCTGTTTTCTTACCCGCGAGAGATTCCTTCTGCGATGCCACATTATTGCCGTTCTATCGGTCCACAAACGATGCCCCGCACTTCTGATACTGCGGTCTAGAAGCACATCCTCTGCACCAATGCTACCTTCTGGAAAGCCACCCACTTCTTCGAGCACTGAGCGCCTGTATGCAGAGTTCACTCCCGGTAACTGCTCGACCTCTTCCAGCTCCGAAGCTCCAATCTTACCGTAATTTGTTCCAGCAGTGAAAATACGACTGCAAAAACTCACATCGATGACCTGCTGTTGCAAGGTCGAATGGTCTGGAGGGCCAAAGTTAGGGCCACCGACTCCAGCGACTTCAGGCCTCTCGAACCACCTACTCAGTCGAGAAACCCACTCTTCAGGAACAATCACATCGTCGTCTGTGAACATTACTAACTCTGAATCGGTCGCCGCGAGCGCTACATTACAAGCGTCTGCGCGTGTTCTGCAACCTTGGTCATCGATGAATCGAATTCCTCGAGATTCAGCCTGTTTTCGGCCGGAATCATTAGGCGGTCCAACTACAACCACCTCTAATGATCCAAAGTAGTCCTGTGATTGTAAACCATCCAGCGCAATGCCCAATTCGTCACTGTTTGCGACACTCGGAATAATGACGCAGACTGAACGACTCATGGCCCGCGGCGATAGTAGTACCTCAAGAGGTAATAGGTCAATCGTTAGTTACTCTTGGTGCTAGGAAGTAAGTCCAACTGGCACCGCCATCATTGCTATTCCAATCCAGTCGCAGTGGAAACTTATCCTGGAATCTAACCTGGACATCGCTAGCCAGCCCCGAAGCCAGCTTTCGGGTGAGTGGATCTAGGAACTGTAGGCTGTAGGTACCTTGTGTTGGCGAAGGGCATGTCAACTCACTAAGCTCTCCAGATTCAAAGCTCACATTTACTCCCTCTCCAGCTTCAACAGTAACACTGACTCGCAACTCCTTACTATCGATACTCAAATCGACCAGTTCTCCGACGAATTTAGCAGCGCGAAGTGACCTACTCAACTTCTCAGCATCTATGGTGGCGCTGCAATTGAAGTCAAGGACTGGTAACTTAGGGTCGGACATAGAGTTCGTATCCAGTCCTCTGAGGATACGGTGAACCTGTCCCACTCTGACATTTACGGCCCCCACTGCATCGTCATAGTCAATCTCTACCAAATCCGATGGACCTGCAAGCGTTAACAAGTCTCGGAGCTTTCCTAATTCCAGACCAATCTCAACTGGCTCACACTCGTATGTCTCGAAGCAAGCATCAGAAATTGTAGCGGAAAGAAGCGCGACATGTGAACCATCCACTACATTGACAGTGAGTCCTTTCTCACCCCAACTCATCTTTGCCTCTTCAGTGAGGACAGAGAGGAGATCAACAATCTCTCTCATCAGTTGTGTGTTTGCTGTGACTCTTAGCATCATATCACCTCGTCTGTATTGCACTGTAGTATTGGAGGTCTTTCATCCTTCGTGGTTGGCCTCTAAGGGTCTATTGGTACTCTCTGAACTTCTTCCCACAGTTCTTGCAGGTGCAGATTTTTGTTTCAGGCTCGTCTGAACTCCTAGTTTGCATCAGGACTACGAAAATCTCATTCTTATCGCACTCAGGACATCGAATATCCCCTACTCTGAGCACTCCCTTGCCCTCTTCCTCTTCCACAACTTCGGTTAGATGCTTCAGAGATTTCTCCGAGCCCGATGCTGTAGCGTTGGCAAGATCAATGGTCTCTCCAGTCATTGGATCAGTGAATGTGCCGCCCTTTCCATCGTCGCCGCTCAAAGGGCCCTCGTAACCACATTTGTAGTTAGGACACTTGATGCATCCAGATGCATCTGGATACGACAACGCTCCACATTCAGGACAAAACATCTCTCTCAAACCCTAGTCGGGGCTCAACCAACCGAACAGGGACAAACCAACCGTCTATTCAACTATTCTGTGGAATGACTCCTCCTAAGCACCACAGAAGCGATTGGAACCGCACCGTTCAAGCCTCACAGCACTGCCCGGCATATGTGAGGTTACATTACGATTGGAGGATGGCCCGCGTGGTCGACGACGATGCAAACATCGTTGATGAGATTTCATGGACTTCAAAACATTCTGTCGGAGCACTAACTGATAGACTGGAGGAACTTCAGTCAGGAAACCTGAGTCCAGAGGCCAAAACTCTCGCAGAAAGATTCCCAGACGCGCGCCCAGACAGTATGGCCGTACTCTCGGATCCCGAATGGCCCGACTTGAGTGAAGATGAACATTCTATGCTTTCCGCGGCCTCAGCCAGATTGGCGAAGCGAGGAGTAGCAAACTCTGCTGCTGACCCAGATCGCAGACTCGACATGCTTTCGGGTGCGACTAGCGAACTCCGAGCTGCATGGGGAACTAGTGAGGCCAGATGCGTCGAGTGGGCAGGCCTTTTCCTTCCAGATGCTGATTTGGATGCACAGAGGGAACAGATTCCAGCAGCTATTGCTGATGCGGAATCGATCGATTCGGCTGCTACAACCCTAGGTTTGCAAACTCCAGAACATTCTCCTGGTGAACAGGAATGGGTTGCCTTGTGCGCTCATGCTAGAGGAGTAATAGAATTGGCTGAGAGATTAAACTCGGCTGAACAGGCAACTCGGTCACTCGCACAGCAATATGTGCCCACGCTGAGTCTACTCGTAGGTCCTCTTGGAGCAGCCAAGATGGTGACTCTTGCCAGAGGCCGAGAGAGATTGGCCCGTATGCCCAGCGGTAGTTTACAGGTACTGGGAGCCAGTGGAGCCATGGCTGCACACAGGAGAGGAGCACCACCACCAAAGCACTCTCCAATTCTTTTCTCACTACCACAGGTCTCAAAGTCGCCTAGATGGGTCCGTGGCAAGATTGCCCGCTATCTTGCTGGAAAGTGCTCAATCGCAGTAAGAGTAGACCACTTCAATGGAGAGCCTTGGGGAGACGAGCAGATCGACGAGATAAACAAAGAATGTCAGAACATCAAGGACAGGTTCCCAAAACCCCCTAAGAGGAGGTAAGAATGAGCCGCAAGCCAGCGAAACTTGCATGGGGCGTGCGTCGCGAAGGCCGCTCTCTATGGACAAGGAATGCAGTTAGAGGGGTCTCTCTAAGGGGAGAGCGCAGGAAGACAGATTCGAGAATAGAATGGAGGTCCTGGGCAGCATCAAAATCGAAAGTAGCTGCTGCTTTATTGAGGACCTCAAACAACCCCTCTGAATTGCTACCAGAAACTGGCTCTACATGCTTGTACCTAGGTGCATCTTACGGATCAACTGTAAGCCATATTCACGACCATGTCTGTGGTTCGGGAAACCACCATCGAGGACAAGTTGTAGCAGTAGAGATTTCTCCGCGTGCGATGAGAGAACTATCTACGCTCGCTGCCAGCAGGCCAGGATTAGTCCCAGTTCTTGCTGATGCTCGAGTGCCAAGTCAGGTTGTACCATTCATGCGCGGTAAGGCAGATTGGATGCACCAAGATTTGAGCATTGCAGATCAGGCCCAGTCTTTCGTAAATATGGCTCAGGCCTTCCTTAGACCAGGAGGCACTGGTCTACTATCTTTGAAAGCGGCTAGTGAGAGGTCGTCACAAGGAGATGATGACAGCAGATTTGCTATGGCCGAGCAAATTCTAGAAGATTCCGAACTCAGATTAATTGAGAGAATTGACCTAACTGGATTGGAAGAACAGCATGTTCTTTTCCATGTCAAGGGCTAACTCATTCTCTAGAAAAATGCTAATCCACCAAGTGCTGCTCCGCCACCGACGATTAATATTCCATATCCAATCAGTGAGAGGTAGTTCAGAACTAGTCCAATAATCGCCTCATTGCGCCTGAGTCCACCTAGGTTGTTGGCGTCCCTGAGTCCCAAGTGACCTAACACAATTCCGACAATCATGGTTATCGGTGCAAGACAGGCAGTAAAGCAAAGGAACGGAGCCGAGATATGGCATACCCAAGTCGCTATTCCCAATACTAAGCTGATAGTGGCATTATCGTTATTCTGAGGGATTGGGACCATGGGGCTCACAAATGCTCCGGCATTTGCAGGTGCATTCGTATAGGGATCGAACTCCTGCTTATCGTCACCAGTTGATGGACTGCCATCGAATACCGGGCCGCTTTGTGAGTCCTCCATGTTTGTACACATTCGCATTCGGATTTAATATCTACCAAGAGTCAGAATCATGGAGTCGGACCTTCTCAGGTAAACATGCCCGAGTTGCCCGAGGTCGAGACCGTTAGGCGCGGATTGGAGAGACATCTGCTAGGCCGGACGATTGAGCGAGTAGAACTCAGAAGGCCAGATCTTAGATTTCCATTTCCACCAGGATTTGAGAGGATGCTCTCAGGTAGAATCGTGGAGAATCTCGACAGACGGGCAAAGTATCTGCTGACAAGACTTAGTGGAGGTGTGACATGGATGTGCCATCTAGGAATGACAGGTCGATGGACATTGCTCGATGCTAATAGCACCGAGGCAGATGATGGACCTCATGACTGGGTAGTATTGCATCTCGATGACGGCGGTAAGGCAGTGTTTACTGATCATCGAAGGTTCGGTTTCATGGATGCATTCGAAACCGACAAACAGAATCAGAACAAGTTCCTATCCAAACTCGGTCCAGAACCTACTCCAGATTACCTGACTCCAATGGATCTTGCTGATGCACTTAGGGGACGCAAAACTCCGATGAAGTCTGCATTGCTAGATCAATCCACAGTGGCCGGTCTTGGGAATATTTACGTCTGTGAGATTCTATTCAGATCTGGAGTCTCGCCAAAGAGAAGCGCATCTTCTGTAGCCGGCAAGTCAGGAGTCACAAAGCGAGTAGAGAGAGTCACTGCAGCAACTCATGATGTAATTACTGAGGCAATTGATGCCGGTGGCTCGACCATCAGTGATTTCGTCAATGTAGAGGGCGACTTGGGTTACTTCAGCCACTCCTTCCAAGTCTATGGAAGGGAAGGAGAGGCATGTGTAGTTGAGGACTGCAAGTCAACTATCAGACGTATCGTGCAGTCAGGAAGATCGACCTTCTATTGCCCGAATTGTCAGCGCTAATCAGCGTAGCATCAGCATCGTTTTGACAATCATTAGTTGTAGTCTAATTGGCAAAATCCTACCCAATAGAGGGACTCCCCAATTGACAAAACCCGGAATGACTTCTCTTCGTCTATTCATCATCGCTCTCACAGCAATCTTAGCCACTCTTTCAACACGCATTGCACTCCAAAGCTCCACGCCTGTGAGTTTCATTCCCGAGACTTCTTGGAAACCAGTCTGAACATATCCGGGGCAAAGCGCAGTAACCGAAACTCCGGCCCCCTTCAATTCAGAACTCATCGCACGTGACAGGGAGAGAACATACGACTTGCTGGCACAATAGACAGCCATGCCAGGTCCGGGCTGGAAAGCAGCAATTGAGGCCACATTCAGTATCTTCCCACTTCCTTGACTTTTCATCTTGGTAGAATAATGGTGCCCTAAGGCAGTCAATGCCCTGATATTGACATCTACAATTCCTAACAATTCATCAGAATCTTGTTCTGTCATTTTACCGTATAATCCATATCCAGCATTATTGACCAGTATGTCCACATTCTCATTCAATTGGATTAGCCTATCGACCTCTGCAGGAATTGAGAGATCTGCCGTGATAACTTCAACTTTAGTGGAATCACTTAATTCCTCAGCTAGAGAATTTAGCAGATTTTCTCGCCTTCCCGTAATTATCAGACGATCTACTTTGGTTGCTAGAATCTTGGCTATCTCTAGTCCAATACCGCTGGATGCACCAGTGACAAGTGCTACTGACATTCAACAGCCTCATCACATGTTTCGGCGGAACTTTCCACCAGTCTCAAACAGGGCCTGTGTGACTTGTCCAACCGTACAATAATCCACTATATCCATCATAACCTCAAACAGGTTTCCACCCTCGCGAGCGACCTGCTTCAGTCTAGCAAGACCAGCCTCGGCCTCAGCCGAATGAGCCTCTTTGAACTCCTTGTTACGGCCGATTACCATATGACGCTCAGACTCATCTGAACGAGTCACATCGACATCGAAGTCGTCAGACGACATTACCGCAGAACCTTCGTCGATGTAGGTATTTACGCCCACTATAGGCAACTCCCCTGAGTGCTTGCGCTGCTCATACACCATCGACTCATCTTGGATACGGTTACGCTGGTAGTTGACCTCTAATGAGCCTAGTACTCCTCCTCGCGCATGCATCTCCTCGAAGATTCTCAGAACCCTCTCCTCCACATTGTCGGTCAACCACTCGGCAAAGAATGAGCCCTGTAGTGGATTCTCGTTCTGAAGCCAACCATACTCCTTAGACAAAATCAGTTGGATTGCAACAGCGTCCCTGACAGTATCTTCAGTTGGTGTTCCGAAAGCCTCGTCACGACTGTTTGTATGTAGTGAGTTTGCGTTGTCAGCGAGGGCGTAAAGGGCTTGCAAGGTTGTTCGGTAATCATTCCAAGTAAACTCCTGAGAGTGCAGGCTTCGCCCACTTCCCTGAATATGGTACTTGAGTTTCTGACCTCGGTCTCCGACACCATACAAATCGCGCATAGCGATGGCCCAGATTCTTCTACTAACTCGACCAATCACACCGTATTCTGGATCCATGCCGTTTGAGAAGAACCAACTGAAGTTACGCAGGAATTTGTCGGCATTGAGGCCACGCGCCTTGAACAACTCGACATAGGTCAAACCGTTGGAGAGAGTGAGAGCAGCCTGGCTGATTGGATTCGCCCCTGCCTCGTCAATATGGTAGCCAGAGATTGAGACGAAGTAGTGGTTACGGACATCATTATCCACATAGAATTCAGCCACATCTCCCATCATTCTCAGAGCAGTATCAAGATTGAATACTAGGGTGTTTTGGCCCATAGCTTCCTTGAGTTGGTCCGCTTGTACAGTGCCTCGCACAGTGCTTAGTGTTCTAGTCTTGATTTCGGCATACTCATCTTCAGTCGGATCCCTACCATTCTCTTCTACGAACTTGGCTACTTGCTGGCGGATTGCAACTGTAAAGAATGCAGCAAGGTGCCACCAGTAATTGCCATTTATTGTCTTAGATACTGATGTATTAGGTGCGCACAAATCGAAACCTTCGAACAACTTCTCCATCTCATCTACAGTACTGATTGATACTCCTGATTCACACACCTTACCGAAGATATCGAGCCTTTCTACTGGATCATGTCCGTAAAGACTGGGCGAATCAAAAGCGACCGATAGTCGGTTGAACGGTTGATCTCTGGAAAGGAAGTGGTAGCGCTTGTTAGTACGCTCAGCGCTCCCCTCGCCAGCAAACATCCTGACCGGAAGCTCGTCTGCTCGCTTGAATGGGAATACACCACCAGTGTAAGGGAATAATCCGGGCGCATTTTCTCTCCGAATCCATTCAAGCCTGTCTCCCCAATCCTCGGTATCTGGTAGTGCAACCCGAGGCAAATCCAAGCCAGATAGGGTGGTCCTAGTTGTTTCAACAGGAATCTCCTTTCCTCTGACTGTATAACTCGCTTCTCCGGATCTGTAGGCGGCCGCCCTTGCTTCGAAATCCTCGAGAGCCTGCCAAGCCTCCTCTGCAACTTCTGCTCTGACGCCTACGGCCTCCTCAGCCAAATCATCTGCAGCCGTATCCTTACCGCTCGATCGCATTTGTTCGGCCGAAGCCTCTAGTTGCTGAACAAGTCTAACTCGACGAACAGTCTCATCGGTTCTCTGATGGTAACTACGGACAGAAGAAGCGACTTCTGCCAGGTAACCCTGCCTTTCTGAAGGAATAGGATTTGAGCGGTGTGGCAGACCATCCTTGCCAATTCTAGCTGGAGCCGCATAGAAGTCTGCGCCGAGTTTTTCACTAAGGATACCCGACAATCTCTCCCATAGCATGTCAACTCCGGCATCTGCGAACTGACTAGCAATTGTTGGAATCACAGGCAGAGTCGAATCATCTGCATCCCACAACTCCCGATTGCGCTTGAACTGCTTACGAATCTCAGAGAGGGCCTCTTCGGAACCTCTCCGATCGAACTTGTTGAGCACAATGAGATCGGCTGCATCAAGCATCTCCAACTTCTCTAATTGGCTTGGAGCTCCATATTCGCGAGTTGTTACATACATCGAGACATCAGCGACCTCGGTAATCGCATCATCACCTTGCCCGATTCCACTAGTCTCTACGAATACCAAATCGAAGCCAACTGCCTGACAGACCTGAACTGCCCTGTCTACACAGTCAGCGATTTCTCGTCCGCTTTCTCTGCTAGCGAATGAGCGCATGAACAGGTTCTCATCAGAGAGAGAATTCATCCTTATCCTATCGCCCAGAAGTGCCCCCCCAGTCCTCTTTCGCGTTGGATCAGTTGCAAGTAGAGCGATTTTCATTCCAGGATTATCTCTCTGAATTCTAAGCATAATCTCATCAGTCAGACTAGACTTACCGGCCCCTCCAGTTCCTGTCAGCCCTACTATAGGACAAACTTCCTCCTCAGGGCGTGAACGAACTCGCTGTAGAACAGCCGAGAAAGAATCCTCGTCACCGTTCTCTGCTAGTGTGAGTATTTTTGAGACAGAACCATGGTCATCAGCCGTTACAGGGTTAGCCAGAGAATCAAAGCGAGAAGAATCCAGCAAATCCGCATTCGATGCTCTTTCCATGGCATCCTGTACCATTCCGACAAGCCCTAGATTACGACCATCATCAGGCGAGTAGATTCGGGCAATATTCTTCTCATCTAGATGCTCTATCTCGTGAGGGAGTATTGTTCCACCACCGCCTCCGAATAGGAAAACATGGCCGAAACCAGAATCATCGAGAATTTCTCTCGTATGGGTGAACATCTCTACTGCTCCTCCTTGATACGAAGTGATCGCGACAGCGTGAGCGTCTTCCTGAATTGCCGCTCTCGCGACTTCATCCGCACCGCGGTCATGGCCTAGGTGAATTACCTCGCAGCCCTGACTCTGCAATATTCTACGGAAGATGCCAATTGCCACATCATGGCCATCAAAGATGGCCGCCGCGGTAACAACGCGAAGAGGCACACTGCTCTCCGACCGCTCACTACCCATGCTAATTGGGACAATGGGGGCACCCAAAAATGAGCCGCATGCAGTATAGAAGCCTCTCTCTACAGAAAAATCAGTATGTAATACTCGAAATTAAGACATCGCAGGGTCATAGTTCAAGACCCTATACTCATGTTCAGGTACGATGCGATTGAACTGTCCCAGAGATGGCTCGATTCTGATTCTTCCAAGAGAATCGGACCGCTCGACATTTAGTCGCCACGGCATCCATCACTGCGATGAGTGCTCAGGCATGCTACTCAATGCTGATGCTGCATCATCAACGATTTCGGAACAAAAACTCAACAAGATGCACGACGCCTTTGAAACCGAGGGCGACGAGATTAACCTCGACTGCCCATTTTGCGATTCACACATGAGAGTCAGGAAAATTGTATTCTCAAGAATCGATGGAACAGAGATGGATCCAATCGAAATTGATGGCTGCCCATCCTGCTCGTCTTTCTGGTTCGATGCAGGTGAGTTGCAGAAAATTTCGCCGCCAATTGTTGAGTATGATGCCAACAGAGAGGCGAAAGCCCTCTCGATTGTCATGGAGATGCTAATGCATCTTCCATTCGTAATTCTTTGATTACAGATAGCCACTGTACAGTAGGCCCGCGAATACAAACATCAGGACACCCATCGCAGCATCTATCCTGCGTGCCTGGGCGCGTAGTTTCGAGACCCCATCTCCACTACTCAGCACCGTTGCAACAGTAACATACCAAGTGCCATCAATTCCCATGCCAAGAAGTCCCATTCCGAACAGAGTTTCAGTACTGATATTCGACTCAATGAAAGGGGCGTAAAGAGCGAGCATCCATGCCAGTATCTTGGGGTTGAGAAGAGCGATGGCGAAGCCCTGGACGAACCCCACCCGATCAGAAGGGCCGTGACCATCATCCGAAGACTCGTAAGGAGGGCCCATAGAGGACTTCAGGAAACTGTAGCCTAGCCAAATCAACAGAGCTATCCCTCCCCACTTCAGTATCAATTCAGTAGATTCGTGCAGACTGAGTGCAGTAGCTATTCCAGCGGCTGCTAGAAATGCATAGATTCCAAATCCGATTCCGTGCCCAATTCCAGTCATTACGCCTTGACGGCGCCCTCCAACCATCGTGTTACGTAGAACTACTGCAAGACTAGGTCCCGGACTCATCGCACCGAGCATAAACACGGTGGCCAAAGCCACCCATGCCTCGGGCTCCATCGAACCACCGACTATGCGTCAGCGTACATTGCTTCGATCTCAGAAGCCCAATTCTCACGAATCTGCTTCCTACGAATCTTCAGAGTAGGGGTTAACTCGCCTTGGTCAACTCCTAAATCACGAGGCAGAACGGTGAACTTCTTGATTTGCTCAGGATTACTGAACTTCTTGTTAAGCCCCGCAACCGCCTCCTGTAGTTGATTGTACGTATCACTACCAACAGCGGTGTACTCTGACAGGTCGTGACCCAGCTCTGCGAGCTTTGCCAACTGCTCTAAGGGGTCCTTGGGGACCTCAGTTGCTCCATCTAGGCCGTGAACATCTCTGAGGATAGCCCCCACATCGAGAGTGAATAAGGCGCTGCAGTACTTCCTGTTGTCGCCAACCAGCATGCACTGTGAAACAACTGGTATCGACTTCATGGTCTCCTCGATAACAAGAGGTGCGATGTTTTTCCCCGCGGAGCTGACATAAATCTCCTTTAATCGACCAGTAACATAGACAAATCCGTCCGAGTCAATCTTTCCGAGATCACCCGACTTGAGCCAACCATCTTCGGTCATAGTCTCTGCAGTTGCTTCAGGATTCCTGTAGTAGCCAGCCATTACATGCCTTCCTCTGAACTGAATCTCTCCGTTGCCACCATCGTCAGGATCGGCAATTCTCAGCTCAGTGCCTGATAGTGGCTTTCCTACCGAACCTATCTTGTTTGCACCGGCATATCCGAGCGTGGCCCCAGCCGAGGTTTCTGTCATTCCATAGCCCTCGTATATGGGAATCCCCAGATCGTGGAAAAGGTGCAGGATTTCAGGGTTAATTGGAGCCGCACCGGTAATCGCGAACTTCAGATTCGAGAAACCGATCTTCGCCTTTGCCTTCTTCCTGACAATGTTGCCAAGTATTGGCAGCTTCAGCCAACCAACCTTACTTCCAAGTCCCGCAACCAGATTGGAGTACACCTTCTCGTAGATTCGAGGAACTCCGATGAACAGATGCGGGTTGACTTCCTTGCAGTAGTCTATCGAGTGGAGTGGGTTGTCCACTACTCTCATGTGTATCGCGTCGCGAATCCAGATGTGGTTGTCAGCAAGCTGACCGAAGACGTGGGCGCATGGCAGCCAAGAAACATATCCTTCACCCTGATTGAAGGTGACCAGCTTGTGAACCTCTCCAATCTCGAAGTCCATATTGTCATGTGTCAGGACAACTCCCTTGGGGTTTCCAGTGGTGCCGGATGTGTAAATTAGCGAGGCGACATCATCTGGCTTCACAGCGGCAATCCTGTCCATTACTGTGGCTTCAGGAGTCGAATCGGCTTTCGAAATGAAATCAACCCATGTCATTGCTGTATTATGATCAATGGCGTCCATACCCATCATGGAAACCACAGCCTCAACTTTTCCGAGATTGCCCATTGCAGCCTCGAGGCGATGATTGCACATTTTGCTAGCGTCCCCTCCGTCCATTGGATTGGTTCCAACGAAGACAACCTTGGAGTCGGAGTTTCCTACTACCCATTCTACTTCTTCTGGAGAGCAAGTATGGTACACTCCTACCGCAGCACCTCCTGCCATGTTGGCAGCAGAATATGCCATGTACCACTCTAATCTGTTGTACGAGTAGATACTTAGCTTGTCTCCTGCCTCAAAACCGATGGAGACTAGTGACCTTGCAACCTCCATGGTGGCCCTCTCGATTTCGGACCAAGTCATAGTGACCCAGTTCGCAGAATCGTCTTTCCATGAAAGAGCGGGTTCGTTGGCGTATTTCTCGGCGTTTGATAGTAGGTACTCCGGCGTAATCATTGCGGACATGCCCATGGACAAGTCATTTGCCAACTTAACTCTTTACTTGGCATTTGGGCACTTTGATTTCATTGATTTAGGGTAGTACAGATGAAACATTCTCTCTCCAGTCTCTACCGCCATTCCGATTTGCAAGAGGAGATGCAGGAGAGGGGTGCCAGCAGCCAGCGACTTCGACAGATTGCTCTTCGAGTACATCCCGAGCTCTCGATTCAGCAAATTTCCCCACTCCAATCACACGCTCCGCACCCAGAATGTCCACGACTTGTGAGAGATGTCTATCACAGCGCTCAAGCAATGCCTTAGCAGTACTACCACCAATCTTGTCTGGAGTGATATTGCTGGCACGAGGTCCTGAGAATAGCATTAGAGGGCAGTGGTTGACTAGGAATACTCTGGATGCAATTGAGTCTGCATCTCCATACTGCTCGTTCAGTAGCCCCCACAGGCGGGTACCCGAAACCTCCTCCTTATGATAGTCCAGTCCAATCACAGGTCTCCTCTTGTCGGGCGTATTTGGTTGATTGACAGGGATGCCAGAAATGTCTAACAGATCTCGAACTACGCTTGTGGCCGCGAATGGTATTCCCATCTGCCCCATTCCGTGAGGGCCCGGATTCATTCCAAGAACCACCGTTTTGGCACCTAATCCTCCCATTCTCCTGAGATACTCTTCGTGAACATCCCAAGCGTAGTTGAGCGGATTGTAGCAGACATCGATGCGACCTTCTTCAACCAGTTTTCTACCCAAAGGCTCTACATCGTCTCTCAGATTAGCCGCCGCCTCAATCAGTTCCTCGATGACCATGGTATCACTGCTTCACATCTGCCACGATGGCACCTGATAGCGAGACTAACTCGTCTGGAGTAATCGGGAATACAGTCTGAGCAGTACCTGCTGCACCCCATACTAATTCGTATTGCATCAGATCCTCGTCGAGGAACACAGTACATGTTTTGGTGTGGCCAAATGGAGGAACTCCTCCAGGAGCGTATCCGGTGTTTTCGATGATATATTCTGCATCGGTCATACTTGGTTTGTGACCTAGGAGTCGCTTGAGCTTACGCTTACGGTCGACATGATTGGCGCCAGATGTGATGACTACAACTGCACCATCTTGACCCGCGAAGACAATTGACTTCGCGATATGAGCGACATCGCAGCCCAGTTGGTCAGCAGCATCCTGTGAGGTTCGTGTACCTTCTTCGTAGAGTTTGGCTCTAGGTAAATAATCCATCTCTGCACACTGAGAAAGCCACAACTCGTGACCGTCCATGTTCCTTCCTGCGGGCCTTTGGACTTCATGCTTCGGGATTGTTTGAAACCACACTCTCTCTCGCCTATGCATGAGTGAGTCAGTATCGAGACATTCGATTCGAACTTCTATTGGAGCAGCCATCATTATCCAATTGACAACTCTGGTTGCCTCCTATACAGCATGGGCATTAGATGGATGCGACCCCTACATGCCGTTCATTTCCGATACCGACACCAATCCTGTGTCAAGCCCCTTTTTCACTCTGGGATTCACCCTCACAGGCCTATTACTAGCAGTAATTGCTTGGCAGATGTACAGCATCAGATTAGAGTGGATTGAAAATAACTCAATGGGGACTAGGCCTAGGATGCTCAACATCTTCTCAGCCATCTTCGGAATTATCTCCGGAATATTCCTCATCTGGATAGCATACACTCCATGGGATGAGAATCTGGTCCTTCATTTGCTACAGGCTAGAATCATCTTCGTTAGCTCAATTGCATGGGCAATTCTCTCTACAATGCTGGCTAGCGAGATGCAGGTCCATGATATGCGATTTGAGCGTGTTTTCAAGCCAAGGAGATTCAGAACCGCTCTGACAGTGATTTGCTGCGTCCTGATGGCGTTGAATGTTTTACGATTCATTGGTTTCGGAGATGCTACATCGATGGAATTGAGCCATTTTGAGTCGTATATTGAAACTGTGGAAATCTGCACCGATTTGACAATTCCTGAGATGTCGCTGGCTGCTCTCTTCGAATGGGGAATGGTTCTGGGATTAATCGCAGTTGTTCATACTGGGATTCTTGAAGCGGATCTGATTTGTTCCCACGAATCCGAAGAGTGAGAATCTACGAGGCCTGCAACGTTCATCAGCAGAATACTTCGCGGACGGTCCATGGATTGGCCAATCGGACCTTATGGCACGATAATGGCGGTCATTTTACTCTCTACCATTCCGCTGCGCAATCTGTTGACAAGAGATGAGCCCGACAAGAGAGTCTCACTCTCTGAGCTGCCAGCAGAAATCCGAGCAAAGGGCTACTACTGGCATATCTCCCTGTATGTACTGATGTACATCTACAAATTCATGATTGACCAACACAATGAGCCAATCAAGGCCCGAGTTGGAGGCTATACTCACTGGTTGTACGAAATTGAAGGTGAGTTGACACTGTGGGTTCAGGAAACTTTCAGGAATGACCTACTGACTGATGTATTGTCGTTCCACTATTTGTTCGTCTACCTGTTTGTAATCTGGTTCTCACCGATGTATTTCATTCTAGTACGCGACCATACTATGGCAGACAAAGCAGCCCTGAATTACTTCGTAATCTACCTACTTTCAGTCCCATTGTATCTTTTCTTCAATGTAGAGGTAACCTCGACATACAATCCAGGGATGGACGCACTTCTCTACCATGACTCATGGTATCTCGAATTTGTAACAAACAATGATCCCATGGACAACGGAGTTCCGAGTTTACACTTCGGGCTCCCTGTTGGATTGCTACTGCTAAACAGATTGCATTGCAAAGACAAGGGCATTTCTATCTCCGAGTGGAGGCATAGAGAATTCGATTTGTTTGTGATGATCAATCTTGTAGTCTACTTCTTCTCTATTCAGTATCTCGGAATTCACTGGATTGTTGATATCATACCAGGATTAATTCTCGCAGTAATCTGTGCGTTATTCATTCACAAGTGGCAACCCGCAATTAGGGCTCGCTCGGAGAATGGGTGGAAATCTGTGATTCCTAAAGGGCAATCACTTGCTATCGCAGCCGTCTTTGCATTAGTGTGCTCATCAGCACTCGCTTTGGTGGCCGTTGACGGGCCGGGAAGTGATGATGAAATTGCCAATATGAGGCTAGGGCCAGATGATGTGAAAATCGACACAATAGAGGTGCACAGTCTATGGGATCCTGTCGGAGTCGAAGTCAGAAATGTTGGCGAAAATAGCGTACATGTAATCATCCTACATCGTAGTCTTGTAATTGATAATGTAGAGAGAGGAGAAGTGAATTGGGAGTCTATTGTCAGTCCTCTGACGGTCGATGAATTCCAGGAAATTGTCATTGATTCAGGATCAAGTTGGCAAACTGAAGTTTCGACCCCCTCTGTTGGTGACACTCATCTAATCCTAGTCAAGACTGCTGATGGGGGAGATTTTTCAGAAGTTAGGATAACTATGCAATATGTCACTGACGAATTGATTTGGTCCGCTATGCTACTCTCTATACCCGCCTTCCTAATTGGAGGACTAGTGCTGGCTCAGGCAGTCAAATCAGAGGATGAAATGGGCGAACAAGCCTCCGACGAAGAGTCCCGAAACCGCCCCTAATCCAATCCAGGTACCTACTCGGAAAGCTGGGAAGTTGTTCTTCCAGACATACATTGACTGGAAGATCCAGAACAGAATCACTGGCACGAACCAGACGAAGAAGAACAGCTGCGGCAAGAAAGCAAGCAGCATGCCTACATTCGCGCCCAAAATCAACTCAGTATTCTTTCCAGCGGGTTCAGGTGCGAAGTAGAGTAGTATACTGACAAACATCAGTCCTACGAACGGAGTGGTCAAATCCCAGTCGAATAGGCGAGGAATCCCGTCTACGATATGAGGCAAGCATGCAGCCGTGAATCCAGCCAAACTAGGGCCGACGACAGGCCAGAGCGGAGGCTCGTCCCACTTCATGGCAATGCGTCACAAGTCTCCCCAATGAAGGCTACTAGCTGGGCCGGAAGGTTTTCTTTAGAATTCAGGACCTCACGAACCATGGCGAAGGGAGAGATAGTGCTGGGTTGCCTTGCTCCACACCCTCCACATGTCGTGTATGCTGAGAACCCCGAGCAGAACGAGCCTTTCTCGGAAGGAGGCTGGGAGGCTCTTAGGTGGGGCTACAACATGTTGGCGAGAAAACTCAAGGAAATTGAATATGATTGCATGGTGATCCTAACTCCTCATTGGCAGACCTATGTTGGAACACACTTCCTAGGTTTGGAAAGATTCCAGAACATCAGCGTCGACCCTATCTTCCCAAATCTGTTCAGATTCCACCACGACATCAAGGTCGATGTTGAATTAGCAGAGAAGATGTGTGAGGCAGCATCAGAGTCAGGAATCATTACCAAGATGATGAGAAATCCTGACTTCAGAGTCGACTATGGGACCATCGTTAGCTGTCATATGCTCAACCCTGATTGGGATAAGCCCGTAGTAACAATCAGCAGCAATCGCTCGACTCATTACTACTCAAACGAGG
>TARA_B100000686_G_scaffold355190_1_pt1 | contig 19077 bp, 19 predicted proteins | sample TARA_B100000686 | Tara Oceans TARA_B100000686 (sample SAMEA2622733) | marine metagenome | biome: marine biome (ENVO:00000447); feature: marine epipelagic mixed layer (ENVO:xxxxxxxxx); material: "saline water (ENVO:00002010), including plankton (ENVO:xxxxxxxx)" | depth 150 m
AATTCATCTAATGCCTCTCGCTCATTACGCCTATTCGAATTACGATTTCTAGAGGCACTGGGGTATGGATTAGGACTTTCAGAAGATGTTGAAACAGGCGAAGAGATCCGTTCTGATTGTACTTATGGTTTTAAGCCTGAGCATGGTTTTACCATTAGAACTTCATTTGATAAAGGATCAAATTTTTTTAGTGGACGGCATCTTATTTCACTTAGAGAAGAGCAATTAGATGACTTAGATAGCCTTAGGTCAGCAAAGCGATTACTACAATCTGTGTTAAAAAGTTATCTGGGTAATCGTCCTCTTAGTACGCGAACCGTTTTGAAAGACGTCTATGCGCGAGGTTTAGAGCCATGAACAGAAAAACTATAAGAACAACAGCGAACAAATCTCCTTGTCCGGTAAGGTTAGGTATTAATGTAGATCATGTAGCGACTGTACGACAGGCACGCGGTACGAAGTACCCTGATCCAGTAGAGTGGGCCCTTATTGCTGAGCGAGCAGGTGCTGACAGCATAACGATTCATTTACGCGAGGATCGCAGACACATTCAGGATAGAGATCTGGATCTTATGCAAAGATCTGTTAAAACACGTGTAAATCTGGAAATGGCTGTAACAGAAGAGATGATTGAGATTGCGATAGCAGCACAGCCAGTTGACTGTTGTTTGGTCCCGGAGAAGCGTGAGGAGCTTACGACTGAGGGTGGACTTGATGTTCTGAGCCAGATAGAAAAAATCAGAGAGGCTGTTGTTCGATTAAAAGCAGCGGGTATTCGAGTATCCCTATTCATTGACCCTCAACCTTCGCAGTTAGAAGCTGCTGTTTCTTGTGGTGTGGGTGTAGTTGAGTTACATACCGGCGCATATGCTGACGCACCAGATAAATCAGAGATAGAAAGGGAACTAAATCGAATTCGTGTCGCAGCTGATTTTGGTGAAAGTATTGGATTGACCATCCATGCAGGACACGGTCTAAATTATCATAATGTGAAGCCCATCGTCGCTATTACTCCTATAGTCGAGCTTAATATTGGTCATGCAATAATTGCACGGGCGCTATTTGATGGTCTGTCGAAGTCGGTATCAGACATGAAGAAACTTATGCAGGAGGAGCGAGGGTTTTGATCTTTGGAATAGGTACAGATATTTTACAGCAATCAAGAATTGCTAAAACCTGGGATCGCTTTGGAATGCGATTTGTAGACCATCTGTTGTTGGATGATGAGAAAAAGCTTTTTATATCCGCCAAAAATCCAGTACGGTTTTTGGCTATGCGTTTTGCTGCAAAGGAGTCAATTGTTAAAGCTATGGGCACTGGGTTTTCTCATGGGGTATGGATTCGTGATGTTGGAACACTGCCGAATCAATGGGGACAACCACAAATTATTTATTCCACTCGTGGGCAGGTAGTACGCGAGAATCTTGGAATTGCTGATGGCCACCTGACTCTTAGCGATGAGGCGGGCCTGATAGTTGCTGTAGCTGTTTTGATGAAAATGGATAAACGCTTTTGAACGCTCTTATTTTTGACATAGAAACTATTCCGGACACAGATTTTGGTCGGCGACTGTACGATATTGAAAAGCTTGATGATGAGGCTGTTGGTCGTATTATGTTCTTTAAACAACGGCAGGCTCGCCAGACGGAATTTTTGCCATTAGTTCAGCACAAAATCGTAGCAATATCGGTAATCCTCCGTTCTAGGGATGACTTGCATTTATTTAGTCTAGGTGACGTTGAAGCACCTGAGAAAGAAATCATTCAACGTTTTTTCGAAGGACTAGAGCGTTATTCACCTGAACTGGTTTCTTGGAATGGATCGGGATTTGATCTTCCTGTGTTGCAATATCGATCTCTTCTGCATGGCATAAATGCAGAGCGTTACTGGGAAACTGGAGAGACTGATAGGAATTTTCGCTATAACAATTATTTGAGTCGTTTTCATTGGCGTCATCTGGACCTAATGGATGTATTAGCAGGATTTCAGATGGGTGGTCGCGGATCCCTGGACCAGGTGGCAACATTACTCGGTTTTCCAGGAAAACTTGGGATGAGTGGTGATCAAGTATGGGGTCAGTACCTAGCGGGAGATTTACCTGCTATACGTGATTACTGTGAAACCGATGTGCTTAATACCTATTTGATTTACTTGCGGTTCCAGCTGATACGAGGAATATTCAGTGAAACTCAGTTAGAGGCTGAGCTGGATCGTGTCGTGAACAAACTAGAGCAGTCAGATAGCCCGCATTTGAAGGAATATCTTCGTGCATGGAAAAAGACTAGCCATGGCGGTTGATCCAGAGTTCCTGGATGTTCATGTAATTGATTTAACCCATGATGGCCAGGGGGTAGCAGACCTTGGTGAGCGTCGAGTATTTATTCCAGGAGTGTTGCCTGGTGAGCATATAAGAGTCTCTCCACGTCGTCGCCGTCGTCAATATCATGAAGCTGATTTAATTGAATTGATTGAACCTTCACCCTCTAGGGTAGAGCCACCTTGCGAGTATTTTGGTCTGTGTGGTGGCTGTGCTGTTCAGCACCTTTCATATGAGGCTCAAGTTGCCTTTAAGGAAAATGTATTAAAAGAAGCTTTTTCTCGCATCGCTTCAGTAGAGCCAGACCTATGGTTACCGCCTATCCTTGGGCCGGAATGGAATTATCGACGTCGCGCACGTTTGGGTGTGCGCTACGTAAAAGGAAAAGGACGAGTGCTTGTAGGGTTTAAGGAACGTGCAACCAGATATGTAACTGATATGGGGTCTTGCCGGGTTCTGGTTGAACCATTGGATGTTTTCCCTGGTGTATTAAGTGAGGTGATTAGTGAAAGTTCTTTGCATTCTAGATTGCCCCAGGCAGAGTTGGTAGCAGGTGAAGATGCTCTGGCAATAGTACTTAGAGTATTAGAAGAACCCACAAAAAAAGATATCGCACTATTCAGTGACATATCATCAAAATGGCAGACAGATATTTATCTGCAAAGAGGTGGACCAGGCAGTATCTTAGCTCTAAATCCTGAAACAACAAGACAGCTTTCATATAGTTTGGATGATTTTGAGCTGATACTGCATTTTAATCCCATTGATTTTATTCAGGTCAATGCGACAGTTAATGTTGGTTTGGTACGCCAAGTGCTTAACTTGCTTCAGGTACAACCTACTGATCGAGTGCTGGATTTATATTGTGGCCTAGGAAATTTCAGTCTGCCTCTTGCAAGGCATGCTAGCAAGGTGCTTGGTATTGAGGGGGATGCTGGTTTGGTATCTCGTGCTGCTAATAACGCACGCCTAAATAGGCTTGATAACACATCTTTTATGGTTTGCGATCTAAATCAATCAGAATGGCAATTTATGAATGAATCTTGGGATATTGTTTTGCTGGATCCACCTCGATCAGGTGCTCAGAGTATTATCCAACAGATGTCATCTGTTACCCCTAGGCGTATTGCCTATGTTTCTTGTCATCCAGCAACGTTAGCAAGAGATACAAAAGAATTGATTGCACAGGGTTATCATATGACTGCTGCTGGAATCGCGGATATGTTTCCTCACACACATCATGTTGAAGCAATAGCAATTTTTGAACGTTAATGATGCGAATAATCATCATCGGACATAGTGCTGATATCATCATAGGATGATATATGCATCAAAGAATATGAGTGTGCGGAGTATTCATGTGAGTCTGAATGCTCAGCAATTAAAACTTATCAGTCATGGTGAGGTTTTGAAAGAATATTATGTCTCTACCTCTAAGAGAGGAGGTGGTGAGTCCATTAATAGTTTTCAGACACCACGTGGCAGACATATTGTTCGCGCTAAGATAGGTGATCGAGCGGCTGAAGGAACAGTGTTTAGAGGCCGGCGTTCTACGGGTGAAATTTACTCTGAAGAGCTTGCTTTTCAAGAACCTAATAAGGACTGGGTTCTCACACGAATTCTTTGGTTATCAGGTACTGAGGTTGGGAGGAATAGACTTGGTTCTGTAGACACAATGAGACGCTTTATCTACATACATGGAACGCCTTACACAGATAAGCTTGGTGAACCCGCATCTGTAGGTTGTATACGCATGAGTAATACCGATATCACTGAGCTTTATGAACTAGTGCCAATTGGTACTGTTGTGGAAATTGTGGACTAATTTATGTCTCTTGGACCCTTAATGATTGATTTAAGTGGGCCTACAATAGACCCCCAAGAGCGTGAATGGTTGTCATCGCCCACTGTAGGTGGGGTAATTCTTTTTACTCGTAACTTTGATAGTACTAAGCAAATTTCTGATCTTGTGGCTGAGATACATGAGGTGCGTTCACCTTCATTGCTTGTTGCAGTGGATCAAGAGGGGGGTCGAGTACAACGTTTTAGAGAACCATTTACGGTATTGCCTGCAATGCGTTCTTTAGGTTACCTCTATGATGAAAACCCACAACAAGCATGTGTTGCAGCTAAGGGGTTTGGATGGGTTATGGCTGCTGAGCTGCGAGCCGTGGGTATTGATTTAAGTTTTGCGCCAGTGGTAGATCTTGATCTTGGGTTAGCTGCAGTAATAGGTGATCGTGCGCTGCATAGTCAGTCAGATATTGTCAGTACTTTGGCTGCAGAATTTTCTAAGGGTGTTCGAGAAGCTGGAATGGCAGTTGTGGCTAAGCATTTTCCAACTCATGCAGGCGCAGTTAATGATAGTCATACAAGTTGCGCGACTGATACAAGAAAATATAGCCAGTTATGGGATGATCTTTATCCATATCGCCATCTAATTACTATGGGTCTTGAAGGTGTAATGATTGGCCATGTGATTTTCCCTGAAATGGACCCATTACCTGCAAGCTTTTCATCCTGGTGGATTACGCAAGAGTTAAGAGTGCAGCTTGGGTTTCAGGGTGCAGTTCTGTCTGATGATATAAGTATGGAGGCAGCTGTTTCGGGCGGAAGTTGTGCCGATAGAGCTATCAAGTCACTTGATGCGGGTTGTGACATGGTATTGCTATGTAATGCAAAAAAAGAAATTCCTTCAGTGATAAATGCTTTGCAGGATTTTTCATCGCCTTCTTCACAACTACGTTTGATGCGGTTAAAAGGAAGAAAGGATCAAAACTGGCAGACGCTTCGCTCATCAACTCAGTGGAAGACTATGCGGTCACAGATAAGGCAACTTGATGCACAACCTGAACTGGTACTTAAAGGGTGAGAAATGATTTAGAAGATGCTCTTGAGGCACGCCAAAATAGCAAAAAGGTTATTAGTGAAGCTGAAATTGTTGGTGCACTTGATTGCATGGCAAGCGAAGCAGCTTTAATTTTGTCTAACCGAAATCCATTAATTCTTGCAGTAATGCATGGGGGGGTCTTCACTGCAGTAGAACTTTGCCATCGTTTTGATTTTGCTTTTGAATTTGAGTTTATTCATCTCACCCGTTATGGGAGATCCCTAAAGGGCGGTAATTTAGATTGGAAGGTTCGGCCAAGCTATGATTTGCAAGGCAGAACAGTCTTAGTAGTTGATGACATTCTTGATGAAGGTATCACGCTAAAAGAAATACATGCGGAGCTAGAAAAATGTGGTGTATCTAAGGTTTATTTTGCAGTGCTAGTTAAAAAGAAACTTAAATCTTTTATGGAACGAATAGACGTAGATTTTCTTGGTGTTGAAATTGAAAGTAATTATCTTTTTGGTTGTGGCCTAGATTACAAAGGGTATTGGCGCGGTTTAAAGGCTCTTTATGCCCTGGATGGGTCACAATGAGTGACCTCGGGTTTATAGTTGGGAGTGCTTTCTCAAATTTAGAACTTGAAATTATGTCAAGGAGTCCAACTAAAACTCCTTTTGGTGTCCCCTCAAGTCCAGTTTTAGAGGTTGTTATTGATGATTGTAGGGTCCCATGTATTCTTCGACATGGTGAAAATGCACAAATACCCCCTCACATGATTAATTATCGAGCTAATCTTTGGGCTCTTTGGGAACATGGTGTTAGACAATGTCTCGGGTTAAGTGCGGTCGGCACTATGGATCAGGGCTTTGCACCAGGCGAGTTAGCAGTTCCAGAACAGATTATTGATTACACTTGGGGTAGAGATCACACTTTTTCAGATGGTAATACGGAACTTAAACATGTGGACTTTACTAGTCCTTTTGATGATAGTTTTAGAGCGAGTATCTTAGAGGCGGCAAAGGTCTCAGACTGCTTAATTCGAGGTGGAGTATATGGGGTAACCCAGGGACCTAGACTTGAAACGGCCTCCGAAATTGACAGGCTAGAACGGGATGGTTGCACCATGGTGGGCATGACGGGTATGCCTGAGGCTGGTTTAGCACGAGAAATTGGTATGAAGTATGCCATTTGTGCAATGGCTGTAAATTATGCTGCAGGGAGAGGGAATGAAGGCGCTAGTATCCATGATCAGTTTAAGCAGTACATTCCCCAAGCAGTACAGCAACTCTTAAAATTGCTAAGTTGTCTAATACCAAATCTTTATAAAAATTATTGAGTAAGGTGGGTTTGGTTAAACATATAAAATGTAGGGTACTGTTAACTAGGCAGTAAATTTTTGGGCTGTGAGCTTAAGTAGTTTAGTTATTAACTTGATTCTCAGTTGCCTCTGGAATATCCGGTTCTGGTGAGGCAGGCTTGACTGAGACCAATATCCCAAATGCAGGATGATCAAGGTAGTGTAGTTCGCCACTTCTTGTGCGCCGCGTAGCTCTAAGTTCATATGCTGATTTTAGGCTCAATTTTTCTAGGCCGTGCCCTACTTTCTTAGGTTCAAATTCCTCCGTATAGAAATCAAGAGAGACAGTAATATGGAGGAAGCGGCTCAGGTGTAGTTTGATTGTACCCATTGGGTTAAGTGAATCTAACCTCCAGACTTCAATGGGAACTGCTTCTTCTTCTGATAATCCCTCTTGAATCCAGCCACCATGGGCCAAAACGCTATAGGCATTTATACGGTTCAGCCGAGCAACAGTTGATGATAATTCTAGTTCATTTTTATCTAAAAACCGTGTTTGGTAAGTATGGTGTAATAATTCCTCCTTTTTAGTATTTAGTGTGAGTGCATCAAGTAGTAAGTAATTTTCTTCCACAGCAATCATGTAATCAGGGGCAAGATCTTGTGGGTTATGCACATCGAATGGATTAATGATGTCGTCATAAAATAGGGGATTTATAGGGTCTAGTAAAGGGTCTGATTGTATTTGGAGTATTGGTAGTATTGTTTGAATTCGCTTAGGAGTATTTTGTGTTTCTTCAATATTTACCGTCGGCATAGTTGATGGCAACTTGATAATTCTGGACTGATTTTTTTGATCAAAATTTTCTTCTGCCGGGTTAAATTCATTATAGGAAAAAGCAATGATTTCAACCTGAAAGCGAGGTGCTTTTTCAGTTTTTTCAAGTGCGTCGTTATAATTTTCGAGCTGTTGGGACCAAGCTACCTCTAACGATCCAGTTAGAATCATTAGAACTGTACAAAACACATTAAGAGGAACAGAATTCATCTTCACATTATAACGACCTATTTTTCTAGTCACACTGTATTCTAAATTATTATTTTTATTGAATTTTATATAACTAAAGGTGCTTTCTTACATGGTTTGGTATGCTCTTAACATATGTTAGAAAGATTGGGGAATAACTATGGTTTGTAAGAATAACAAGAAGTGTAGTTTGATCTTTGGCTTTATTGTTCTGTTTGGCGTTGAAAATTCTGTATTAGCTCAGGTTAATGGGGAGATAAATGATCAATCAGAACCATACTCTCTTAATCAGGACCATTTTAATTTTCCTACTGATAGGCCTATAGGATCAACAGCTGCAATGGCACTTGATCTGGATGGCACTAGTATTTGGACATTTGATCGTTGTGGTGATAACTGGTGTGTTGGCTCTGATATGGCGCCTATCCAGAAGTTTGATGCTTCGGGTAATTTGGTTACTAGCTTTGGAGCAAATATGTTTAATCGTCCTCATGGGATTCATGTTGATTACGAAGGCAATATTTGGGTGACAGACTTTGAAGGACCTGATGGCGTTGATCCTAGGCGTGATGGCAAAGGTCATCAAGTCTTCAAGTTCAGTCCAGAAGGTGAATTATTAATGACCTTAGGTAAGCCTGGTATCGCTGGTGATGGGCCAGATGAATTTAATAAACCATCATCTGTGCTTGTAGCGCCCAACGGAGATATTTTTGTCGGTGACGGTCATGGTGGTGATTCTAATGCAAGAGTCTTGAAATTCAGCAGTGATGGCATTTTTATTAAGTCTTGGGGTGGTAGTGGCTCGGCACCAGGGGAGTTTAATGAACCTCATGCATTAGCAATGGACTCTGCCGGACGACTTTTCGTCGGTGATAGAGCTAATAGTCGAGTTCAGATTTTTGATCAAGATGGAAATTTTATTGATCAATGGAATCAGTTTGGACGACCAAGTGGCATGGTTATAGATAGTAACGATATTCTTTATATAGCTGATTCAAGTTCTGTGGGTAGGAATCCAGGCTGGCAGGAAGGTATAAGAATTGGCAGCGCAAAAACCGGCGATGTAACAGCTTTTATAGAGGATCCGGATGGAGATGGGTCTCAAGAAGGTGTTGTCGTTGATGTGAATGGTGTCATATATGGGTCTCTAACAGGTGGAATGGCGCTAAGGCGATATGTTGAGAATTGATCAAAAAGGTTTTTTATAAAACTTTTATAGGTTAGGTGATATGGATACAAGAAAAACAAAAATAATCTCTAAGTTTGTCTTAAGCATCTTTATGGCTTGGGGTTTCTTATCTGCAGTAAATTTAGCAAGTGGCCAAAACCCTCCGTTGCTTGAGATAACAATCGATGAAGTACATTCTTCATTGTCCTCGGGACGGGTAACATGCCGTTCACTGGTCGAGTTCTATCTTGAAAGGATTGAAGCGTTTGATCAGCAGGGCCCGATATTAAATTCGATCCAGCATATTAATGAGGCTGTCCTTGATGAGGCGGATGCACTTGATCTTTTTTATAGTCATTCAGGTTTTATGGGACCGCTGCATTGTATTCCAATTCTTTTGAAGGATCAGGTTGAAGTTGGCGAGATGCCAACTACTTATGGTTCAGCAGTTTTTGCTGGTTTTGTGTCAGGCCGTGATGCCACGATTGTGAGTCGTATGAAAGAGGCTGGCGCAATTATTATTGCAAAAACAACTATGGGTGAGTTTGCGTCTCGTTATATTGGTTCAGCATTTGGAATTGCACGTAATGCTTATGATCCTACACGCAATCCTAGCGGCTCCTCAGCTGGCACAGGGATTGGAGTTGCCGCTAACTTTGGGTTAATAGGTATTGGTGAAGATACTGGCGGTTCTATTCGTGGTCCTGCATCGGTTCATAACTTGGTTGGATTGCGACCAACCGTACCTTTGGTTAGTCGTTTTGGGATGATGCCAGCTAATCCAACAAATGACACTTTAGGACCAATTGCTAGAACGGTTACGGATGCGGCAATTTTGCTGGATGTTATTGCTGGCTATGATTCTAATGATCCTGTTACTGCTTACTCTGTTGGAAATATTCCAAACAGCTATAGAGATTTCCTTGTTCTAGATAGTTTGCGCGGTGCGCGTATTGGAGTAATACGCCAATCTATGGACCCAAGTACTGACCCAGAATCAGAAGATTTTCAAAAGGTTCGAGATGTTATTGATTTGGCAATAGAAAAAATCGAATCACTTGGAGCGATACTTGTAGACCCAGCTGAATTTCCTCTTATGGAGATCGTGCATGAGACGTATGGAAACAATAATTATGAAACAGAAGAGGCGATTAACGAATATTTGGCTAATCTTCCTGGGTCGCCAGTTTCAAGCCTTGGGGAGATTCTTTTGCAAGGGAAAGTCACTCCTTGGCGAGCGAGTGATCTTATGGGTGTTATTGGTAGGTCTACTCAAGACCCAGGATACCTTCAATTTATGCTTGCAAGGGAAACTATACGTGAAGCAGTTCTAGCTTATATGGCGGAGGCTCAATTGGATGCCCTAATTTATGCAACCTTTGATCATCAAACCACTTTAATTGCGCCAGATGCTTTAAGTAACTCAGACACTCAAGATGCTTATGGAAGGGGCAATAATCGACGATTAAGCCCACTAGTGGCTTTCCCAGCTATTACTGTGCCGGCTGGTTTTACAGTAGATGGGTTGCCTGTCGGAATCGAGATGCTTGGCAGGGCTTTTAGTGAGGGTATGTTGCTTGGTTTTGCTTATGATTATGAACAATCTACCAATCACCGTAAGCCGCCTAGTTCAACGCCATCTCTTGAATGATAGAATGCCGTCTGTTTGAAGACCCCAATGAGAACAAAGGAATCAATAATGAACCGATTTAGAACAATGGTTGTTGTTTTAATCACTATATGTGCTGGACCTGCTTTTTCGCAGGCCTGGATAGATTATTACAGTTCAATTGATGATTTCCGAATCCATACTCCAGGTGAATTCGAGGTGTCAGAAACCTTTTATTCTTCTGAGTATGGTGTTGAGCTTCCTGCTCGTGTCTATAGTTATGAGCCAGGCGAAGATTATTATGCTGTTACGGTAGTTGATTACACCCAGTCTGAAAGGCTTCATGAAGAACGCGCAAGGAATGAGGCGGAATATCTTTTGTATTGGGAGATTGATATCAGAGCATCAGTAGCTTATGCCGCAACCAATTTTCGTCAACGAGGAGGCGAAGTAACTTACGATGCTTATCACTATATTGATCGTATTGAAGGACATCAGCTACAGATCACAAACGAAGATAATTCACGAACATATGCAGCCATGTATTTGCATGACAGCCGTCTCTATATTGTTGAGGCGACAGTAGAACCAGGGTCTTTGCCACCAGGGTTTTTTCAGCAATCTTTGCAGTTTATGGATGAAAATGGAGTTCGTATTCGTTATGAGAATTTTTTAGAGGCAAACAAGGTTCGCACATCATGTGGAGGGGTTCAGGAAGGAATAGCATGCAATGATTGGACTAGGTGATTAATCATCCATGCATATCAGTATGCTAAGGAGGGTATAAAATGAAATGTCTTATGAAAATTTTAGGCTTTATGTTACTTGCTACGATTAGCAGCTTCACGCCCGCACATCATTCTCATGGAAATTATGAAATGACCGAGTACGTGCATCTTGAAGGGATTGTGCGACAACTTCATATGGTTAATCCACATGCGTGGATTTATCTTGAAGTAATGCAGGATAGTGGAGATGCAGAAATGTGGGCATTGGAGGCAGGTAGCGTCCGTGCACTCACTAGAAATGGAATCAATGAAGATACAATTTCAGTTGGTGAAACAGTTTCTGTGCGTTGCCATCAATTAAGAGATGGCGCTAGAGGTTGTCTTCTGGGTTTTCTGACTGGTACTGACGGTGTAGAGAGATTGTGGGATTAAGTAGGCTTCCATATTTTAGAGTCAGAATAACTTTATACAAAAACAATAACACTTAGGGTAAAGCTAAATGTTTTAAAGGTAGATGTCTCTTTGGGGTTGAGGGGGGAGTTATGCGTCCAGCGTATTTAATAGCTGATATAAACCCGCATAATCTAGAGCGGTATCAGGACTATATAAATAATGTACCTGATTTGATAAAGAGACATGGTGGGAGATACCAAGTACGTGGTGGTAATGTAGATATACTCGAAGGTAGCTATTCTCCTTCACGTCTTATCGTTCTAGAATTTCCAGATCGTGCGGCAGCACTTGCTTTCTATAACGATCCGGACTATCAACCTTATAAACGCCTCAGGCAGTCTGTTTCTGATGGTAGCTTAGTCTTAGTAGATGGATGTTAATTATTGAAAAAATTCTCATAGAACTTCGCTTTAGGGGTCGACTGTTTTTTATTAAATAAGATAGGTGTTCTATACATAACTCAGGGGGGGTTATATATGGCAAGTTTTTTATCAAGACGTGAGATGTTAAAGCGTGCTGCAGCTGCAGGAATGACTAGTGCAGTTCCAGCTAAAGCTCTCGCACAGGTCCTTCCTGAGCGAACCAGAGATCAATTTGAGAACTTAAGCAGTGTGGAATCTAAAATTCTTGAAGCAATTGTTTCGCGCTTGATTCCCACAGATGAAAATGGCCCCGGTGCTTTAGAGGCTGGTGCAGCCAATTACATTGATAAAGGGCTTGCAAATGCGCTTTCTAAATCACATACAGCCTATTCTTCTGGTCTTGCAGCCCTTGATGCTTATGCTCACCAGTTGACTGGTCGAGGTTTTGTGGTTCTTGAGCACAGTGAGCAGGATTCTTTATTAGAAGATTTAGAGCAAAACCTTGCTGTTGGGTTTGATCCGGATTCTGCAACGTTCTTCAATCTAGTTTTGCGCCATACGATTGAGGGCACATTTTCTGATCCTGCTTATGGAGGAAATCAAGATTTCATTGGGTGGGAGATGATTGGATATCCAGGTATCCGGCTCGGAGTTACGGTTGAACAACAGCAGATGGATCATTTTCCTCAAATGAATCGGGTGTCTGCCCATGATTTACCTATGTTTGATGTCAATATTTCAGAGGAAAGTGGCAATGACGATTAGGCTTCCTGGAACTGATGTTGTAACAATCGGACTTGGTGGAGCTGGTGGTATAGCAGTACTGCCACTTACGGAGTCAGGTATTGATGTTGTGGGTCTTGAAGCTGGCAGGTGGATGTCACCTAGTGATTTTGCACCAGATGAACTAAGAAATAATTATAGAGGTTGGCCACAGTCTGTACAGAAAGCAAACCGGGAAGTTCCTGTCCATCGTGCGAATGAGCAATCACCTGAGTTTGCGCGAGACAGTTTACATCCAATGATGAATGCGGTGGGGGGTACAACGCTTCATTACTATGCTCGGAGTTACCGGCTACATCCTTGGGACTTTAGTGTAGTGAGTGAAACTACTCGTCGTTATGGTGGTGATCGAATTCCTGAAGGTTCCACAGTTGAAGATTGGCCATTAACTTATGCTGATCTTGAACCTTTTTATGACAGACTTGAATATGAGTTAGGAGTAGGTGGTTTTGCTGGAAACATTAACGGCAATATTGATACACGTGGAAATATTTTTGAGGGCCCACGTACACGCGACTATCCGATGCCACCGCTGAGGAGTACCAAATTTACGGAAATGATGTCTGATGCTGCAAGACGACTTGGTTATAACCCATTTCCTTCGCCTGCGGCTATTAATTCCCAAACACACAACAATAGACCCGCATGCCAGTATCATGGTTTTTGTAATCGTGGTGGATGCCATTTAGAAGCCAAGAATTCCACTGCTGTGACTACTATTCCAAAGGCTGAGGCAACAGGAAATTTAAAGATTGTTACGCAATCTCATGTTACAAAGATTCATGTGGACGCTGAAGGTAGGGCGAGCGGGGTAGAGTATCTTAGGGATGGAGAAACCTATATTCAGCCGGCTGAGGTTGTTTTGTTGGCAGGTTATACCTATGAAAATACTCGATTACTTTTATTATCAAACTCAGATGCATATCCCTCAGGATTATCAAATAATCATGGCCAAGTAGGCCGACATTACATGACGCATGCTCAAAGAGGAGGTGTTCTCGGTCTATTTCCCCATAGACTAAATAGGTGGTATGGACTTCCTGCTCAAGGTTCGGGTATAGATGAGTGGGCAGATGACAATTTTGATCATAAAGATTATGACTTTATTGGAGGCGCACATTTTTGGGTTTCCCAAGATTCGCGACCTATTTTAGCCTCAAGGATGAATACATTTGGGCGTGCGCCCCGATGGGGGTCTCAATGGAAAGAGTTTATTATGGAGAACGCAGACCGGTGGGTTGGGGCACATCTCCAGAAGACCACCTTGCCTTACGAAGATAATTACTTAGATTTACATCCAACAATAACAGATCCACTCGGGTTCCCGGTATGTCGAATCACAGCTGAGTACAAAGATAACGAAAAAAAATTAGCTAGGTTTACGCAAGAGAAGATGGAGCAATGGTTTAGGGAAGCTGGAGCAATTGATACTTTTCGTATGCCTTTGGGACCAATGGGACCTTCAACTCATGCTTACGGTGGCACCCGTATGGGTAATGACCCGGACACTAATGTTGTCAATCGGTGGGGATTCTCTCATGAAGTTCCAAATCTGGGTATTTTAGGGGCATCGGTAATGGGTACAAGCGGAGCAAGAAACCCCACCTTAACAGTACAAGCACTCGCATGGCGCACAGCTCAGCATCTAGTTGAAAACTGGAGGAACATTGCGATTTAGAGTGTGTGTTGTTTTCATGTTTTATAGCTAATTAAATATTGGGTAATACGATCAATACATGCTGTTTTTAAAGGTGATCATGTATGGTGCTTAAGAATAAGTTTTCGATCCAAAATATCATGGGATATAAACTACGTTCTTTTACTGTATTTGTAGTTTTAAGTGGTATTAGCTGCCAACCTCTAGATGACATATCTGAAGATCTGCCATCTGACTTATCAGAGTTTGGTAAACCTTTATTTAGTATTGACTCCGGTTGGCCCCAGGTACCAGTCCAGTGGAGGCTTGGAGAAGTCTCAAGTATTGCTCTGGATAGCGATGATAATGCTTGGTTTTTGCATCGACCATGGACGCTTACAGAGTCGGAAGCGAGTATGGCCGCGCCTCAAATTTTAGGGTTTGATAGTGCAGGTTCTTTTCTTGCTGCTTGGGGAGGCCCTGGGAATGGTTACGAATGGCCGCAGCGAGAGCATGGTCTTCATATAGATCACCAAGGTTTTTTTTGGGTTGGTGGTAATAATTGCCCCGTTCAAAATGAGCCTGGCCTTGATCCTATATCGGATGATCAGGTACTAAAGTTTTTGCCTGATGGTACGTTTGTTATGCAAATAGGAAATAGCAATTCTAGTACCGGTAACTCAGATATAGTCAATCTCAATAGACCCGCAGATGCCGTAGTCTATGCACCGACAAATGAGGTGTTCGTTGCAGATGGATACGGTAACCACAGAGTTGCTGTTTTCGATGCAGATACAGGTATTTTTAAGCGTATGTGGGGCGCATTTGGAAATATCCCAGAAGATAATGAACAGTGTCCTTATGTTTTCCTTGATTCAGTTCCTGATGGGCCAGGTCCTTCACAGTTCAGTATCGTCCATGCCATTCGTATTTCGAATGATGGTTTGGTTTACGTAGCAGATCGAGAAAACAGACGTGTCCAAATATTTTCTTTAAATGGAAGGTATGTGGATCAGATCATCCAACATGACATTCCTTTTGCGAGAAATATTGCTTTATCACCAGATGAAGAACAGCAGTTTCTTTATGTGGGGGGTGGTCCAGGTATTATGGTTTTTAACCGTCTTAGTCTTCGGTTTCTGACAAGTATAGAAACGACTGTTGGAACCGGTCACCATATCCAGACTGATTCGCAGGGCAATATCTATATTGCTGCTACTGGTGTTGGGTATGAGCGGCTAATCTACTTGGGATTATCCTCCGAACTACCGGATTAGCCCCTGACTTCGAGGGTGTTAGCGGTAAATAATTCTTCTATTTCAGGTATACGCTGAATAAGATTTTGTTCATGTAGGTATTTAGGCAAAGTTGATAAAGCCAAACGGTTGGATTCAATGCCATATGGCCAAAAATCATGACCCATTACACGCCTGGTTTCTTCCATTTCAGCAACGACCCATGGCAGAGTAATCTTAAGTGCATCAGTTTCCATCATTTCGGCATAAGCTAATTCTTTGGCTTTTTTGAAAGCCTCATATAAGCTCAACGCAGCCCATGGATTTGCATCATAAACCTCGCGTCGGAACACTACTGTATGCATTATTGGAAAAATACCTGTACGTTCAAAATACTCTTTTTCGGACTCTCGATAGTCTGAAAATAACCGACGAACCGATGAATTTTCGCTATTAAGAGACATTGGTGCATTAGGTGAAATAATTGCATCAAGCTCTCCTGTTTCAAGCATAGGCCCCATATCTTGTTCAATTGGCATCCTATGGAGAACAACGCTTTCCGGTAAATCAAAATCAATTCTCGATGGACGTTGTAGGCCATCTTGTGTCCCGCTAAACCATTCAATTGAATCTGGTTTTACTCCATATTCATCAAGCAGTAGTCCTCTAGCGACTACTGCAGCTGTCATAGAATATTCGGGCACACCGATTTTCTTGCCTATGAGGTCTTTAGGTTCATTTATACCAGCATTTTTGTTGATAAAAATACATGAATGACGGAATAGACGTGATGGAAATACTGGTATTGCAATAAATTTTTCATCGCCTTCTGCTCGAAGCATAGTGTAGTTAGAAAGCGAAAGTTCTGAGACGTCGAATTCTTGATGTCTCAGCATGCGGAAAAAGGTTTCACTCGGGCGAGATATTATAGGCTTGATATCTATTCCTTCAGGTTTAATGGTGCCATCCATTAATGGTTTAACTCGATCGTAATCCCATGCGGCAAAAGTAAGGCTTAGTCGGCTCATAATGCGTCTCCGAACTTAATCAATAAGTGAAATACACAGGCATGTTCGGCTTGTGCTTCCTAAATGGTAACATCCCAGCTGTGTCTAGCTTTCAAGTATGACTTTTCTAGTTGAGAACCATAAATAGCTTCTACCATGGTGCTTAATCTAGGTAAAATCTGTAAAGGTGAAGGCCTTTACACATAAAAATATGTGATAGTGGTTTCATCAGGCATTTACAAGTAACTAAGAAAAACTTTTGATTGAGCGTATAAATCCATTGAAAAACAAAAGATTAGAGATGTGGGTATGTTTGTGTGGCATGTCTGTATTAATAATTCAATTAGCATCTTGTGCAGTGCCGCAGACGGTCATTCAGGAGGTGCCGGAGTCTACTGAAGAAGTTTTATCGGTAGTGCCTACTAGCGTCTCAGACCCAGATGGTTTCTTTACCAGAGCTCAAGCCTCTCGGGGTGAGCGACGATTTGACCAGCTTTGCGCAGATTGTCATAGAGGTGTTGAAATTAGACGAATTTGGTTTGGTGGCCAGAGTCATCAGACGGCGAATAGTCTTTATGAAGTTATATCTACAACAATGCCTGACGGGAACCCAGGGGGTCTTAGTTCCGATCAGTATACTGATATTGTGGCCTTCTTATTAAGCTTAAATGGTTATTCAGAAGGTCAAAACGAATTACACTCAGACCAGGAAATACTTGAAGGGATAAGAATTCCACTACCCTAGACGGCAACAATAAAAAAATAGTTTGTGATCAGGAGAACAGATTGATGATGAAAAAAAGAAATAGACCTTTTTCAGGAGGCATAGTTATAGCGATTGCAACTCCTTTTTTCTTTTGGGGTACTTTGTTCTCACAAGAGAATCCTGGTCTTGAGGGAGAGTGGCGGTATATAGGTGGAAATGCCTCCCACACACGCTATACCCCGTTAGATCAAATTAATGCAGATAATTTTGAGGAACTTGAGATTGCTTGGATCTGGCGAGGAGATAATTACGGCCCACGTGTCGACTATGTCTTTCGTTCCACACCTCTTTATATCGATGGATTGCTTTACACAGTTGCGGGACAGCGTCGAACGGTAGCTGCTATTGATCCTTCAACAGGGGAGACCATGTGGACTTATCGTGAACCTCACACGACACGTTTTGATCGTGGCATGCGAAATAATTATGGGAAAGGCGTTACCTATGCAGAAGTTAATGGAAGTGGTGTTATTTATACAACCACCCCCGGATTCTTTCTTCATGCCCTAGATGCTGAAACTGGACGCCCCTTAGAAGATTGGGGCGCATCTGTGCCAATAGAGGGATTTCCACAAACAGGTGTCGTCGACATGCTTCCTGATTTAGTTAGTGATTGGGAGCCATGGCTTACCTCAGATTATAACTATGACCCTTACGAGGGAATCCCTAGGGAGTTAGGGAATCTTAGTACTTCCTCACCACCAATAGTCGTTAACGGCGTAGTAATTGTCGGTAATGTGCATGAGCAGGGTTACTATCAAACACGTAATGAAAATATACCGGGCGATATCTTAGCTTACGATGCTGAGACCGGAGAATTTCTATGGAAATTCCATGTTATCCCACGTCCTGGGGAATTCGGTCATGAAACCTGGGAGAACGACGCATGGAAAACTACTGGGGACGTGTCTTCCTGGGCACCAATGTCTGCGGACCCAGAGTTAGGTCTTGTTTATATTCCAACAAATCCTCCCACAATGGATTTTTATGGGGGATTTCGACCTGGAGATAATTTGTATGGGACAAGTATCATTGCATTAGATGTGGAGACAGGTGAGCGAGTTTGGCATTTCCAGACGGTGCATCATGATATTTGGAATTTTGATAATCCAGCTGCACCGGTTCTACTTGATGTTGTGGTAGATGGGGTGCCAACACCAATAGCGGTAGAAACTACTAAGCAAGGTTTTGCCTATACCTTTAATCGTGAAACTGGTGAGCCAGTTTGGCCTATGGAGGAACGTTCTGTTCCTCAGTCAGAGATACCAGGAGAGCAGCTTTCGCCTACGCAACCCTTTCCATCCAAACCAGCAGCCTTTCAGTTGCAGGGATTAACCGAAGACGATCTGATTGATTTTACACCTGAGTTGAGAGCAGCAGCTATAGAAGTTATGAAAGACTATAGGATTGGTCCTCTTTTCAATCCTCCAATCCAGGTCGGACACCCATCCGGTCTGCGATCATTCGTGAGTTGTCCTAGTGGCGCATCTAATATATTTGGTCCGCCATCAGCGGATCCTGAAAGTGGTGTTCTCTATGTTCCAACATTACGCAGTTGCAGATCTGAAAATGTTGTACCTGGCGTCGAGATGGATGATCCTTATGACCCCATGACTACTGGCGAGACTATTTCAGATTGGGTTGTTGCTAATCGTGGGGATTTTATGGGTAGAGGTCCTCAAGGGTTACCAATTCTTAAACCGCCATACAGCGAAATCGTTGCTATAGATATGAACTCTGGGGATCATATTTGGGCTCAACCGAATGGAGATACACCTGAAAGGATAAAAAATCATCCGGCTCTTCAGGGTTTGGATATTCCAAAAACTGGAGTTCCTTCCCATCCGATAACTATG